>Ga0208373_1001741_pt1 | contig 27164 bp, 22 predicted proteins | sample RifOxyC2_FD_184036 | JGI IMG/M metagenome (GOLD analysis project Ga0208373, IMG submission 184036) | Soil microbial communities from Rifle, Colorado - Rifle Oxygen_injection C2 (SPAdes) | ecosystem: Environmental > Terrestrial > Deep subsurface > Rock core/Sediment | place: Rifle, Colorado... | reverse complement strand
TAAAACAGTATTCATAATAAGCACATTTTTTACACTTATTTTCAAACTTCGGCGCCGGCGGTTTTGGTAGATTTATGAGATTTTCTATAGCTTCAAGCACTCTCAACAACTCTTTTTCATTTTGCTCATCAAGCTCTAAAATCTCTGTTTTTGTGTTATGATTTTTTTCATGATAATCAATCTTCCCTTTTCTATCAATCCCTTTTTGTTTTAGTTTATAAAGATACAAAAGCACCTGCCACTTCACCGCTTCTGGGTCGGAATCTGACTTTTTAAACTCAACCAAATACTCTTTTGTAATCTTATCTATCTTTACATTGTCGATTTTTATCTCAGCTTTTTTTGTTTTTTGCTCTTGTATCTCATGCAGCACTTTGCCGATGCGAACATCTTCAGAGTTGTCTTCAAGGTTTAGACGGTTGGCGTGAAGCCAACACTGGGTTTTACAATGAAAGTAGTAGTTTATGAGCGTGCCTGTAATCATTTATCTTCCAACAAGCCTTTGGCATTTTGCTTTGTAACCACTTTTTTACCCGTTTTTTTCTCGATAGCTTTTCTTGTGTCTCCTGCTATAGTGCCGCCTTGTTTTGCCACTTTTTTATTCTCATCAATCCCACTTGGCTTTTTTTCTTTTGAGATTTCTGCGGTGGTCGCTTCAGCCAGCATATTGAGCACAAGTTCTAAATTGGTCATATTGTCTCGCAGGTTTTCTTTTTTAAGATTTTTGAGTTTTTTGTACTCTTGCGTGGTGTTGCCGCTCCACGCTTTTGAGATAATGTCACTCAAAAGAGCAAACTCTTTGCCCTCCTCCACACCTCTGGCTTTCCATTCATCGGTAAGTTCTTTTCTCACTTCAATACTTTTGAGCCTTTGATTAATCCATTTTTCCGAATACCCTAAGTTTAGATAATCCTGCATCGCCTGATCAATCGATTTTTCAGGGTCTTGCATCGATTCGATTCTCTCATAACCTACCTTTGCAAGCCACCGCTTAAACGGTTCTACTTGCGGAGACGGTATAGATTGTATCAACCGTAAAAGCTGCTCAGTTGTAGCTACATCGGTAGCTCTCATTTTTGAATCACTTGCTTTCATTTTCAACTGGCTACAATTTGTAGCCAGTTCACTTCCTTCATTTTTTAGGCGTATTTTCAACACACTCCAATATTTTCTAGGATTTGAGCTTTGGGTTAAAACTTCTATCGCATCTATTACACTAAAATACCAAAGTTCGTTCTCTTCATCCCAATGACTTCGTATTTTTTTTGATTCAAAAAGTTGTATTTTTTGCATGGTGGTTCCTCTTTATTTATAAAAAATTAGAATTTTTAATTGCATTATATTTTTCCCTATCAAATTTACCCTCTTTAGTTATAAAATCTTCATAATTTTCTACAAAATAATACCCATACATATCCTCTCCGATATATGGTCTTTGCCCTTCAAAATACTTAAATAATGAAAAAGTAAAAAATTGCATAAGAGCATTTATGTTAATATTTTTCACTTTTTTTTCTACAAAGTTTTCTATATTCTGTAAGCTTATAAACTCATCCCAAACTTTTTGCCCATCTAGCTTTGCATCTGTTATAAAACTCTCATCTAAATTCTCAAACTCTTTTAAGCCTTTGTACAAGGACAAATCAATTTGGAAAGGAAAATAAAGTGTAAAATTTTGTGAATTAATAAGTGTCATAGTTTTTGAAATTTCTTTGTAGTTGAGTTTTTTCACAAGTTCTTCAAAGTGACCATAGTTGGTTAAAAGACCATTTTCAAATCTATTACCTTGATTCTCAATGCTTTTCAAAACCTCCTCATAATAGGTATCAAACTCCTTATCTTCCAAAATTTTTCGATATTTTGGATTTGTCAAATCAAAGCCTAAGCGATGGTCACCTCGATAAATTTTTTCAACAGGATCCAAATCAAAAAAATAGACTATTCCCTCTTTTTTGCAACTACGATTTATACGCCCCATAAACTGCTCTTCACCGTCAATCGTCGATATATCTTTAAAACCAATATCCATATCTATATCAACACCGGCTTCTATCACCTGTGTGGCTACAATAATCAGGTTTTCATTTTTACTTTTATCGATTACATGTTGCCTATATGCTTTGTTGTCATCTCCGCTAAGTTCATAGACATTGTCAAACTCATCTTTGATTGCATTATAAAATTCTCTTGCACTCTGTTTTTTGATAAATTCAAAAAGTATCTTTTTATCTTTTGGCTGTGCTTTTAAAATTTCAACGAGTCTTTCTGTCTTCATCTTTTCATCAAGCAAAGAAAAATTCATCTTAACCCTGTTTTTAAAAAAATCATTTTTAAAGAGGTATTCTCTTTTTTCATCACTTATTAATGATACAAAGTTCTCTTTCTTATCAAGAAAAAAATCAAGTTTTGGTAAGGTAGCCGACATGATGATGATTTTGATATTAAGCAAACTTGCATATTTATCAAAAAATTCCACCATATACCACCATAAATGATTGTTATAGCTTTGTATCTCATCAAGTATTATCACGCTATTTGCCAACTGCCAAAGTGGGAAATTATCCTCTTTTGAAGTACCAAATAAGATATTAAAAAGAGCCACATGGGTTGTAATGATGGCAGGTGAGTGAAAAAAGAGTCGATTGATATATGACTTTTGATATTTCGTCTCCTCATCTTCTTGTTTAGCCTCGTCTATAATTATAGGGGTGATAGAGTTGATAACTTCTATTTTAAGGGTGTCTTGAAAAATGTCATCAAACACATTTTTGGTTTGTTCTACTAAAGTGTTAAAAGGGAAGATATAAAACAGCTTGTTCAAAGCATCATTTGACTCTAATAGCTGCAGAGCTAAATTGATAGAAGTAATTGTTTTACCGCTTCCTGTCGGTGCTTCAAGATAGAAAATATTTTTCTCTTTGTAATTTAGTAAATTTTTCTGTGCTTCTTCAAACATCTCATTTCTAAGAACATTTATACCGCTAGGATTTTGAAACTGTGATAGATACTCTTGAAATTTTTTGTCTAATCTCTCTTTATCCCCTTTTGAAAAAACCCCAAAATCATCTATTGGAAAATCTGCCATGTACTCCGAAGTCGCATAATAATCGCAGGAGACAAGGAGAGAAAAAAGGAGTTTGTTTAGGATGTAGAATTCAAACTTTTTATCAAGATAAAGGTCAATATTTTTTTTAACATTAGCAAAACTATGATGCTCTTTTGCTTTATTCGCAAGATAATTTTCTATAGAATCCAAGCTTCCATGATGCTTAGAGATGTGATATGAAAAATTATAAAGTATGTAAACCATGCGAAAGTATGTTTCATCATCAAGTGATTCAAACTGTAACATGTAATACTCTATAAACTCAATAGCCCCACTTTGGGAATGTTTACTATCTCCACAATCTTTATATTTTTCAAAAAGTGGATTGTTCATTTTTCTTGCTTGAAAGCATGGATTTTTTTTGCCTAAATCATGCAAATAAATAGTGTTTTCAAACATCTCTTTTATAAGTGTAAAATTTTTACTATCTATTTGATTAATTAACTTATCTATCAAAGTTTGAAGTTTTTTATCTGCTACTATTTTTTTATAATAGCTCATCGTAAGGTTTGAATGAGCCGTTAAAGTTTCACTAGGATGAGATGCTAATGTATGAGCAAAAAAAGTTTCATCAATTTTAAATTTAGATAAAAGCATAGTTATCATTGTTTTTTAAACTTTTTAAATCTATCGGTGTCACTTACTTCTTTTTTTACAATCTTTTTCTTGTCTTTTTTGATAGATTCATCTTTAATTATTACTTCACCCTCAAGATAATCTAAAGTTTCTTTGCGAGGTAGAGGCTCACTTGTAATCATAGTAACTACACATTTTATACAACCATTTAAACACTCTTCATTGTGTTTTTCATCAATAAAAAGTCTTTGTTTTGTTTTTTCTAACCAGTCATTCCATCTATTTTTTGCTAAATCATAAACATATCCAACACCGCCTGATTGATTATCGTAAATTAATATACTCAATTTCCCGTCTACTTCTTGAATTAAAGCATTAATTTCTCTTTCATCGATACCTAACTCTTCAGCACCACTTAACTGCATTGCATTGGCTAAAGTTTGAGCTATAGAGATATTTTTAATATCTCTTTTGGGAATAATCATAATAGCATCTGTAATCATTTTAGCCATCAAATTATGATTTCTCCAGATAGTGGGTGAAGTTTCTAAACATATATTTGCAGATGATTCACTATAGATAGATGAATGTTTTTTAAAAGTTGTAGGCAATTTATCATAACTCCCCGTATTTACTTTTTCTATTTCGGATTCAGTGTATCCACACTTAGTACAAATAGCAAACCCAGAACCTTTATTTCCCTTATTCACTCCGTAAATAAGGGCTTTTTCTTTATAAATAATTGAAAAATCTTCATATGTAAAATTTATATCATTTTCTGTGCTTGTATGAATTGCACTATGAATCTCTAATTTTCCAACTTTTTGAGGAGAACCTGCTTCATAAGATAATTTATCAGATGCAGCCGTGATATATCCATTTTCAGGCATCAAATAATTTGACGCAGGCTTAACTATACCTTTACAACCACTCATGCTACATTCGTGAACTTTGGTATATGGGGATGTAAAGAAATGCCCTTTATCACAAAGGTAAGTAAATCCTTTTTCACCAAATGCTTCATCTAAGTTTTCACCTGTAAAATGTTTAGAAATTCCTTTGGACTCAATTAACATACCACCTGCTAAAATTTTAGACCCTGGTACATATTCTGCTAAAGCTAAAAAACTCCCTCTTGATAATTCAAACATTTTAGGAGCATTAATGACTTGAAGTGTTTTGATATCAATAGGGAATCCATATTTCGGTAAAACTTGTGCATTTGAAAAAATCTCAATTAAACTTTCACCATGTTTTTGTTTAATGTTATATCTAACTGCATTTTTATGGCTTGTATTTGTAGCAAAATTCCAATCTGTATACAACTCTTTTAAGCTATTCATATATGTTGTACTCATAGCTTGGGCTTGGTTGCTAAAAACTTTGATTAATTGCTGATAATCAAGAACCTTACTTGTATGTTTGAAAATTTCATCAAATGCTTTTTTATCATTGCCTCTAATTTCATAATTAGTTAAAAATTCTATAAACTTATTATAAATAGAATTTTCGTCCATTTCAAACTCTAACTTAGAATAAGGATTATCCGTGTGTTTTGGTATTTCATATATACCTACAAAATAACCCATCTTTTTAAATGAATCAAAAATCAAGACATCTTTACTATTTGCATGATTCTCATAAAACTTGAATAGCATTAAAGAGTTAAAATGCCTTGTTACAATTTTTTCTTTTTCAAGAGAAATTGTTAGCTTTTTATGGGGTTTATCTAAATAAAATTTAAAATCTCTAAATACATTTTGGTCAAAATGCCTTGTTTTAGTGTAAGTAAGTATTATTGATGAGCCATCAGTTCTTCTTCCTGCTCGTCCTGATCTTTGAATATAATTTGCTTTATTTGGAGGTACATTTGCCATTAAAACACCGCTTAATCCACCAATATCAATCCCAACTTCTAGTGTAGTTGTAGCAGATAATACATTTCTCTTACCCTGTATAAACAAATCTTGCAATCGTCTATTTTCTTTTGGTGCAAGTTGAGCAGAGTGCTCTTCCGCCCATAATCCCATACTAAGTTCTTTAGAAGGGTTGAGATACATTTTTCTATATCTTGAAAAATATGGATCTGAGTCTAAATCACTTTGTGTAACTTTTTTTAATTTTACAATGCTATGTTTTTCAGGAACAATGCCATTTATAGCTTCTTGCCAAATAGTTTTATTGATAGTATTCAAATATAGAGTTTGCGGTATTTCTATCGATAATTCATAAAATACTATTCTAAAAGCATCAACAATTCTTCCATCATCAGTCTGAACTCTGTTATGCTCTAACCATCTAATATCATCTCTTTTTGCGGCATCTAAAAATGTTTCAAATATTGATTCTAAAAAAATATGTATGTTTTCTTCACTATCATTAATTCCAAAACTTCTAAGCACAGATTCTATAAATTTATAGATAGAACTTCGACTTGTTACTTTAAGATGAAATATATTCTTATTTTTTGCATCAAAGGTTAAAAATTTACCATGTCCTTGTAGATTTATTTCATAATCTTTAATAGAACTTCCATAATATTCTGCCGTCGTACCACCAATTTGTCGAAAAATAAACATTAATGACTTTAATAGTGCATTTATTTCTGGTATTCCAATATTATTTATGTTTAACTTTTGTATTACAAAATCTAAAAAAATTGAATAAAAACCATCAATTCCCGGAAATGAAAAATTGATTAACCCAAAACTTTCAATATTAATATTTTTTTGATTTGGCATTAAAAGTTGCTCAACAATTTTTTGATAAATTAATTTTTCAATAGCTTCTTTATTTTTTTTATATGATAACTGCTCTCTTTCATCCGGCAATTGTTCTTTCATCCTTTCTCTATCAAAGAATTCTCCAACTAATGGATGTTTTTTAACACTATCCAGTAAATCAGAGATAGAAAGTCCTGAACTCATTTTAGATAATTCAACTTTTGCTTCGTTGATTTTTTCTACAAGTTTTTGCTTTACTATCGGGTTATCAGTATTTGATAGCTTAAGTTCATTTTCTTTAATCTCATTTTGATAATATTCCCTTAAGCCATTATCTTGATTTTTAGAAGCAATGCTTTGTATGGTTTCTACTAATAGCCTTCTAAATAATTGCGTTTCATGTTGCATTGTTAAAAGTGGACCAAGTCTAGCAGCTTCACTTCTGCTATCTGAAAAAGTTAAAAGTCTTCTTCCACGAGCAGGTAAGAAAACATTCACCTCTTTATCTATTTCAGGCATATTCACAAGCATTGTTTCTGATACCAATGGAATTAAAAACTGATCACTTACACTTAATCCATAAAATTCGTCATTTGAGCATATAGGACAAACGGAATGTTTATAAAATCTATTGTTGTAGTCATGTTCCGAACATTTTTTGCCATCTTTATTGATATAAATTGCTTCACTTGATTCTTTAAAATTCAAGATATAGCTATTTTCACTTTTAGTATCATCTTTAAAAAATCTCTCTAAATATATAGTATCTTTATCATTAAATTTGCCATGAAAAAAATGCTCACTACACTCAGAACATCTTACAAGATTTAAAGTAGGACTTTGACATGTTGTACAGTTATAAAAGGTACCATGATGAATTTTGCCTATACCTTTGATTTTAGAATCAGGGCAATTAGGATTAGAACAAACAGAAAAACCTTGTGAACTTCTTACTTGTAAATGCAATTTATGTGGTAGTAGTGGTAACTCACTGTCATTTAAACGGGCTTTTGCTCCAATTGTAAAAATATTTAACAGAGTTTTGGGTTCTATTGAAGAAGCAACTATCTTTAATAACTCACTAAATTGAATTGTGTATTTTTCAGATAGTATTTTTAAAATTTTAGGGAATACTCTATACCCTTTAAATTCATTGTACAAGTCTAAATTAGATTCTGAAATCATAGAAGATATATCTATAAATTGTTCTATCTCATTATCAACATTGATATTTGAATCTATCTCTTTAAACTCTTTTTCTCCGGACACTCTTTGAATATTATCTTTATTAAAAAATTTGCTAAAGAAATTTTGTTGCTCTTGTCTATCTTCTGAAATTGTTGCAGTAGTTGCAATATATAATATTTTTGAATTATCAACTTTTGCTTTGATTGTTACTCTTCTTAAAAGTAACGAAATTTCAGCAGCTAATGTACCTGTATATAAGTGAGCTTCATCCACAACTATAGTTCTTAATGCATTACCAATTAGAGGAAAATCATTTGGTCTTGCTAAGATATACTCAAGCATTGAGTAGTTTGTAATCATAATATCAGGAGGATTATCTCTTGCTTCTTTTCTTGTTTTTATAAAGCATTTATCATCAAATTCATCAGTTGCATATTTTTTTGATTCAGGAGTTTCACTGTTATAAAAGAACATACTAATATTTGATTGTCTTTTTAAGTATGAAAATAATCTTTTGTTTTGATCTGCAACTAGTGCATTCATGGGATATAAGATAATAGCTCTTACCCCTTTTTCATCAGACTTTCTTGGATTAGAGACTAAATCATTAAGCATTGGAAGTAAAAACGATTCTGTTTTACCTGAACCTGTAGGAGCAGTTACAACGATAGCAGGTTTGTCATTACTCTCCATTTCATTGACAATTTTAAGAGTTTCATATTGATGTTTAAACGGATAAAAATTTGGATTAAACACTTTATTTAAGTCAAGTAAATCTAAAAACTTTTTATTTAGAAATGGAATATTTCTTAAAATATCATCATGCTTTTTTGCTGAAAATGCCCCTTCTACAAGTATTTCAGATATTAATCCATCATTTGATTTGATTATTTCACTTAACTCATTTTGGAGTTGTTCGTCTCTCACATTTATACTACTTAAAACTATCTCTTCAAGTCTATTTTTTAAATTATTCGATAGTTCTATTGCATCTAAATATTTAACCATTTAATCTCTCCAATGCTTTTCTTAAATAATACGGTCCATTTATGTAATGCATAGCAACTTTTAAATTATGTTTTTGTGGACCACTTAAGGTTGTCGTGTCAAATAGATTGTTTATTATCAATTCTATAAAACTTTCATCTCTCTCATCTTCGAGTTCTGCATCAAATACTATATTGTAAAAATAATTTATGAGTTTTCTTGAACCGGCGAATTCACATGATAATAAGAGTTTAAATAAAACAATAGGAGTATCTAGTACTAGTTTTTCACGGTTTTCAAGAATAAGTCTTTGTAGAATTCGTTCACTAACATCCGCATCAATTTTTAAGCCAAACAGTACATGTTCTATCAAAAGACTAATTTTTGAAAAATCTAATCTCAATAAATTTTCATTTATGATGATTCTATCATTGTAAAAAATTGAGAAGAACTCCTCTATATCATGTGTTATAAATTTTCTTAAAATTTTTGTATGAGACTGTTTAGATAGAAATGGATAGTTTGATACCAATAAATTTTTAATAACATCTGTATTTGTATAGTCACTAAAACTATCTAAAAAACTCGCATCATAAGAACTATCAATGACACTACTACCTTGAATAACAAAAACTGAAACCAATTCATTGTCAAAATATATCTTATGATTTTTTATACTCTCTTGTATCTGTTGATATGAGAACTCATACTCTTTTAGATTTTGATCTAAAAGTATCAACTTACATTGTTGTGGCAACTCTTTATGAATATTAATCTCATTCAATTTTTCTTGATTTAGTGAGATATATTCATCACTATTTCTATAATCAAAAACACTTATTAATGGAGAATTAAACAAATGCTCTGCAATAAAAACAGTTTCTCCAAATCCATCAAATTTGGCAAAATTTATGATTTTATTTGGTCTAATTGTTTGATAAAAGCTAGATTTATTTTTAATATAGAATTGCTCATTTCTGCTAAAATCGCTTAGATAGTATCTATATTTTTTCAAATCATGTTTTGTTAAATAGCCTATCCTATCAACTAAATTAACAGTTGAATCATTCCCTATTTGAAACAATCTGTATTGATTTTGTCTTTCAAAAAAGTTGCAATAAACGACTTTTTTAAATACTCTATTTTTATATTTAATAAGTAATGTATGCTTTGGAGAAGTTATCATTTCAGGATACAATTTACTAGTTATAGCACTATTATTTTCAATATCCTCGCTATCTGCATAACCACCTTGATAAGACCATCTTATGATCTTAGCTTCTTGTGGCAAAGTTTTTAAATCAACTTCTTCAGTTTTAGAGTCAATCTGCATAATTTTTAATTCAAAAGCATATTCATTATCTAGTACAAATGAAGGATTAGCTGTTGTATATAAAACTAATTGATCTATAAAATCAGGTTTTTCAACATTTTCAGTAAAATTTAGCTCAAATAATATTTCATCATTGTATGTAATTTTACAATCATCTTTGTAGCCAATAAAAGGAACTAAAGTGGCATATCCATCAAAATACTCTCTTTGGAAGTCATGGTTAAAATCACAATCCAAATCTGAGTCCATCAAAATATGATACTTTTTATGTGCATTTAATTTTTTAAATATATTCTGATAAATATTACCATCTTCAACAAATAAAATCATCTGCTCACTAAAATCGAATAGAACTATTTCTGTTGCAAAAACTACGTCATCATCTTCATTTCTTACTTCCAAATCTATCTGATTTGTTTGGGGATTAGAAATTGTTATCGGTGACTCTAATATAAGTTCTTTTGAATTATTGGCAATTAGAACACCCTTATATTCATCATCTATATAAATTTCATATCTAAATCCACTCAAATTAAGTGAATAAAGATCTTGTGCATTGATTGTAAAACTAAGCCCATCATCTGAGTAATTAATTTTTTCAAGATAAAAGATAGGTAAATCTTCATCTTGTGTAATCATTAATTGCTTTTTAGCTCTTTGTTTAGCTGCCTTTAGAAGTTCATCTAAATTTAGGTGTTTAAACCAGATGTTTTGATTTAAAATATTTTTTGCTTGCTCATTCGACAATATATTATCTCTAAACCTTCTTAGTACTCTCCATCCATCATTAAACTCTTTTGAATAATTTTGTGAATCCACATCTAAAAGTTCAGAGATAACGATTGGTAAATTAAAGTTTGATAACCAAAGTTTTAAATGTCCTAAGCTGTTATTCAATAAGCCAATGTGCAACAGAATGGTATTTCTAATATAGTGATGTTCATCCTTGGCAGCAAAATCATTTCTAAGATGAAATAAACTACATGCATATTCTATAGACTCTTTTAAAAAGAAATTAGGATGCTTTTGGCTTATGAAATATGAATCTAAAAAATGTCTTGTAACTGAAGAATACTGTTCCAAATCACTTATAATCGCTTTCCAAAGTGATGAATAACTAAGTTTTGGTTCAAGTTTGTAAATTACATAAGTTAAAAATACTAATCCTACAAATGCTTTTCTTGTATGCGTTAATTTTCCTGGTTCTTCTCTAAAATGAAAAAATACTTCCTCTATTTCATTTATATCATTTACTGTTAAATCTAACTCTATTATCGATTTAAAACTAGTATCATTGGTAAGAAATGATACTATTTTAGTTATTGTTGACTTGCTTTCATACTCTTTTGCTAAGTGTTCTAAAGTAAAACTAACAACTGTTTTATGTTCTTGAGCAACACTAATTAAATTTTTTTCTTTAATTTCATGTTTTTTATCTACGACATCATCAATGTTATTTCCTAACCAATCACTCCAATTTGTCCAACCATCATTTTTATATACAAATTGCGGTGACTTTGGTAAATCCATAGGTCTTGCTGGTAAATTCTCAATTCTATTGTCTATATATGCTTTCCATTCATCATATGATGATAGTTTTATTGAACGAACATACTCTTTGGCATCTTCATACGACAACCATGTATCATCAACTTCACCATGATTCGTTCTTCTTTTTCTCTCCGTCCCCAGCCAATTAGATATATCAATCCACCCACGATTCTCATACACAGTTTGAGGTGCCGAAGGTATGTCTTGAGGCTTTGCATCATATCCATGAAGTTCATTTTTGCAATACAATCTCCATTCAACTTGACCTTTCAGTCCTAAGTTTCTTACAAATTCTCTTGCTTCATTAAAACTTCTCCATTCTTTTCCAAGCCAGTCTCCTATACCATTCCATTCATTTGCATAAACATTTTTTGGATTCCAAGGAATATTTTCAGGCTTCTCTAATCCTTCTAGTTTTCCCTGATAATATCTATTCCATTGTTCAGTATTTTCTAAATTTAAACTTCTAACAAAGACTCTTGCCTCTTCAAAAGGCAAATACTCTATTTCAATATTTTCACTAATCCAATTACTCCAACTTATCCAACCATCATTCCTATAAACTATATCCGGATTAGAAGGTATGAAATCAGGTCGTCTATCTTTCCCTTCTAGTGTTCCATTAGACCATTTTTTCCAAGCTCTTGTATTTTCTAAATTTTGACTTCTAACATACTTCCTAGCTTCTTGATATCTCATATAATTTTTCAAAATGTTTACCTTTTTTATAATATTTAGATAAAAGCATAGTTTTTACCGTCATTTGAAAATACGAAACTGTAATCTCCCTCATTTATTTTATGGTTTGTAAATATGAGTTGTTTATACTCATCATAAAAGTGATATTTTTTTTGTAAGTTAAAAGGTGAAAATTCTTTAAAATAGAATGACAATTCACTCTTTGGTGCAATCTTTGATATTTGCAATGTTTTTTCATCAAATAAAGAGGATATTTTTATATCTTCAATACCGCTTTCAAGTTCTAAAACTTTTACTTCATCAATATTTGCAAAGTGATCATTTTTACCAAGATATGGAATATAAACAGCTTTTTTATTTTCTAAATACTCTGCTATTTTTTGATACTCGCCACTTTCATCATCAAGTATCATAATCTGCCATGCCGGATTTTCTAGCCACTGTTCTCGCACGATGAGATTTCCACCCATCTCTTGTGAAGCATAACCTACAGAGTTATTAAAAGTTTGGATTTTTTTACTAAAATATCCATTTGGTGCAAGGGGAGTTATGGAGACTTTTAGAGTTTGAAGTTTTTCGTAAAACTCAGGATAACCGTCATCATAGCCTAGTTTTCCCTCCTTTAAACCTCTGTTTTTATCATGCAGTTGCGTGTATCCACCAAGCCCAACAATAGCACCAAGAAGTCCTAAAAGAGCTGGTTTATGGATATTGTTATAAGTAAAATATGCAAACTGATTCACATCCGGTTTACGAAAACAAGCAGTTTTTCCACTTAATTTAAAGCTAATAGCTTTCATGTTTTATAGCTTCTCATTTGTAAATATATTAAATTTATCAAAAGTTGTAGTCACTTTTAATTTAAAAGGATTACAATAAACCTCAACACTGCTATATTTATCCTTGATTAATTCCTCAACATCACTTAAATCAATCTCTCTTTTGTCACTGTAAAACTTTATATAATCGCTCAAATCAGGCAAATAACACTCATCATTTTTACACTCGACAAACAAAGCAAACTCATTTTCACATCCAAATTTTGAGTTTGTGCTGTAAGCTGTCGCACTTACTAATGCAACTTTTTTAAACTCTTGGTAGTCCTTTTCTGTGTATCCTTCAAACTTATTCAAAATATGTTTATACTCATCGTAAGCTTTTGGGTTAATGCTAAATCCATAAAAATAGTGTGCTTCATCAACTGTGATTTTTGTACCTAAAGTTGATTGTTTAGCATCTTCTTTTGTGGAATCTGTAAACGGCGATAATATATCTTGCACTTCGATATTTGTATCATCAAACTTATTAAACCCCTGCCCAAACTGAACGGCACCGTTAATCGAAATATTTTGTTTTTTTTCAGCGAATGTTGCACCAAAATTTTTGACATCGATACATTGAAAAAGATTTGTCATCACCTCTGTCGTAGTTGTGTTTTTTTCATCAATTTTTGAAAACTCTTTTTCGTATCGCTCAGATAACTGTCTAGGAATAATCCCACCTTTCTCCTCTTTCCAGCTTTTGATATAAAGCACATGTTTCCCCTCATTTTCCCACATCTTTTTCATAGGATATTTCAAAGCTTTATCACTTCCAAATATATCACCGTTACTTGTAGATTTAGGACGACCTGTAAAATCCGCATTCCAGTTCGCCATCTTTGCTTTTATACCTATTACTCCGTAAACTCTTTTCATGTTATTGCTCCTGTAATATTTTTTTATATTTAAATCTCAAAAAAGAGATAAATGCTAAATTCTCTTTACTTAAGAGAAAAATTGCTATTTCTTTTAATGCCCGACTTGTTTTTGTTGCATTAGTTTGTACAGATTCTCTAAACTCAGTTAATGCTATTAATCTTGCTTCTGGAAGATTATTTCCAAATGTATTTAACTGAAGAAGATTCATTGTATATATAGATTTTGTTTCATCCAAACTACTTGCTCCTATATGTCCTTTATCTGTATATACAAAATAATCTCGAATATTTTGTGTATTTGTAGGATTTAAAAATTTCACCTCATCAAAACTTCCACCTTTTTTATGTCCACATGTCAGAGGTTTCTTTCCTTCTGTATGACATGTTCCTCCACACGATACCAAAAGATTTGAATAGTCAAATGTTAAATTATCATAATCTAAATGTTTAGGTTTGATATGTTCTAGATGCAATTCCTTATCATCTAAAGTTAATTTTGATTCACAATATCCACAAAGATAATTTTGTTCATTTTTTAAAATATGCTCTTTTAAAGCTCTCTTGTTTTTATAGTCATCATCCCAAATTTTTGATTTATTCGTTTCTGTTTTTATTTTTTTTCTTAAATCTTGAGTATCATCTTTAAAAAACTGTGGTTCTGTTGTTTTCTGGATATGCTTCATTTCATTAATTCCATATCAAAAGCCAAACCTTGAAAAAATGAACTATTTGGACTTTCATACTCTAAAATTTCCAATTTTAATTTTTGAGCTTTTTCACTATCTTCTTGTCCTTGCTCACAAAGCTCTCTATATGCAAAATGTTTATCTTCTAACCACTTCGGAATATAATCTGCTCCCATAATAGTTTTTACAATAGTGTTTAAATCTCTATCAAGAGGTGAAGCATCAAGTGATTTAGCCATTATTTTGCCATCTTCTTCAAATAAAATTTTAATATATTTATGAGGTGTATTTGCAATAATATTTGGAGAATGAGTTGCCATAATTATCTGACAATTATTTTCTTTAGCGAATTTATAATAAATTTGAAATATCATATTTTGCCATGATGGATGAAGAGATATTTCTGGTTCGTCTATTAACACAACTTTATTTCTTACATCATTTAGATAAAGATATAAGATTTTTGTAAATAATGTTTTTTGACCTGTAGATAATTCGTCTAAGCTAAATTTATCATTATTTTGATTTGAAAACATTATTGTTTTGCCGTCTTTTAAAGAATCAAAATCAATATTAAAATTAGGTAACTCATTAAAAATATTCACTAAATTGTTTTTAATATCATTATAAGCATTGTCTACTGATTCTTTTTCATTCCATACCAACTTATTTAAGTGTTCTTTGATAGCAGTTTCTATGTCAATTAAATTTTTATGTGTATCGGTCGGCAGATATTCAATATGTGATTTAAAATATTTTTCCAAAGATGTACTACTGTTTAGTAAACTTTGATATTCAATCTTATCAATCTTGTTGTTTCCATCTTCTGCATAGTGTATTTTAATGAAACTATTACTTTTTATTTTGGAATGTTTATCAATAAAATCATCAATATATTCTAATAAAGTTGTTTTACCACAACCATTTACACCTGCCAAAATAATAACTGGCAATATCTCCTCATCTTTTTGAAAACTTATACTAAAATTTTTAAACATTTTATGATTTTCTATTTCTATTCTAGATATTTGCATACCTTCCGAATTATTAGTTTCAGGAAATAATATTTTATACCAGTTGTTAATATATCTGTATGTAACACTACTAGGTGTAATAGATTTTTGTAATGTTCCCCTAGGTTGTGGAAAATTATCAAACCTATGATTAATAGCATAATCTAAAACTTCAACTTTTCTTCTATACTTGAACCAATCGATGCCACCTTCATCGTTTTCTTCAAAACTACCAATGACTTTCGTTAATGCAATTGCCAATGCTCCGCGTTTTATTAAAACTATATCACCTATTTGCATTTCATTTTTAAATTGGTTTATTTGAGATTGTCCACCTTCCCATTCTCCAAGACCAATCAAAGATTTTTTTTCTAAAAGTTCTTTTTCTCTTCTCCAGTTTTTATCATCAGGATGCAACTGCATATGCCAATAAGTCATTTTATTTTTCCTTTTGTTTAATAAAAAACAGATTTTGCGATAACACACCGACCAAAAAATCATCCATATATTTTGATAGTTTTTTATCATCTTCATAAGCCATGATTAAACTCATTGCATTATTAAATTTCAGATAATTAAGACTAATTTTATGCTTATATTTAAAAAATGTATATTCAATATCGTGCTTTAGTTTTTTTGAACTATTCGCTCTTAAAAACGGCTCTAGCATATCAGCCATTTTTTCATGTGCTTCACTTTGGGATAACAAATACTTTACAACTTGCCCACATAAATAAAAAAATTCTTGAGCTTCTAAGCTACTATAATCCGAACTTTCCAACTTGTTTATCATCTTTGTTTGCATCGCTTTTATGTCCATAATCTTCTCTCCATCTAGTTTATTTTTTATTTTGTGATGTTGTAGTGACAATTTTAAGTTTAAACTCTTTTTTGCCATCAATTCTCTGTTGTGTCTTAAATGCTCTAGCACAAAATCAGTTCCATTTTTTTCTATTACCTGATAAAACGCTCTGTCATCATACTTTTTAAAATAGTTTATCATAGCGTTTCTTGTGATGTATATCAAGTTTGCAAAGCTTTTATCTAGCTTATTATAGACATCTCCATAATAGTTAGATTTTAGCTGATGATTATAAAATATTTCATCCACTACAGCTTCTAACTGCGTCAGTGAATCAATAGTATCATCATCTATGATAGTTTTATTTTCTACAACTTTTAAATGGTTTTTGTAGTAAATTGAATCATCAAACTTATCAATTATAATAGGCAGATAATCAAAATCTGTGATTAAATCTTTCTCTTTATAATCACGGTTTATAAAAAACTGTGCTCCATTTGGATATTTGTTTTTATATTGTTGAAACTTTATCCAATCAAAAAATCTTTTTATCATTAAAGCATCATCTTTCAATACCATAAAAGGTAAAACTAACTTTTTTGTTTTATGCTGTAAAAATGGTTTTTTATTTTTTGTACTATTTATATTTCCACCCATCCCAAGATTGGAATCAGATAGACCATAAACATCATCTCCAATATTTACACTATAAGTTATATCGTTAAATATTTTTATAGCGTAATATATTTCACTCTCTTTTTGATACTCTTCAATAGGTACCTCAAAAAATATTTTGATATAGTTTGTAACACTGTTTTCAACTGCTATATCTACAAATTTGTGAATATTACCTGCAACAAATTGATAGTTTTGAAGTATTTTATTTTTTCTTTCTTCATCTTGAAATGTTTCTTTATAGTTTTTGAGTATCTTTTTTTCCTCTTTTTTTGTAAATTTTGCATAATCTACAAAGGCTTCAAACTGTGTTTTTATGGAATTTAAGTCTAGTAACTTTTTTGAATCCTTACTTACAAAACTTTCCACTTTAACAAAAAATGAGAGATAATTTACATTATGAATTTTTTTATCATAAAATGATTTATTGGAGTTTAGATATCCACTGTAATAATCCTTTTGAGCTAAATCATAATATTTATCTTTTCTTCTATTGCCATTTAAATCTTTTAATGACAGCTCTTTATTTTCAATTCCTTTTTCAAATTTATATATAAAAAATTCATAATTTTGATTCTCATCAATTATGATATAAAGCCCATCTTTTAGCTGATAATTATCAAGTATGAGTTTGTCACCTTTGGCTTCATACTCTTTTCTAAATACTTCTAAAACATCATATATCATCTCATCCCTCTCCCCAGCAAAAACCCGCCCCCATAACTATTCTTCTCACCGATTCCACATGCCAGAGCAACAAATGCCAGTTTCTGTGAAGCTTCGTCTTCGTTTGGAACTATTTTGAACTTATTTCCAAAGAAAGTGACTTTTTTTCCCTCTTTATGGATTCTTATATTTTGAGGCACTCTGTTCTTTATTTCTAGCAGTTGTATGAAATTTTGCTGTGCTTTTAACTCTTCGCCAAAAAAGCTTTGGTACTTTTTTTCTAGGTTGTCATGAAGCTGTTTTTGGAGTTGTAAAATGTCGCCGCTTCGTTCCATAGTCCAAAAGTCACCGTTTTCTGTGGAGACTACAACGGAAGTTGCACTATAGAGTTCGCTTATAAAGAACTGGTTTACTATTTTTTTATCTGTTTGGAGAACTAAAAAATCACCGTTATCTATATTTTGTCTCAGGGAAGTGGCTAAAGTGTTTATAAAAACTTCATCAAGTGAGCGGATAGTAAAGTTGCAGGTTGAGCCTTTTTTGTAGATTTTATCTTTTTCTAATGGTAAAAACCCGCCAAACGCATAGTGCTTAAATCCATCTTTTTTATGAATCTCTTCAAGTCCACCTCTTGCCATGGAGAAACTTATATATTTTGAGATAACCTCAAAACTTTTCTCAAAGACTACATCTACTTTTATATATGCCATGCATTTCAGTTCATAATATTTCACAAATACTACCTTTTTTTAGATACAGCTATATTACTATTTATTTTATTATTTTTCAAACTTTGTGTACGATAAAAAATTGAACCATTTGAGTAAAACAGGCTATCTAAAGCTGTATCAGAAGTTAATTGACTGCTTGTGTTTGGGTATAGTTTATAAGAAGTATAGGTTATTGGGGGATTGTGTTGCACGAAGTGTTGATTCTCAACGAACACGGCGTTCAATGATACTCTAAATGTGTAGCCAAAAAAATTTGGCTACATCTCTTTACTCTTGGTATATCTTTTATTTTACCAAATATGGTTCAATTAAAAAAATTAATTGTCACTACTTGGAAGTTTTAAAAACCCGTCTCTAAGTGCAATGGAGACTTTTTTAGTTGCATTTTGCAGTACTATTTTAGTATCGCCTGCTACATCTCTCTCATTTTTAAAACCTAAAATTTTTGATTTATCTATAAGAAGTTCGCTTTTTGAACCTGCATTTACTTTTCTGCCGTCACTGCTTGCATGTAGTGTAATCGCCATTGAAAGCAACTCTTCTTTCTCTTTTTTAAAGATATTTTTTTCAACAACCTCTTCTGTTTGCTGCAGAGTAACCTTTGCATTGAGTACATACTCATTATCATCTGTTACGGATTGATTTCTATTATACGGAGACACTTTGAAACAGTTGGTCTCTTTTAGTGAATTTATAAGAGCACCTCTTATCTCATCTGGAGCTATATTAAATGTTTTTGAGCTGTTTTTTATATCAATCTCTTTTAAATAAAGCGTTGCTATAGGTGCTTGGCATAAATCTAGGTTATTGATATACAAAACACTCTTTTTCTCTGTACATCCTGCGAAGAGTAGAAGTAAAAGCACTGCAGATAGAATTTTTTTCATCGTGGTATCCTCTTTTTTTTTATCCGAAAGTATAACACACATTTAAAATTCCATAATATGTTAAAATAAGGAAATTTTTTAGATTGGATCTCCTTCATAAATGCTTTTTAAACTTCTTATCTTTATGCTTTTATATTTTAGTCTAAGTGCAGATATACAACTCGAAGATACTTACTATGTTGATGACACAACCGTAAAGGCATCTACTGTAACAAAAGACACAAAAAACGACTTTACTATACTCTCTATCGATAAAAACTCTCATATAGAAAAGATAAAGGGTAAAGACCTCATAAAACTTCTAAGCGAACATGGATATAAAAACTATAAAACCAAAAAAAGTTACATAAACTTCATTTTAAAAAGCCCTGTCGACATGTTGCCTCTAAAGTTAAAAATCAAAGAGTATTATGAAAAAAGCTATGAAGACATAGATATTCATGATATTTCTGTAGAGCCAAGAGGTCACATAACGACACTTCCAAAGAACTATATTTTAAATATAAGAAGTCGTGATTTTTTATCAAAAAGCGGTGTTGTAAATATCAAAACAGAGGATGATAAAAAGATATTTTTTGATTACTCGGTGCGGGCGAATGTCATAGTTTACGTAAGCAAAGAGAGCATAAAGAAAGAGTCTGAAATCTCATCCCTAAACTATATAAAAAAGAGCATTATTTTAGATAGATTTAGAGCAAAACCGATTCAAAACATAGATAAAACTACACTTCAGGCTAAGAGGCACATCCCAAAAGATACTATTTTAACACTTAACGATATCGAGTCGTTGGATGTCGTCAAAAGAAATGCCATGATCAATGTGAGCATGTCAAAGGAAGGCATGAACATTATATTTAGCGCAAAAGCACTTCAAGATGCAAAAGTAGATGATATAATAAAAGTTCAAAACAATAACGGAAAAATATTAAAAGCAAGAGTTACTGGCAGTAACGCGGCGGAGCTAGAGTGAAAAACAGAAAAATAGTAGTAGCATCAAGCGGTGCAAGCGGTGTCAATTTGGGACTAAAGATTCTACAACTACTTCCGGAAAATATAGATAGACATTTTATTATGACGCAAAATTCTGAAGTTGTTTTAGATAAAGAGATGCATATAACATTTCATGATAATAATGATATCTCGGCTAGCGTAGCTTCAGGCTCATTTGGAGTGGAGGCTATGATTATCGCACCGTGCAGCATGAATACACTTGCAAAAATAGCATGCGGCATTGCCGACAATCTGGTTACAAGATGTGCAAGCGTCATGATAAAAGAGCATAAGAAGCTTATTTTAGCTCCAAGAGAGATGCCTTTTTCTGCAATTGCACTTGAAAATATGCATAAATTAGCAGCTTTAGGCATCATCATCGCTCCTCCCGTCATGGCATACTATTCAGAGCAGCAAACACTTGATGAAATGGAAAATTTTATCATAGGCAAATGGTTTGATCTGCTTGGCATAGAAAACAACCTTTATAAAAGATGGGAATAATGAAAAAAATAGCACTCTATCCTGGGACTTTTGACCCGATTACAAACGGACATTTTGACATAATTGAGAGAGCACTCAATCTTTTTGATGAGGTAATAGTAGCCGTTGCAATCTCTGAGGATAAAAAACCGATGTTTACGCTTCAAGAGAGAATCAACATGGTAAAAGAGTCCGTAAAAAATCTAAAAAATGTAACAGTTTTAGGGTTTAACAATCTTACAGTCGAGCTGGCTTCAGAACATAATGCAACGGTTTTGATTCGAGGTCTTAGGGCAGTAAGCGACTTTGAGTATGAACTCCAGCTTGGATACCTTAATAACTCTCTTGATGACACTATTGAGACGGTCTATCTCATGCCAAAACTCCAACATGCATTTATCAGCTCATCCATCGTAAGAAATCTTCTAAAATTTAATTCAAAAACTGAACATCTTGTCCCAAAAGAGGTTCAAAGAATCATTGAGAGTATGAAATCATGTACATTACAATAGAGGGAATCGATGCGATAGACACAATTACAAATAATTATTTATATGGAAACAGAGAAAGACTATTTTTAAATACTAATCTTGGATGTAATTCAAAATGTAGTTACTGTTATCTGCCAAGTTTAGATTTAACATTTGGAAAAACACCAAATAATATAATTCAAACTGAAAAATTATTAGAAATGCTTAATAGTAATACTAACTTTAAAAAAGGAAAAGATGGAACAATTTTATCTCTTGGATGTTATTCTGAATGTTGGGACGAAATCAATAAAGAAGACACTATAAATCTTATAAATATACTTCTTGAGTATCAAAATCCTATTCAGCTTGCAACAAAGAAATATATAAGCGAAGATGATTTTTGTAAAATTAATTTAAATAAAATAAAGCATCCTAATCATTTATCAATTTTCATAAGTTCATCAACAATCACACAATTTCAAAAATATGAAAAGGGAACTATAGACCCTATCTTAAGATTTGATAGCTTTAAAATGCAATCAAAATATAATATACCAATGTACTTATATATAAAACCTGTTTTAGAAAATATTACAATTACAGATATAAATTTATACATTCAAATCATAAAACAGTACAATATTGATGCGATTGTGGGAGGATTATTTACTACAGGAGAGGGAGTTATCGCTCCAATTTCAGAAGGTAAACTTTATTATAAAGATAACAATAACGACTACGATTACATAGTCAAAGAACTTTCATTGTATTGCAAAGTTTATAGATATAGCATAGAACCAATAAAGCAAGGAATAAAAAAATGAATAACAAATTAATAGGTATATTGGTAATTTTAATTGTCATAGCAAGTCTATATTTAGGAGAGACTAAAGTTATTATTACTATATTGGGATTCTCTACGATTGTTTTTATACTAGAAGCTGTTGGGTTTTTGCCTTTAGAAGTTTCAAGATTTATAAATAAAAATAGATTAGGAACAACGATAGATGTTTTGAATGAACTTGGCTTTGACGTAAAAGAAAAAAGAAAAATTATTAACAAGTGTAAAACACAAGACTCATCCGTAAGAATAAAAGAAAAATTAAAAAATGTGACAATTAACAAAGAAGTAGAAATAGGTAAAAGTCAAAATGGACATATTTATCCAGAATATATAGATTTAATGGGTGCTACAACATTCAAAAGAAATGCAACAGATTTTGCTAGAGAATTAAATACATACAAAGAAACTCTCGCACATAAATTAGAATTTGATTTTATTGTTACTTCAAAACTCGGAAGTCCTATTTTAGGGTATGAATTTGCTAATCTTTTAGAAGTACCCTTTGTCCTTCACTCAGAAGAAGAAAAATTCAGACTAACAGAAGATAGTGAAGATGTATCTTCTAGATTTGATTTCGGTTGTTTAGAAAATAAAAAATTAAAAAAGGCACTCATTGTTGATGATAGCACTACCGGAGGTAGAAAAGTCATTAATATTATTAAAGATTTGAAAAAATACGGATTTGAAGTAACGGATTGTCTTGTAGTTTTTGCACCTCAAGGCAAGCAAGCAGATGAAAAACTAGCAAAAGAAAATGTTAAATTACATTCTATTGTACAAACACCAATAAAAAATTAAAGGAAAACATGTGCGTGGTAAAATAATTGTATTTGAGGGAATTGACGGAAGTGGGAAAGGGACACAATCAAAAAAACTGTATCAACATTTAAAAGAATTAAATTATAAAGTGATATTGTTAGAATTTCCATTTTATAGTGAGACATTTTTTGGAAAAGAGGTTGGAAATTATTTAAATGGGGAGTTCGGTGGACTCAATGATGTACACCCAAAATTGTCTGCAATGTTATATGCCGGAGATAGATTTGAAAAAAAAGAACTAATATTACAAAAGTTAAAAGATGGATACTTAATAATATGTGACAGATATGTTCCATCAAATATTGCTCATCAAACAGCAAAATATAAAGATGAAAACGAACAAAAAAAATTAAAAAAATGGATTAATGAACTGGAATATAATGTCTATGGTCTACCGAAACCTAATATAATATTTTTTATGGATATGAATCCAAATATATCGGATAACTTGGTTTCAAAAAAGGATGCAAGAAATTATACCGATAAGAAAAAAGATTTGCATGAAAGTGACAATTCTTACTTGCTAGATGTTTATGATATATTCAAAAAAATGTCAACTAAAAAGTCATGGTTAAATATTAAATGTCAAGATAAAAATAATAACTTAAATAGTATAGAAGATATTCATAGTAAAATATTAAAAAAGCTTAAAAGTGAAAATTTAATATAAAGTTAGTTTTTTTTAAAAAAACAATATAAAAAGTATTGATGAAATCAGAGATGAGATATTAAACAACATTAGGAAACACTAAATGAATAAAATTATCGGGAAAGCGCTTTTTGTAAAAGTCGGTAAAGTTGTTTCAAATGATTCTCTTAGCAAAAATAATCCTCATTTTTTATCGGGTATAAAAAAGTATCCGGTTGCTAAGGCTTATCTTACAAAAACAGGATTTAAAGATGATGAGCAGGCTGACACTCTTCATCACGGCGGAGAGACAAAAGCCGTACTGTTTTTTTCAACAAATACATATAAAAAATTGAATAAATTAAGCAGTAGTGATTTTAAGTATGATGAAGTCGCTCATTATGGAGAAAATATAGTTGTTGAGGGTATAGATGAGAGCGATATATGCGTTGGTGATATTTTAAAAATTGGCGATGTAGAAGTTCAAATCTCTCAACCCAGACAACCTTGCTGGAAACTCTCCGCAAATACAAGAACAAAGCAGATGACAACTGTTATCTACAGTAACGGCTTGAGCGGATGGTATGCAAGAGTGCTAAAAGAGGGAGAAATTGAAGAAAAAAGCGATATTGTTTTAGTAAAAAGATCTTATCCAAAACTTACAATCACTGCTTTAAACAAAATAATTATAGATCCTCTTACGGATATAGTTCTAACAAAAGAAGCTCTGGAGTGTCAAGTTTTGGGAGCTGCATTTAAAGCTTCACTTGAAGGAAGATCTAAGCTCAAAGATGCAAAAAATGAGCCTTTTATATACCACAACGAACCAAATTGATATACATCAACTCAAATCACTAAAAACACTCCTATCATAACAAAAAAGTTATGAGGAGGTGTTAATTGACAAAGAGATACCTTCAAAGAATGATGCCAAAAGGTATACGACCTTCCAGAAAACCTGCAGGCAAAATCTTCTGGTCAGTTATAGGATCATTCGTCGGCATCTATGTCATGTCAATTTTTAGCAACTCATTTTCAACACAAGACAGTTTTTTTCTCTTAGGATCTTTCGGTGCTTCTGCTGTTTTAATATATGGAGCACCGGAAGTCCCTTTTTCGCAGCCTAGAAACCTGATAGGAGGACATCTTTTTTCTGCTATTGTCTCGGTATTTTTAGTAAAAAATTTTGGAAATTTGCTTAGCTTAGAACTTCTGTGCGCACTAAGCGTCGCACTCTCCGTTTTAGTAATGCATTTAACTATCACCATGCATCCTCCGGGAGGTGCTACGGCTCTTATTTATGTTATAGGAAGCGAGAAAATCCAGTCTCTTGGCTGGATATATCCGCTTTCACCGATAGCCCTAGGCGTAACAATGATGCTTCTTATCGCTCTTGTCGTAAACAATATATCAAATAACTCAAAAAGACACTACCCGACATACTGGTACTAAAGCGTTACCCTGTTTTTTACGTTTACAAGCCAGTATGCGACCGCCAATCCAACGATAACAGTTCCGATAACCAAAAGATCATTTCCTTTTTCAGATGATAGCGAGTAGATAAGCACCTTCCTGATAAGTGCCGCCATAGCAAGCATGATAAAAGCTCCAATGGCAAATCCTCTGCCTTGAAGGTGGTTTATCTCTTCATGAATAAGCTCTATTGCCGCCCATAAAACAAGCAAACTTCCAAGAACCGTTAAAATCCCCTTCTCTATCCCTATATCTGAGAAAAAGAGCAGATAGATATCATATACAAAAAGACCTATGGCAAAAAAGGCCACCAAAGCCAAAGAGCCGGCTAAAAAAAAGTTTATATATGAGTTGAACTTCTTTAGCCCCAATAGAATCGTTTTTTCAAATTTAGACAGAGATAAAAAATTTCCAAGTTCCTCTTCTCTGTATGAACTTGTAAGAACATCAAGATTCATATCTATGATTTTCTCAATCGCACTGATCTGTGCTATATATTGTGTTTTATCCTCAGAACGCTCTTCCATGCTTTTAAGTATAAAAGTCCTCACAAATGTAAACGCAGAGTTTACAAAGTGCGTAGGAAGACCGATACTAACATGCGTTTCTCCTATTTTGTATAGGTATGTAAAATACTCCAAATCATACTTTCCGGAAAAAAGATTTATAAACCACTCTTTTACTTTTTTGCGGTGGTAATCGATTATTTCTTGATTTTTAAGAAATTTTGCGGTTGTTCCAAACCCCCATATATAGTCATAAAACCCGTCTATAAAATCATCCGCAAGCTCTTTCATCCTCGGTTGAAGAGCTTCTAAGATCAGAGCCTCCTCTTTTGTAAATCTATAATGCTCTTTTAAACTCTCATGTTGTTGCACTTTAAGCCTTTACTCTATTTTCAACTCATCACTCTGTTTTGATTTTGAAGTTCATCCATTATCGCACAAAAAGGATCGTGTATATCATTGCAAGGCTCCGTACCGACAAAAATTTCATTATCAGTCTTGTCAAACGCTTCTCTTGCAAAATCCCAATTAATGTGATTCCAAAACTCTTCGAGATATTTTGGACGCAAGTTCCTGTAGTCGATGTAGTACGCATGCTCCCATACGTCACACACAAACAGAGGTATAAGATTTGAAGAAAGAGGAGTCTGGGCATTACTTGTTTGTTTAACTGCCAATTTTCCTTTTGGTTCTCTAACAAGCCACACCCATCCTGAACCAAAAAGTGTTGTTCCTGCTTTTATAAACTCCTCTTTCAGCTTCTCTACAGAGCCGAAATCATTATTTATTTTAAATAAAAGTTTACCGCTTGGAGCAGATTTTGAACTACTAAGGCTATTCCAGTAAAAAGTGTGATTAAACACCTGTGCAGCGTTATTAAAAATAGTTCCATCCGAATCACGGATAATTGAAGAGAGAGACATTTTGTCAAACTCAGTTCCTTTGATAAGTTCGTTCAATTTGTTGACATAAGTAGCATGATGTTTGCCATAGTGGTACTGCATAGTTTCTGCTGAGAGAAACGGGACAAGTGCATTTTCTTCAAAAGGCAGTTTTGGTAATTCTATCATCGTGGTATCCTCACTTATTTAAAATTTACTTTCTGGCATAAGTATAAGATTCTATTATTAAAATTTATTTAAACTAAAATTGCCTATTGAATAAATAAATAAGTTAAAAAATGGTTTAATACTTATTATTAATTTTTAATCACAAAAATGAGATTTTTATATGAAAAAAGCCATCTACAAACCCACCAACCAAAACACTATCATCATCAACGAGTTTGACGCATACTGTGAGATACTACTGCTAGAGGGTGAATATGTAAATGTTCTTAGAAGCGACATAGAGTTTTTCGAGCCACACGCAAAAAGCTCTTTGCTCAAAGAAAGAAAAGAAAATATTTTTTTAAACTCCCAAAACAGCCGTATTTTGATAGCTGATGAAGTAGGTCTGGGAAAAACCATAGAAGCAGTGTAAGGCTTAAAAGTAACACAAAGAGTAATATTTATATAATACCGAAAAGGAGTATTTATGCACACTATAACACTTAAAACTGACAACAATTTTTTTACTATGATTAATGAAATGGCAGCGAATTTTGGCACTTCAAGAAGCGAACTT
>Ga0208373_1001739_pt1 | contig 27188 bp, 18 predicted proteins | sample RifOxyC2_FD_184036 | JGI IMG/M metagenome (GOLD analysis project Ga0208373, IMG submission 184036) | Soil microbial communities from Rifle, Colorado - Rifle Oxygen_injection C2 (SPAdes) | ecosystem: Environmental > Terrestrial > Deep subsurface > Rock core/Sediment | place: Rifle, Colorado... | reverse complement strand
CTCGCCGTCCAATGAAACCAGCGGGCCGCCGCTGTTGCCCGGATTGATGGCCGCGTCGGTCTGGATGAAATCAGGATAGTCGCCGGCTATTTTCGTTGAGGGCGCCAGATTGCGCTTGGCGCTGATGATACCCGAAGTCACGGTCTGGCCCAGGCCGAAGGGACTGCCGATAGCCATGACCTGCTCGCCGATTTCCACTTTATCCGAGTCACCCAGTATGGCTGGCTGGAGATTACCGGCTTTTATCTTGACTACGGCAATATCGCTGACCTGGTCACTGCCGATAACCTTACCCATAAATTCCCGTCCGTCATCCAGGGTCACCCTGATTTCATCCACACCCTGAACCACATGGTTATTGGTGATGATGTAACCGTCATTATTGACAATCACTCCGGAGCCGACCTGCGATGACTCAAACTGGCGCGGCACCATGCCCCAGAAAAAGTCGTCAATATATCCCCTGAATACCTTCTTGGTGGAGATGCTGACCACAGACGGACGGACCAATTTAGCCAGCTTAACGAACTGCTGGGAATTATCCTTGAATGATTTAAGTTCCTTGATAATCGCGCCCCGCTCCTCTTCGGTCAAGGTCGGCGCCGCCCTGAGGCACCCATAACGCTCATAATATGTGGATATAAAAACACCGATGACCACTCCGGTCAGGATAACCAGGGCCAGATAAATCTTCTTGTTCATAGACGACTCCTTATTCAACTAAAAAACTAAAGAACTGAAAAACGGAAGGACACAATAAAAGGTTCTTTAGTCCTTTAGTTTCTCCGTTCTTCAGTTACACTATGAATTACTTTGGATATATTAACGTTTCTTTCTTGTTATCCCTGACTATAACCAAACTCACCCGGCCCTTGGCCAGGGCGGTCTTTATCTGCCTGCGGCATTGCCAGAGATTATCCACGACAACGCCGTTAACCGAAACAATCACATCACCCTTCTTCAAACCAATTTGGGCGCCTAAACCGTTCAACTCCACATTATTTATTAATAGTTCCTTATCTGTTTCTTCCATAGAAAACCCCAAGTCAGTCGTAGTCAAAGTGGTTGACCGGGGCGGCAGAGAGTCTTCATCCTCGGCCTCGGGCCTAGACGTCTTCGGGGATTGATTGCCCTTTTTATTAAACATATCCTTTAACCTGTTCACCTCATCCTCCAACCGTTTATCCCAGGACCGGCCCAAATCCTTAAAAATATCATCGAAATCAAAGTCGGGAATTTCTATTGTTGTCTTGGGGTTTTCACCGATGCCATATTCCTTGGCAATCTCCGGATACTTCTGTTTGAATTCCTCGGTGCTATTTGCTTCGTAGGTCTTGGTATTTTGCTTGCCATCCTTATCGTATTCGATAATATTTACGGCAATCTTGCCCGAACCATCCTGAGACATGGAAAAACTCCTGGTGCCGGGCGTAGCGCCCTGGAGGGTGATACTAAAATTATTCCCAAACTGCCGTATGGTCGGGCCGATTTTTCTGGATACCGGGGCATCCGGCTGCGGCTCGTTTTTCTGCTCGGCCTTCTTGATAGCATTAATGATAATCTTGGAACGCCAGGCCACTTCAGGACTTTCGCTCTTGGCTGACTCCTCCAGATACGACAGGGCCGGCTTACCTGTCTTCTTTAATTCATCGGTAGCCTTATCGCGCACCGCGATATCATCCGCATCCAGGTCCTTAATCAACCGTTTAATCTGCTCAACATCAACCTTGGGGTCATCTTTGGCCGGTGTCGGCTGCCCGGCGGGTCCGCCTGTGGAGGATTGATTGCCGATAATTACGGTGCCGTCGCCGCCTTTACCGCCCTGGCCGCTGGAACCGGCCGCGCCTGATTTCCCGCCCTCGCCGCCCTGGGCGGATGTCTGGCTGTAGCTAAATCCAGAATATATCAGGCATCCGATTATTACCGCTATAATACCAACTGTCTTTTTCATAACCGCTGCTCCTTTCCGATATGTTCGCTTAATGAACCCAGCTCATGTCCGCAGGGGCTGGGTGAATTTACCATTGCTTTATATATAAGATAATTCTATACAAGATTTTGGCTAAAAAGTCAATGAAAATCTGCCACCGCAAATAGACACAGGTATGCATAATAAATTAGTTATAAACCGACGAGTAAATCAGGTAACTCCAAGAACGGCTAAAGGCATTCTCCAAGTAAACTTCGGCAAATCGCTGATTTTAGCCGGGTTTTAAGGCCTAATTTTGCTGTTTTGGCACCTCTACCGGAGCGCAACCCACTCCATTTTGCCCCCTTCCCGCTATAAAATAGGGTAAGGGGGAGTCCCCCCAGCCCCCTTACCCCTTTACATTCCCACCCTGTTCCTTAGGAGTGGTATCTGATTAATAAAGAAATGGCATTTGATTAACAAAGAAACACTATCTTTAATACAGACATCCGGCATTTCTTGCAGAAACACAGCTTAGCACACTCTATAAGGAGTGGCATCTGATTGGTAAAAAAATGCTATCGGATTGATAAAGAGACCGTATCTGAAATGCAAACATCCGGACTGTATTATAGGAACACAGCTTAGCATACTCTATAAGGAGTGCCAGATGTTATCAACCCAGTCCATATCGGTTTATAAAAGAATACGGTGTGTCGGAAAATCACGCCCGAAATCCGGCTTAGACCAACCAGTTTGAGCGGAGCAGGTCTTTATTGGATAGGATGTCCGATGTCTGGACCTGGGCCGTAATTAATTAGACCCCGAATATCTTTATTATCAGACCGGCGATAGCGATGGCAAACCCGGCCAGGGCATGCGACCATTTCTCAAGAAAACTCCACTGGATTTTAAGACGGTCCATTCCTTTATATACCAGAATAACTATCACGGTCATTGTGGTAACCGTTACCACCCCGAACACGGCTGAAACTACCCCGACCCCAAACCAGTTATAGGTCATAGCCGGGAACATCAGGATGGGTATCAGTGGCTCGCAGGGGCCTAAGACAAAGATGATAAAAAGCGTCCAGACGGCTGTAAGATTTCCCTGATGGGGATGTGAATGCGAGCTCAAATGCGAATGACCGTGGCTGTGCGGTGCGATTTCTCCTTCTTGGACATGCGTATGCGCGTGCTGGTGTTGTTTACGTCTCAAGGCATATCTTACCCCCCAGATGAAATAGGCCAGCCCGAACCCGACCAGCATATAGAACGCAATATCGCCCCTTAATGATTCAATGTCCACCAGTTTATTCAGGGCCACGCCGAAGACGCCGCCGATTATCCCTAATATAATGGAAGACAGAACGTGCCCGATGCCGCAGAGTATGGTAACAACCGTGACTTTAGTCAGCGACCACTTATTAGCCCGGCCCAGCATCAGAAAAGGCAGGTAATGGTCCGGTCCGATTAAGGTGTGGGTAAACCCGATAATCGCCGCGGTGGTGCATAAAGTTATAAGCGCTTGGTCTATCATATATTTTCTCCTCTCAGAAGTTTAAGGTTAAACCACCTATTATTAAGTGGTCAGTATTATTATCAGTCAAGTTGAACCTAACCGCTAAATCATACGCCGTCTTTTCAGTGGCATTCCATATTATCCCGATAATACTATCGAAAGTATTGTCCGCGTTAAATATTGGCTCATAGATTATCTCTCCCAAAAGATTGAATCTTTTGCCCAGTAAATATTGGAACCCCAGGCCAAGGAAGACGGAGTTATCCTGTAATTTATTTCCCTTCGGCAAGTCAACCATATTATATCCCAGGTTAAAGTGCCCGACTAGGGAGCCGAAACCCTTGGTCAGCGCCAACAACACACCGGCATCTGATTTGCCGCTGCCCAATCCTTTGGTTTCATCGCCGTTAGGTATCTTAAAGGTGGGCTTTACCAGGAATGCCGGCTGTGAAGGCGTTTCCTCTATAAAACGGTATTTACTTCTTAAGACCATATCGCCGATGCCGCTTTGGGACGTCCCGATATCAGGGTTGAAATAGATAACCGGAATTTCAATCCCGGCATCCCAGTTATGAGACAGTCCATAATTAAAAACGCTGCAGAGCATGCAATCGGCATCATTCCTTTCCATACCTGCCTCAATGCTCAATTCCAAGGCGGGCCTGCCATGCGGTGTAGTCCCGCAATCCTCAGTCCTTAAGGGCCGGCAGGGAAACGCCTCAATTGCCATCAGACCAATCAGTAACAATGCGCCTATCCCTTTCACAATCAAATCACCCGACATACACTTCTCCTTTCTGAATAATAAACCAAGGGGCCGGTTCATCCATCCGCGCCGGAGAAGAGCGCGGACGTTCTCCTGACAAACCAACCCCGTCAATTGAGTTTATATTAATGGTAATACATATATAATAATCGTGCTACCTCTACACAAAAAATGGGCCGTTCCGAAACATTACCAGCACCTTGCGGAACGGCACATCCTGAGTCATAGTGTTTTGGGACGAAGGAACTCCTCTCTGTCTACCCAACCGTGGTCATTATCAGGTCGGAATGCTTGATGCCCTTAACCGACTTGATATCAGTCACCAATCCCAGAATTTCCCGGACTAATCCTTTAACCGCAATAATCTCCAGGCAGTTATTGTGGTCCAGATGAATATGCTGGGACGAGATTATTATCTTATCGAAATTATGCTGGATATTAAGCATCTTATTAACCAGCTGCCTCCGATGATGGTCATAGACAAAAATAACCGCGCCGGCCACGTAGTTCCCGGGCTTCTGCCACTGTTTCTTGACCAGCGCGGAGTTAATCAAACCCTCGATGGCCTCGGACCGGGTCGGGTACCCTTCCCCTATAACCCATTTATCAAACGACTTAAGAAGTTCGCCTTCCAGCGACACGCCAATCCGGGCTAATTCTTTCATGACACCCTTTTCCGTCATTCCCACGAACTCTACTGAGACCGCGTTAGCGAAAGTGGAAATCCAGAAACAATCTCTCGCGGACTGGATTCCCGCCTGCGCGGGAATGACAAAAGAAGTAAATTTAGTAATACGTTTTTTATAATTGTACTACGATTTAATGAATCTGTCAATGATTTTACAATATTTATATAAAAAAAATAAGCCCAGCACCCCGATTTAATATCGGGATACTGGGCTTGGTGTATGTTTATGCCGTCGGTTCACTCCGCTCCGGTGGGTGCTCGTGGTCTTGCTTCGCAAGTTCTGCTGGTTTTTCTTCTAAAGGTTTCAGCGGCACCTCGCTAATAACCGGTTCGCTGCCGGCCTGCAGTTTGACCAGAACCAGACATTCATTAGCGTCTAATTTAACCACCTCCACTTTGACGTGCTGATTAGTTTTAAGCTCCTTTGCCTGTTCATTGGTAATGCCAAAAGACGTATCCTCAATCGGTTCGGTCTTTTCCGCCTCGCCTTCACTGGACTTAGGATTAACCAGAGGCAGCAATCCGTCCAACTGCGGCTCTAACTCCAGCATCAGTCCCCGGTTAGACAGTTTAAGGACTCGAGCTTCTATCGCTTTGCCGGCCGGATATTGCTCCGGTATCGTCGTCTCCCATGGATTAGGCGTAAGTTGCTTGATGCCCAGGGAAACGCGCTTCTGCGCCGGGTCTATGGAAATAATCACCGCTTCAATCTTGTCACCCTTCTTGATAACGGTTGAGGGCTTGACAATCTTTTTGGTCCAGACCATATCGGACTGATGAATCAAACCATCGATGCCTTCTTCAATCTCGATAAAAGCACCGTAAGAGGTGACGTTCTTTACCCGGCCCTGAATCTTCATTCCGGGCGCGTATTTCTTTTCGATATCAACCCAGACATTCGCCTCCAGTTGTTTCATACCCAGGGATATTTCCTGTTTATTGGGATTAATCTTAAGAATAACCACCTCTATAATATCGCCGATAGCCACCATTTCAGACGGATTGGATATTTTTTTAGTCCAGGACATCTCGGAGATATGGAGCAACCCCTCGATACCGGGTTCTAATTCCACAAAGACTCCGTAATTGACAATATTAACCACCTTACCCTTGATTTTCATCCCCTGCTCATATTTAGCGGCCACTTTTTCCCAGGGGTTATCCGAGAGTTGCTTCAAACCAACAAAGATACGTTCGGTTTGAGGGTCTATTTTCAGGACCTTAACCTGAAGCGCTTGGTCCAACGCCACGACTTCAGAAGGATGACTAACCCGGCGCCAGGACATGTCGCCGATATGTAAAAGCGCATCCACGCCGCCCAGGTCAACAAACGCGCCGAAATCGGTAATGTTCTTAACTATACCCTGAAGGGTATCGCCTTCTTTTATCTCGCTAAGAATCTTCTTCTTCAACGCTTCGCGCTGTTTCTCTATAAGAATCTTACGGGAAACTATGACATTACGCCTCTGGTTATCTATCTTAATAATCTTGCATTCTATTTCCTGGTTCATCAGGTTGGTGTGGCCGTCCTTGCGAATATCCACCTGCGAAGAAGGCAGGAATGCCAGAACCCCGACATCCACCAGATAACCGCCCTGGGTCTTCTTGACCACCTTGCCCTTGATAGTGGAATTATCAGCCGCGGATTTAACCAGCTGTTCCCAACCACGCATCCGGTCAGCCTGAGTCTTGGATAGTGAAATATTGCCGGATTCGCCTTCAACCTCGGCGATATAAACCTCGACTTCATCACCCACCTTAACTTTATCAGTTCCGCCTAACTCGTCAATCGGAACAAACCCCTCGGATTTATAACCGATATCAATAATGGCGGAATTCCCGCTGATATTAACAACTTTGCCCTTGACAATAGTATTAGGCTTTATTTCTTTAAGAGATTTCTCGTATAATTTCAGGGCATCCGCATTGGAAAAGCTATTGAGATATGCGTTTATTTTTTCATCCACTGTTTCGGTCGCAACCCCGTATTTCTGGAAAGCCGATATGATGTTCATTCGTTTCTTTCTCCTTTTCAAAATCTATTTCAATTTTCTCCAGGCATCTGCGATTGTTTCTATATTAGTTTTATCGAGCCGCAGAGGCGGTCCGAACCTGACCGTTATCGGAGAAAACCTTATGGGCAGTTTATGTTTTCGGGGCCAAGCCTGATAAGCCCCATCAACCAACGTGGGGACAAGAGGGACATTGGCCTTCTCGCCCAGTAAACTTACACCCTTTCGTATCTCCCCGATTTCTCCATTAGGAGATCTGGTTCCTTCAGGGAATACTATCAAAAGCCCGCCATTTTGTAATACCTCTATGGCCCGGCGTAATCCGGTGGAATCAAAGGTCCTTCTCTCCAGCGGAATCGCATGAAGGTTATGAATAAACCATCCGAAAAACCTATTGGACTCAAATAACTCCTTCCGCGCCAGAAAATAAACCGGCCGATTAAGCGTTATGCTAATTAAAGCCGGATCAAAATAACTCTGATGGTTAGAAGCCAGAACCGCTCCGCCCTCAGGAATATTCTCCCGGCCAAATGCCCTTAATCCGAGGAACACTATAGCCAACAATCGGCATATTCGCAGAACAAAATTGTAAAGCATATTACTAACAGATAGGCAAGGATTTTATTGTTTTTTATCCAATTTATCACTTATGATCCGACTCAAGATTCCGACTACCCGCCTGATGGAAAGATTAGTAGTGTCAATATAAAATGCGTCCTTAGGTTTAACCAGAGGCGCTACTTTACGATGCGTATCGCGGTAATCGCGGACGGATATTTCTTTTTGCACCTGATTATAACCGACGCGGGCTTGGGGAAACAAAGCTATCGACTCCTTATAACGCCTTTTAGCCCGTTCTTTAAGCGAAGCATCCAAATAAAATTTTATCTGCGCTTTCGGGAAAACCACACTGCCCATATCCCGGCCTTCGCAAACGATATTCCGGCCTCGGGCCAGTTTTCTCTGCAGTTTAGCCATAGCCCGGCGCACCCGCGGCAACGATGATACCTTATAAATATGGGAAGTAATCTCTGGGGTCCTGATCTCCCGGGAAATATCCCTGCCATCCAATAACACCTTGATACCTTTTCCGTTAAAAGTATGCCGTAGTTTTATATCGCTCTTAAGAACCAAGCGAGCAATAGCGGGCTCATTTCCTTCCGGCAGTATTTTATTCCGCAACGCTTTCCATGTCACGGCCCGATAGAGCGCGCCGGTATCCAGATAATGAAACGCCAATTGCCTGGCCAACATTTTAGCAATGGTACTCTTACCGGCCCCAGCCGGACCATCTACGGTTATAATAACTGTTTTTTTCATCTTAATAGGAATAGCAAAGTATACTCAAGGGGGCAACCCCGCACATAATGACGCCTTCGAACGCCACGACACATACGCAAGGCAGTTGACCATCTTCTATAACAAGATTATTAACACCATTTATGTGCGGGGTCAAGAATTATAGGCAGGACTGAAACAAAACGCCCCGACGCCCGCCCGACCGGAAAACACCGGTCATTCGGGCGGGCAGAGGTCGGGGCGTTAATAAACGTTAAATAAATTAATGGCCACTCCTGGTGACAATACCCAGCCGGTAATAAACCTCCAACGTCAGGACGTTAATAGCCGTGCAGTAAACCCGACTGCCTTCGGCGCTCCAGCGGTCCAGCGGATCCCAACTCCCGTTGGCGCAACCATCAGCCTTACTACGCTGGTTCTTCAGAAGCACGTCCTTCATCTTCTCGTTCCACGAACTCCAACTCGGACCGCTCGGACCATCATACTGGTTCAGGCAATACGAGGCATAAAACCAATAGTAGTAATCAATAATACCCGGTTTTGATGTATCCCAGGTCGGCAAACTGGTCAACACCTGACTCACGCCAAGTTTCACCATGGGGTCAGAGGTCCTTTTATCGATATAGATACGTACCATTACGCCGATGGCTGTCAAGGAAGGCTGAACCACAGTGTTCCTGGGGTCTTCGTGCCCCATCAACGCAATACTGCCCTGGGTGGTATAGCCCACCTTACCGTAATTCGGTTCGGTGACATCGTCATAAAACGATTTAATGCCAGCGTACACCTCGGGCGGTACAGTAATATTGGCGTGTTCAGCCGTCTTGAGCGCCATAGCCATCCAACCGCTGACCGAGGTATCGTTTTGACCGTCCTTAGGCTGATAACGCCAAGCCTTGGTTGGGTTTTGAACATCTATAAGATATTTCACCGCCCTTTCCACCGGCTCCCTGAAAAGTATGCCCGATGGGCTTTCCATCGTCAAGGCATACAAATCAGCCATCGCATAGGTAGCAATAGCCTGATTATAAAGAAACTTACCTTCCTTGACCCCGCCGAACGTGCCGTCTGAAAGTTGAATTCCGGTTAGGTAAACCGCGCCTTTACGGACCGTATCACCGAAGCAGACGCCTTCATAAGTATCGCGGGAACTACTGGTATAACCGGCTCCGGTAAAGGCCAGCATGGACACTCCGGTCAGACCCACATTAAATTGGTCATCGCCCGGTCCGGTACATTTAGTCACCCGGCACTGATTCTGGAATCCCTTGGCGCCCCAGGAACCGTCCGGATTCTGGTGTTTTGCCAGCCAGATAAGACCGGCAATAACCGCATCTTCGCTCTTTTGCTTTTTCCGGCCTCGCCTGCCCCTGCGCCTGCCACCGCCCAATCCGCCGCCGATACCGATGGTATCGTAAACACCGGCGCCCTGCAGCGGACTGTTGGTATCAAATTCATTAACCACATCCGTCTCCTGGTCTATTTCCGCGGTAGTCTCAACTATTTCTTCTGTTTCTGTTACTTCCTCTTCAAGGTCTTCCTTCTCAATTTCCTCCTCTATTTTTTCCACTTCTTCTTTCTTATCTTCCTTCATATTAATTACCTGAATCTCCTCAACCTTGTCTCCGCCGCCGGTCGAGGGCAACGCAGCCAGGAAAATAATAAAGAATACGTGGGCGGCCAGTGATATCCCCCACCAGGGAGCGTTGTGCATCATTTCCTGCATCCATAAATTGAAATCAAATTTCTGGGAAAACGCCTTTTCAGCCAAAGAACCTTCCTGAAGCTGAATCTCCTGGTCTTCATTATAGTTTGGACTCATAATCAATCTCCTTCTTTATTAAAACACTCCCTTGTTTACCTATATATAAACGAATAAAACCGCCTGTCGGTTCACTTTTTTTCGGATTTTTCTCCTTTTTCTTTTTCCATCGCCTTTATCTCGTTTTTTATGGCATTTTCCTGCCGGTCGTTCAAGGAACGGTTCTCCTTAAGAAATGATTTCAATTTAGCTATAGCGCCGTCATAATCCTTTTTATCACGCAGCGTATTGGCCTCACCCAACGCCTTATTAAATAAAACATTAACTTCGTTCTCTCCTGATGAAGAAACAATTCTCTTAATTGTCTCCCTCTCGCCTTTAGCTTCCTGAATAATGACCGGCGACACATCGCTGTATTCCTTGATAAAATCGTCAAATTCCTTTAATAATTCCGGATACTTGCTGGTGGAATAATCCTTTTTCTTGCGTTTTAATTCCGCTAATTTAGGTTTGGATTCCTTCTCCTTTTCATCGCGCTCTTTTATCTTGCTAATCCGCTCCTTGACGGCGTCAGCGTTCTTGGAATTCTTGAATTCATCCAGGAAGGCCTCATATTTTTCCAGTGCCCCCTTATAGTCCTTTTCATCATAGAGTTTATTCACCGCGTTCAGGACTTCAATTTCCCGCTTGGTATCCTCATCTGCCTTCTTATTAGAGCCGGATGATGCCACAAAAATAATAATAACAATAAGCATCAGAACCGCGCCACCGATGATATAAAGCATGTTTTTATTCTTTTTCGGCTGCGCCGGCCCCTGCATTGCGTCTTCCTTCCGGCCCGAACGATCTGGCTTACCGGCTTTAATGTCCTTTATGCCGGCTGCTGGGATACGGCTGACAGATGATGCCGGTACAGCGACAGCGGAGTTCCGATTATTTCGGGGCGGCTTGGGTGTTTTAGCTAACCGGGATATCAAACCAGACTGTGGTTTTGGCGCTGGTGTAATCTTTGATGCTGGCGCCAACGGCTTCGGCGCTGGCGTAATCCTTGCTGCCGGTACAGGAGGTTTCGGCGCTGGCGGCGGCGGAATACGTAAAGCCGGCTTTGACACTGCCGGTGCCGGCTTAGGCGCAGGAGGCGAAATCGGAACCGGCTTGGCAGCCACTATCCGCGCCGGTTGCGTCTGGGATGCCGGAGTTCCTGACGGCTTACCTGACCCGTTTTGTAAAATATGATTATTCATAACCCTCTGCGCTACAACAGGTTTTGCCGCCGCGACTCGGCTGAGCTCGCCGTAGCCTACTCCGTTAGCAGTGGCGACAACACCATTCTGCGGCTTACCGGCAGTTCCTATCCTTTTAGCCACCTGGGCTATCACGGCCGTCTCCCGCCTCGGCGGAAACACGGCTACTTGAGCTGTTCCGTTTTGTGATAACTTTTCACCATTGCCGGAAGAACTCTCAATCTCATCCTGAATATTTATAACCGTGGTCTCTTCCCCGACCGAAGCATCCGCCGATGACAGGCCTGATGAAATAATCACCGGCCCCTTATTTTCCGACTGAACGGAATCACTTTCTGAAAAGACTATCTCGACATTGCCTATTTTTAGAACATCATTATTATGGAGCAGAGTCCTTTCCACGCGTTTCCCGTTTAAAAATGTTCCATTACTGCTTTCCGAATCGCTCAACAGGAATCCCAGAGGCGTCTGGACAATTTTGCACTGGTAACGTGACACCTTGGCATCCTTTATCTGAAGAATATTGTCATCAGAACGCCCGATATCAACACTTTGAGTAGTTACGGCAAACCGGGTCTCCCGGTTACCCCACTTGATAATTAACTGTGGCATAAACAATGTTGCAACATCACGAACCTACGTTACTGTGGCCTGCCTGCCGGTGGCGCCGAAGCGCCATGGCGCCCTAATGGCGCTCATAGGCAGGGACTACGGCATTAGGTTATTCACCGGGAAGAACCGGGCGGTTCAACTCAAATAATTCTTTTCTTTGGGCTGGCGTCAATTTGGCATTACCCAACGCCACCGCAATTATTTGCTTTACCTCCGGTTCGTCTTCATTAAAACTCTTTTTAAGAATATCGTAAATATCCTGCGAAATACTCTCGGGATTGCCGCGGAAAACAGCGGCAATAGCCTCGCCCATCCTCTGCCTGATGATTAACGGATTCCCCTTATTAGTCAAGGCCTTAACCAGCCCGTCAATAGCCGCCGGGTCGGCAAAACGTTTGAGCGCTTCAAGAGCCAATTCCCTGACATTATCCGGCCGGCCTTCCAGCACGCCCAACAAAGCCTCTATTGTCTGGCGGTAAGGATAGATGGTATTCCTCATATCCAATTTGGCCAGCGCTCTGGCCGCATCAGCGCAAACTAGTAACGCCCGGGTCTTGCTGTCGTTTTGGATATCATCTCTCTGGAATACTTTATTAATCGCCTCGGCCAGAATACCGCTTTCGGCCGGCGTCACCAGATAACTATCCACCTTTTCCTGATAGATGCTTTTGGCCCTTTCGATTTCATCTTTACTGCCCGTGATAATAAGAGGTATGCCTTTGCTGCGGATATCATCTTTAAGTGAATTAAATACGGTCTCGGAATATTTTTCCCCGCGCACCAGCAGATTGAGAGTAAAAACCACCTCATTGGCTAATTTATTATTCAGGATTATCAAATCCTCGGTCGGGAATCTCTTGGCCATTCTGATGCCTTCTTCAGCGGTCAGCGCCTCGGTAACAAAACAATTTGATTTGGCCAGTTCATTCTTCAGGGCCGAACGCACTTCAGGATCCGGTTCAATCACCAGGACTATTCGAACCCCGCTCTCGCCTAAGGCCTCGTTTATCACCGGAATCACTTTTTCCATATTAGGAAACGACTCGGGCGGATTAATTTTAACTAACGCTTCGGCTGCGGCGTATCTGACCCGCTTATCCGAATGGATCAGCGATTCTATCAAAGGCATTCCAAGCGCTGAAGCATCAGCCTTTTGAGTGGTCGGCAAATCCTTGGCCTGGGCTGACGAGGCCAGCGCCTTAATGCAGGAAACCGCCACCTCGCTATTACCATCGCTTAATGAACGCTTGAGCGCCTTGTAAAGATAAACCTTACCTCCGATAGACCCGGTCGTAAAATTCTCGTTGAACTTCGACAAATCCGCCCGCAGTTTATTAAGGAGTTCCTCGGACACCCCTCCGGACTTGCTCAGCTTCATAGCCGCTTGTAAAGCCAGATCCGCCTCGTTATACTTGGCTAACAGAACGCATATCAATAAAGACCATAACGAGTCGTTTTTGTCGTCCAACCTCAACCCATCATAACAACACTCTTCAGCTAACAGTTCGTTAAAGGCGAAATCCGGGACCTCCTTCAACGCCAAGGCATCGGTTTCCTTATTCCAGCGCCAGAAAATATATTCGCCGTAGAAATTTATCATTACCTGCGGATGGCTGTAATAGTATTTCTCAGCCAATTCGTAATAATACTCGCTGGCCGGCTTTAACTTATCCGGTTCAGACCTGGTTATCTTCTTGAGAGCATCGGCCGCCAGACGCCTGACTTCAGGCGATTCTTTTTCATCCTCATACACCCGTTTCAACTCAGGCACAGCCCGGTCATCCCGGATAACGCCCAGGACAATGGCCGCATTCTGACGCACCAGCAGGGTCTTGCTCTGGAGCGCCTCTATTACCGGCAGGACCGCTTCGTTGCCGATTTTCTCCAGCGCCATCATCATCGCGGTTCGTTTCGTATCTGATTTGTCTCCTAATTGGTCAATCAGAAACGGCACAGCCCGCTGGCCGATGGCCGCTAACATATTAATGGCTTCCCACTTCTTGTCAAAAGAACCTTCCAGTTGGGCCACAATGGCCTGAATCTGCTCCGGGGAACGGATATACCGCTGGAAAGCGCCCTTGCCCAATTCCAAAATCCGCAGGGCGGTTTGCTTCAACTCCGGATTGGTCATCATATCCTTGATAATCAGGTCGCCGGTTTCCTGAATCATAAAACGCACCAGGTCGGATGACGGACTCAACTGCATTGCCTTCTCGAAAGCGACATAGGCATCCTGGTATTTGCCCTGTTTAACCAAATCAATCCCCTGCCTATAGAGCGTCTTGAACTGCACGTCCTGTTCGCCTTCCTGAGAGATTAAGACCTGCGAAAAAGGCTGGGCCATGAAAAATAATAACACCAGAAATACAAATAATCGCTTCATTTATGACTCCGTTTCTGTTAAATTAATAACCTTATACGGATATAGTACGGGCGTTAATAATCAGTGGTATTTCTACTCTCCGCTCAAAGATTAGTCAATAAATTTATACTAAAATATAAATGCCTGCGTGCAATACTTACCCGGGTTGACACCTGGGACAAAAATAGGCGCTGCGCGCTCCGATCTTTATCCTTTTAATCGGCATCCGGCATCTAACGCAGGCCTCGCCCTCACGGCCATAGGCCTTGATATACGGCACAAACCCGCCCGGTTTACCGGATACATCCACATATAACTCTATAGAACTGCCCCGCTTCTTGACACCCAAAGCCAGTATCTGCTTTATGCCCTGATAAATCTTCTTAATCTGGATATCTTTCAGTGCCCCGGCCCGAGCCAGCGGATGAACCTTTGCATAGAACAGAATCTCATCCGCATAGAGATTGCCGATGCCGCTGATAAAGGTCTGGTCCATCAGGAGCGGCTTGATTCTGGAATTCGGCCTGGTCTTGAGCAATCCCCGAAAACACTCAGATGTAAAACTCTTCTCTAATGGCTCAGGCCCGAAATTCAGTTGCTCCATAAATCTCAGCCGGCCCGGACTGTCAAACAGGCGCATATATCCGAACTGACGCTGGTCCCAGAACCGCAGGGTATAGCCGTTGCTCAGATTAAAGATGACATGGGTATGCTTTTTTATCGGTTCTGTTTTAGGCAGATAGAGCAATTGGCCGGACATCTTCAGATGAACCACCAGCCAGTAGCTGTTGGAAAGCTGGATGTTGATGGTCTTGGCCCGGCGTTGGACATCCTGAATGGCGGCGCCAACGGTATTCTTGCGGAACCGGCCGGCCGGAACATTAATAATCTTAGGCAGAGTGACCCGAACATCCTTAATCTTCAGGCCGAGCGCATATTTGCGCAATCCCCGGCAAACGGTCTCTACTTCAGGCAGTTCTGGCATAAAATATCAGCTAATACTAAATTCCCAGGCGCACCAGTAGTTATCAGGATGTTGGTCTGGAGGACAACCAATACACCGTGTTTTAATCCGCGGGTCAATGGTCTTGGCAAAGTTGGTGTATTCCACTATCCCGACCGGCTTGCACGGGAATGCCGGCAGGTTCTTACGAGCCCGCGCTTCCTGCACCCGGCAGGCGTTCATCCGGAATACGCATCGCTTATCAGTTACCTCAAGAATCTCCTGCTTGTTAATATAGGCATAGAGCCGGAATTGGAGCGCCTGAGCCAATGCCGGAATGCCGCCGCCCGGCTGAATATTATGCCGCTTCATTATCCGCTCGGCTTCTATGACGCTGAATTTAGACCAGCAGGCCGCATCCAGTTCAATGGCTTTATCCATCCCAAGCGCCTGCTCGACCTGATGGAACCACAGGCCGTCGTGGGCCAACCAATTCTTGGCCGCGTCTTCAAGCATGCCCAGCAACTCTTCCCGAGAACAATCTTTTAATTCTTTCATATTAAAATTCTGCCACTAAGACACTAAGGCACGAAGCTGTCATTCTGAGCGTTAGCGAAGAATCTCTTCGAAAGAAGACCCTTCACGGAGTTTACCCTGAGCATTTTCGCCGAGATTCTTCGGTCGCCTTGCTCCCTCAGAATGACAGGAAGCGAAGGATTCAGGGTGACAATAGTCACCTTGGTGTCTTTGTGCCTTCGTGGCTACGACTTTTTCTTGTATTTATTTCTTTACCGGCGCCGGCTGGTAATCCGCCGGCTCCATATTATACGAACCCAAGCCGCTGGTAATCGACCGAATCACCGTGGCATATCCGAACGTCTCGGCAATGGGTATCTTTCCGTGAATCCGTTTCTGGGCCCCGGAATCCTCAATGGACTCTATCACGCCCCGGCGCATATTCAGGTCGTTTATCACGTCACCCATATTCTTCTCCGGTATGATTATCTCGAACTTCATAATCGGCTCCAGGGTGATGCTCTTGGCCTTGTTCAAGGCGTCAGCCACAGCCAACGATGAGGCCGCGCTGAATGCCACGTCCGTTGACTTAGCCGAATCAAACGAACCGCCAATAATGGTCGCCTTGAGATATATCAGCGGATATCCGGCAATCGGCCCGGATAACAAACTACTTTTTATGCTCTCCAGGATAAACGGCAGGAACTGCTTGGGTATCTTTTCCAGAATCAGGTTCTGGATGGTCGGCTGGAGATGCGCCCGGTCCGGCTCCAGCGAAACGCTCATATGGGCGTAGTGCTCCTTCTCGCCTATCTTGCGGTTAAAGGTGCCCTCGCCCTGGCTCACGCTGGTGATGGTTTCCTTGTAAGCCACCTGTGGCGCGCCGACATTGGCCGCGACATTATACTCCCTGAGAATCCGGTTCTTGATGATTTCCAGATGCAGTTCGCCCATTCCGGCAATGATGGTCTGGGCTGTCTCCTCATCGGTCTTGACCTGGAAGGTCGGGTCGTCGTGCGATAGTTTACCCAAAGCGTCAGCCAGTTTCTCCCGGTCGGCCGATGACTTGGGTTCGATAGCCATAGCCACCACCGGTTCCGGGAATGTCATCCGCTCGTAGACAATCGAATGCTTGGCGTCGCAGATGGTGTCTCCGGTAGCCGTATTCTTCAGTCCGATAACCGCGATAATCTCGCCGGCTGAGGCAATCTTTATCTGGTCGCGCTGATTAGCGTGCATGATGAATATCTTATTGACGCGCTCGCGCTTGTCAAGCCGGGGATTATAAACCGTCGAGCCCTCCTCGACCTTCCCAGAATAGACCCGGACGTAGGACAGCTCGCCATGCCGGTCGGTCTCGGACTTGAATACCAGACCGGAAAAATATTCGTCAGCTGAATGCTTGCGCGTTACCGGTTTATTGATGTCCGGATTGATTCCGGCCTGAGGCAACAGGTCCAGCGGGCTGGGCAGATAGGCGCAGATGGCGTCCAAGACCGGCTGAATCCCGATATTCTGCAACGCCGTGCCGCATAGCACCGGGGTGACCTGGCCTGACAAAGTCACCTTGCGGATAGCGTTAATCAGGGTATTGATATTTATCTCCGCGCCGCTCAAGTACGACTCGACCAGCGACTCGTCCTTATCAGCCAGCGCCTCGATTAACTTATGGCGGTATTCCTGAGCCTGGGCTGAATACTCGGCCGGGATATCGGCTATCCGAAAACTCCGGGCTTCCTCATCCGGGATTTCCTCAAAGATAATCGCCTTCATCTGGAGCAAATCAATCACGCCGACAAAATCCTTTTCCCTGCCCAGCGGAATCTGAATCGGCATGGGAATGGTATGGAGTTTCCGGGCCATCTGCTCGACGACCATAAAGAAATCAGAGCCAACCCGGTCCAGTTTATTAACAAAAGCCAAACGGGGGATATGGTAGCGGTTGGCCTGGTGCCAGACGGTCTCGGACTGGGCCTCGACCCCGCCCACTCCGCAGAATACGCCGATAGCGCCGTCCAGGACGCGCAACGAGCGCTCCACCTCGGCGGTAAAATCCACATGGCCCGGCGTATCAATGATATTAAAACGGTACTTCGGCTCCTGGTCCGGAATGCGGATAATCTTAGGCGTCCAGTAGGTGGTGGTCGCGGCTGAGGTAATGGTAATGCCCCGTTTCTGCTCATCCTCCATCCAATCCATCGTGGCGGTGCCGTCATCAACCTGTCCGATGGTATGCTCCTTGCCGGTATAGAACAGAATCCGCTCGGTCAGGGTGGTCTTGCCCGCGTCAATATGGGCGATAATACCGATATTCCGGAAATTCTTCATAACGGGTTATTATAACCCAAAGCCAATACTTATCAAGGAAAAAGAAATGAGTTCTCACCACAAAGAGCACAAAGAAGAGAACACGAATCGCACGCACTAAGCGAAGCGTGACCACGAAGTGAATTATACGAATCCCACGAATAAGTATTGTATTATTCGTCCAATTCGCCTTCATTTGTCCCATTCGTGTTTCTCCGTTCTTTCGTCATTCGTCCTTCGTCATTTACAAGATGTACCCAAGTATATAGATTACTAGTTCGGTTGAGTTGTTTCCTGACACATAGGCCTGCCACAAGAGCGTCCTATCCGTTGCCACCGGCATCAGGACCGAGCCGCCATTGCTAATCCCCGGCGCGTTAACCGCCGGAGCCATAACCTGCAGGGCATACTCCGCTCCCAACTGACGGAAGATATATGCCATCATCCCGCCGTTGGCATAACTCTGGTTGATGCAGGCGATGGACACGATAACGCCTTTGGTATTGACCGGAATAATCCCGGACAGGTCAACAGTCGCGGGTATCGTTGTTGCAGTAATCCCGCCTTGGTCAAGCACGGTCTGGGGCGTTGGGAACATGGTCAGTGTATCGCCCAGCGATAAAGCCGGGTCAAGTTTCGCGGCCGTGACTGCCCCGTTAGCCAGTTCGTCGGTTGACACCGCGCCGGATTGGATTTCGGATGCGCCCACCGCGCCTGAGGCAATCTTGCCGGCCGTAATCGCATTAGCTGCAATCTTGACCGCAGTTACTGCGCTGTCCGCAATCTCATCCGTTGCCAGCCCCGGCACCATCGGACGAACCGGCACAGAGAATGACAACTTCTCAGGTGTAATTGCCGCATTGGCGATTTCATCGGTCGCCACCGGCGGGACTAAAGGTCTGGCCACAGGCGTAAACGATAATTTCTCCGCAGTCACTGCGCCATTGGCAATCTCATCCGTAACAATGGCCGGAGTTATGGGCCGGGTAACAGACGGTGGAGTGAAAGATAATTTCGCCGGAGTGACCGAGCGGTCAACAATCTTGGCTGTGGTGATGGCGTTATTGGCAATTTTCTCCGTGGTGATGGCGTTGTCCTTGATGCGCGAACCGGTCACCTGTTGCTCGCCAATCTTGGCCGTGATGATTGCCCCGGATGCAATCTTCTCAGCCCGGACCGTACCATCCCGGATTTTGGAGCCGGTCACGGCATTATCAGCAATTTTAGAACCGTTTACCGCGCCGGTAGCTAATTTTTCGGTCGTCACTGCGCTGTTTTTGAGCTTGGCTGTGCTGACCGCATCGTCGGCGATTTTTGGGGTAGTAACTGCGCCAGATGCGATGTGTTCGGTCTTGACTTCACCTGGTTGTAATGGCATAAAAATACCCCCTATAGGACGCAGATTTGCGCAGATATTCGCAGATAAAATCCTGAAAATCAGCGTTCATCTGCGTCCCGTTACTCTTTTTTCCTACGCGATGACCACTCTCAACGCCTTGGTCCAGAGCCCGGAATTGGCCGGATTGCTGGTATTGACCCAGCGGAAGAATCCGTAGAAACTGTCTCCGGCATTCTTGTCGCCGCAGTCAATGGTAAAGCGGGCCTTTCTGGAGACGACGGCGTTTTTGGCGTCCTCGTGGCCTTCGGGCGGCATCTCGCCCTTAGGCACCAGCGTCCAGCGGCACTCAATCCCGTCGGCTAATTTATGCATACTGACCCTGGTGGCGTCTTGTTCGGTCTGGGTGCGCACCTCAATCACGCCGCCGGCCAAGGGTTTCAGGAAAACATAAGGCACCAGGTCAATCTTGCCGCGCGGGGTCGGCTCCGGGTCAAACTCCTTGCCGACTAAGGTGGCCAGGTCGGCCTTGGAGATACGGCGGTTACCGCGGACGTTCTCCTTATGGAATGCCCGCCATTCCTTAAGCAGACGCTTTTTGCAGTCATTGAAGGCCGTGACATCGGCCGGGGTCCGGGTCCGCTTGTCGCTGATTTTCAGGTATAACGGCTCGAACTCGGCCTGGAGGGCCAGTAACGGGTCAATCGCGGCATCCGCAATTCCCCAGGCCACCTTGTTGGTCACCACCAATCCCAGATAGCTCCTTAACTTGGCATAAATCGCCGCATTCTTATTGGGAAGCCAGTCATAAACTCTCATATTCTGCTCCTTTCTTAGTCGCAGTTGGGCTTTTCTGTCTCAGAATGGACCCATTCTATCTTAGAATTGACCCATTCTGTCTTAGAATTGACCCATTCCATCTTAGAATGGACCCATTCTATCTTAGAATTGACTCATTCTGTCTTAGAATTGACCCATTCTGTCTTAGAATTGACCCATTCTGTCTTAGAATTGACCCATTCTGTGTTAGAATTAGCCCATCCCGGGTCGGGGAAATCATCCGTTTTACGGTCTCAATCACCTCATTTTCTTACTCGCTGTTAAACTTTAGTTGTTACAGCGAGTTAGATCCGCCTCTGGCGGACGGCCTCTTACATCCAGCAGCATTACGGGGCTCTTCTCTACTTAAAATGCGTTACAAGAGGCGTCACAATTGTGATAACAGGCATCACAGGTGAAAAATTATTTTGGCTGAAAGGATAATGCGTTGTCCGTATTATTTGCTGACAATCCAGGGTGTGGAAATTTCTGTTTTATACCAGATTTCAGTCCCCAGATGAATGGACGGCTTTAAGTGTTTACATAAAGGTGGATGCTCCTTTTGAATATGCTCAAGGGTACGCCTGATGGCTGAGCATACGGTCTGGCGGGCCGTTTCAACCTTGCTATTGGTAAATTTCCTTAATTTACCATGTATATCACGACGCGGCAAATGTTTATTTATATCATCAATCTGCTTCTGATACCTTTTAGCGCTTCTTAGATTTGCCCCATCTCGTTTTTTGGACAATTCTTTTAATTTATTTGTGACGTCCTCAAAGGCACCCTCATCAATAATATCCTGTCCCGGCTCTGAATATTCTATTCCCGGATTAGCGGCTGTATTCTCCGGCGGATGGACCAACTCATATAACTTATATGCCGGGAATTCCCGGCCCGGATTGGCCAGAAGATGTCCGAGGTATTTCAACCCGTCTGTTTCGCGCAGGATTTTCTCCCGGCCCTCAAAGGTTATCTTCCAGTAATCGCCCTCGTCCGAAAATGCCCGGTGATTGCGATTATCTCCGTTACAATGATGCTTCAGCCCCCTGACGACCGACTTGATATTATTGGTCAGGGAATCTATGACTGTCTTCCCGTAGCCGGGCGGTATTTTGGTCTTATTGATTATCTCCAGGCATTTCGTCAATTCCTTGGTCAATGAGGGAATCGAGGTCAGTATGACAATACTGTTTCCCCTTATTTGGATGGGTATATTGGTATGATATGATTTGTCTTCCATAGTTGCTTTCTCGCCTAAAAAAGAATTCGTATGTGTCCCCCGATTTTGCACAGACTCCCATATTGTATTAATCGCCAAACGGCAAAGCAAATGAGGAGGAAACAAAAAGTTAGAGAAATAAATGTATTGCTATATTTGAAAAGAATAGGCAAGAAAAGCGTTATGATATTTGCTAGCAAAATGGCAGATAAAAAAAACATCAGAGCGCTTAACCCAGATTTAGCTTCCCGCCCCTTGCTTTCAAGTGTGCCGATTAATTTATTTTCCTTTTCAGATTTTTCAAAAGCATTGTAATTGATAGTCAACCAGATAACAAAACCCAATAGAAAACCCTCAAGGCCCAGAAGCCCATAAAATCGCATATTGGGCAATAGCCAAGTACTCCATGTATTAATGTCTAAAGATACAAAAAATATAGCAAATAAAAATGCTAAATTAAAAGGCTTCGGCCATTCATTTAAGTGATAACTTCCAGTGATCGCCATTTTTGCCGCTTTAAAATAATGTGAAGTATAATTCGCTTTAATATTCGCCGGCCAATTAATAATAATATGTCGATGCCCCACAATTCCCACCCAAAGGAGCGATCCAAATACTCCCAAGCATATTTTAAAAATAATCAAAAAAGCCCAAACAAAACCTAATGGGAAGCGATATTCATGCAAAAGCATTCTCACATTTGGATTGGCTTCAAAAAATAAATCCGGCAAGTAAATGTATGTGCCTACTAAATCAGATAAATGAGCCCCGAGGCAAAAAACTATGCCAAAAAAAATCAAAAGCCTATCATAAGATTCGTTAAAAATACCACCCTTAGTGAATTTAGCAGCTGTCCAAATACAGAAAAGAAGAATGGGAATAGAAAACCAAACATTATAGAACCATATCGCTTTTGACAAAGCCTGGATTGTGACATGAATAGTCAAAAGCAGTAAGGCCACTATCACTAATAATGCATTTCTGTTTATTCTGATCTTATTCACTTCATGCATTATTTTAGCAAATTACAATTAATCTTGCCAATAATTCTTACACATTGTTGATATCTAATGAATAAAATCCATTACTCTTGCCTCATTTTTTTTGTGTTGGCGCGGGGCATTCCCACCAAGTCCAATAATAATAGGATACATAAACCACCTGCATATGCAACCCACAGTGGGTTAGTACAGGCTTGATATCAACAGGCAAAGTAATAGAATAACCTTTTTTAACCGGACTCCCACCCCACTCAAGACATACTGTAGAATCACAGTCTTTTTCAGCATATTGTTTAAGTGCTTCAGGAGAAGCAATCCAAGCGAGTGCTCGGCCATAAATTTTAGCTGATTGATAATTATTATACATCTCAAAAATATCGCTATCGTCCTCGACAGATTCCCCCGCTCCCGCTTCAAGAGCGCCTTTTAAAGAATCTGTAACTCCCTCAAAAAGCTCATTAATTATCTGTGCTATCAATTCATCTGCAGCATCTTGTAGAGCCTCTTTTAATTCTTCTTTCATTCTTTTATTTACGCAATCATCTCTATCTATGTATTGAGATGACTTCCACTTAGACCCACTGGTCTTGCAGCAATCATCACCTTCATTACACGTAGCTGGGCCCATGACTTGAGTAGTTCCTATGGGGTCGACATATCTAACCGGATTATTTCTTACGTAACTATACAAATTCAACCCGCCTAAGTATCCAATAGAGTCCCGCCTCATAAATCTACCATTGCTTGAATTGTATGACCGTGAACGATAATGATATGTACTACTTTCTGAATCCCATTCTCTTGAGGTGAACTTATAGCGGTTCTGCATATTTTCGGTCTGGGTTAACGTTTCCCCAAAAGCCGTGTAGTCGTAGGAGTTACGAACGCTCTGCGTGGCATCAAGTAAGTTCCTTACTGAGCCAAGGCCGTCGGCCTGGAAGTAATAGGTGCTTCCGTCTCTGGAAACAAGAAGATTCTGGTCGAGGAATGGAGTTAAATAAGTAGATGCAAGATTCCAGATGCCTGATACCAGTTGATAATCAGCGATAATGTTCGCTCCATCGTAGACGAACTTTTCTGTAGTGGTAATAGTTTCATACTGATTTGCTATGGCAGTCTGTGTGCCCTGGCCATTCTGCGCTCCCTTGCCATTACCGTTACCCACGCCTATCTTACTTGCCGCATTCTGGCTACCACCGCTCTTTAATGTGGTTATGACTGAGGTGTGCCCTATCCTTCGTCCACCAGTATCGTAAACATACGAACCGCTATTTAACAGGTCTTGATAATTTGTCTGCCTGTTTTCGTAATCATATAACCAAGTTGTTGTTCCTGTTGCGTCCGTTTTGGCGGTTAGGTTGCCGTTAGGGTCGTAAACATAATTCGTGGCCGTTAAGCCACAGATTTCACCGATTAACTGGTTAGCATCATTACAGGTGTAATTCGTGATAACACCGTTCTTAGTCTGAGTCAGGCGGTTACCGACTTCATCGTAAGTCCAAGCGAGTTGATAAGACGCACTGCCAGTGCGGACTTCGCTGATAAGTTGATAAGCGTTATCGTATCCGTAAGTTACCACATCGCCATTAGCCAAGACCATTGAGGTGCGATTACCTACTCTATCAAGAGTATAGACAAAAGATGAGATAATTGAGCCGTCAGACTTCTTATTATACACCCCTGTTAGCCGTCTTGTCGTAGTGTCATATGTATTTTCCGTATACGCCCCATTACCTTCAGTTAATTTAGTCCTTAACCCAAGGACGTTATATTCGTATGCCCCTTCAACAACGTTGTTCCGTTTAACCGTTAATAACCGCTTGGCTTTATCATATCCGTATTCCACCAGAACGCCTTCGGGCTCAAGCATGGTTTTCCGAGTGCCATCTTCGTAGTAAGAGTATGTTAGTATTTTAGATGGCGAGTATTTATTGTCAGTAACTTTAGTCAAGCGTGAAAGATCGTCATATTCGTTGGCTGTGTCTGTGTTCAAGTCATAAGTAGTCAAAAGGTTCCCTGTAGCATCGTAAGTGTACACTACTTGTTCAAATGTTAAAGGGTTCAAGAGTTTAAGGGTTAAACGATTGTTCAGGTCATATTGATAACCAAACGTTTGCCCATTAGCGTCTGTTTTGCTCGTCAGGTTGCCGTTTTCATCATATACATTGGTCGTAACATTCCGCCCGGCAAATCCCGGTAAATCCGTTGTTGCCAGCAGGTGATTACTATAATATGTATAGTTCGTATCTATCGGTGTGCCGTTCTTGTAGTAGGTTACCTTGGTACGCAGGCCGTCTCTATTGTAGGCGTAATCCGTATTAGAGCCGCGGGCATCTGTGGTTCTAATCAACCGTCCGGCCAGGTCGTAAGTGTTGGTGGTCGTCTTGAGTTCTGCGTCTTGCGTCTGAATAACCTGTCCGCGTTTGTTATAGGTATAGTTTGTCGCATAAGTTGGGTTATTAGTATATTGGGTGATTAGGCGACTGGCGTTGTCATAGACCGAATAACTCACCGTTTCCAGAGGTGTGCCAAAGGCAGAATGGACCTCTATCTGCCTGCCGACTTTATCATATATATATTTGGTCTGTTCATTCAGTCCGGTCGGGTCAACGGTTCTGCTTAGTAAATGACTACAACGATTATACTTTGATGAGATTATTAACCCAGTCGTGTCCGTCACGGTCGTTACATTGCTGGCAGCGTCGTAGCCATAATAGGTCTTGGGATGTGAATTAGTCCAGGATTCAATTACCCTATCCGCATTATCGTATTCCGAATGCCTTACATTAGCCGAATCAGCGTCATCAGCGTCCCCGTTCTGATTGGCGTCATACCACGGACCGATGACCTGCGTGGTGCGTCCGGCCTTGTCGTAGGCGTAGGCCATAGTGATATTATCCTGCGGGGTGCGTGTGTGCGTCAGGCGTCTAAGTTCATCGTAGTAATTATAGGTGATGTTGCCTCTGGCGTCCTGCGTCCAGATGTTTAAGCCCACTTCATTATATCCGTATCTAGTAACATTGCCTTCCGGGTCGGTTACGGTCTCTACCTGGTCATTGAGATTATAGGTATAAGAGGTGATATGGCCTTCGGGGTCAGTGCTACGGGTCAGGTTGCCATTGAGGTCGTATTCGTATAAAGTTGAAAGGTTCAAGGTTAAAGGTTCCAGCGTGCGCCTTTTAAGCCAGCCGTTATTATAATACTCATACTCGGTGGTGGCGCCTTCGGCATCAATGGTTAGTATTAGGCGTCCTGCTTTATCATACTCGTTCCGCGTCTGGATATTCAACCCCGCCGGGTCACGTGTAGTTGAGATTGGCCGACCGAAATTATCATATCCATATTCGGTTACCAGGTTCAGCTCTCCGTCATCTTCAGTACGTTTTATGAGATTATCCCTGAAGTCGTAATCCAGGGTGGTTAAGTAACTCGTGGTCGGATTAATATATGTCCGGATGGTTTTCCGGTTACCCCGGTAATCATAGGTATATTCAAAATTGGGCTCCATACTGCGCGGGCAATACGTCCTGATAACCCGTCCCAGGACATCGTAATCGGTCTTATAGATAATATGCAAACCATCCGGATCAACGATTTTCTCGGTCAGATAACCATTGGTATAGAAATATTCCGTGACCAGCTCCAGCCCGCCCGGGTCGCGGGTTGCCTTTTGTATTTTGCAGGAATTAAGATAATACACATAATCAGTCCTCTGCTCGGACGAGGTGCCCAATGCCTCTATCTTTTTTGTCAGATTACCCCTGGTATCATACTCCAAGGAAGTGTAAACCCCAAGGGCATCAGTTATCAGTATAGGTAAATTCGGGTTATTCGAGGAGTAATCATACTGATAAGTCGTGGTATTTAAAAGCGGGTCGGTGATAGTAAGCACATTACCCCGATAATCGTAGGTATAACTGGTGATTGCGCCATTAGGTTTGGTCCTGGATCGAAGGTTACGGTTACTATAATTAATGTCATTTATGATAATATTACCTGACATATCTTTCATCTCTGACCAGGTATCCGAGGCAAGGTCATATGTTACCGTGGTCGTTTTACCGGTGCGGTCTGTGCTGGTCACTACAGAAGTGACCGTATCGTAGGAAAATGTCAAGGCATTGCTATTGGCATCTATAATGCTGCTAATCTTATTTGTCTCTGTCTCATATTGATATTGGGTCTGGATGTTATTTGGATTGGTGGCCGCGTTAATCAGGTTTGAGTCGTCCTGATATCCAAACTGCCATTTCCATACCCCGGAATTCTGGCTGACGCTTTCCAATTGGTCGTCAGAATTATAGGAAAGAGAGGCCTGGTTAGATGCTGTGTCTGTGATGGTAATAAGCCGGCCGTCTGTATATTCAAGGGCAATTGACTGGCCATAAGGTAAAGAGATACTTCTAAGATTATTGAATTCATCATAGCCGCAGTTTAAGCTATAGCATCTTCCATTTATCGCGCTGAGTTTACCATCGAGTCTAAAGACATATCTTGTCAAATCTTTCATGGTTAAGATATAGCCGCCGGTGGTCGTAACAAGATAAGAATAATCGCCGTATTGAGGCAGTGGCAGGAAAAGACCGGCAGTATCAGTAGGAGTGTAGATAAACCGCTGGCCGTCATACATCCGATAGACCAACGAGCCATCGGTATTGGTGATAATCTGCTGGTTAAAGGTATGGGTCCAGTTCGGACCTAACGGACCTGTGGTAATATCATCAAGTGAGTTATAATATAATGTCAGATTTGTGGGTAGCGCGGTATTGGGAATAATACGGGTAACATCAACGTCTATATTAAGATTACCACTGGCATAGTCAATAGTCGAGCCGCCGCTTGTTCTGGCAATGACCGGGTCACAACGG
>Ga0208373_1001738_pt1 | contig 27204 bp, 24 predicted proteins | sample RifOxyC2_FD_184036 | JGI IMG/M metagenome (GOLD analysis project Ga0208373, IMG submission 184036) | Soil microbial communities from Rifle, Colorado - Rifle Oxygen_injection C2 (SPAdes) | ecosystem: Environmental > Terrestrial > Deep subsurface > Rock core/Sediment | place: Rifle, Colorado... | reverse complement strand
TCTTTTGGTTTTTCTACTGTCTCCAAAATTGACAACATCACTTTTTCTATTCCTGATCTTATTCCTCCTGGTTCCCTGGTAGTTGATGCCTCCGATTTCCAAATTAGCTCCCAAAGCTTTAAACTATATGTCAAATAAGATGATTCCCACCATTTCCGTGGCTATTGCCACCTACAACGAAGCCGATACTATCAAAACCTGCCTTGATTCCGTCACCTCCTGGGTAAATGAGATTGTTCTTTATGATGGTCAGTCAACCGACAAAACCCTTTCTATAGTCAAAAAATACAAAAATATTAAAATTATTTCTGGGATTAACCACCCTCTTTTTCATCTAAATAAACAAACGGCTATTGACGCCGCTACCTCCGACTGGATTCTTCAGTTGGATGCTGATGAAGTGGTTACTCAAAAATTAGCCGATGAAATCCGGCATACTATTAAAAATACTTCAATAAATGGATACTGGATTCCTCGTCAAAATTTCTTTTTAGGAAAGTTTTTAACTAAAGGAGGAGTCTATCCAGACCCCACTCTTCGTCTCTATCGAAAGGGCTTTGGTAAGCTACCGTGTGTCGATGTTCATGAACAGGCCGTAGTTGTTGGCCAAACCGGAACACTTTTAAATGATCTTCTTCATTATGCCGACCCGACTTTTGAACGATTCCTCTTGAGAAACAATCGCTACAGTAGCCTCTTGGCTGCTCAATTAAAAAACCCCTCTTTCTTTAATTATTTCTTTCTAAAACCCCTTATCACTTTTATCTCTCTGTTTTTTCGGCACCGCGGCTACGTTGACGGTTTTCCGGGCTTTGTATTTGCCTTTTACTCTGCACTTCGATTTCCCGCAGCTTACGTTAAATACTGGGAGCTTTTTCATGCCAAAAATCGCCATTGACGTTTCACCGCTTTCTGATGGTAATCAAGTTCGCGGTGTTGGTTATTACACCAAAAATCTAGTTGCTGCTCTGCAAACAGAGATAAAATGTAACCCAGATTACCATGACTATCAAACAAAACTAATAACTCATAACTCCCAACTGCAAACTGATTTTGACTTGATTCACTATCCATATTTTGATCCTTTCAAGTTATCCCTGCCGGTTACCCCGACTCCTTTTATTGTTACCGTTCACGACCTAATTCCCAGAGAGTATAAAAAATATTTCCCGGTTGGTCTTCGGGGTGAAATAAAATGGCTAATCCAAAAATTACGTCTCAAAAAGGCCAAATATATCATTGTTCCTAGTCTTTATGTGAAAAATGTAGTTTCTAAAATAATTAATTATTCGCTTGACCAGATTTTTGTTACCCCCGAAGCAGCCGATCCCTCCTTTCGACCTATTTTCAGTCCTCAACGTCTAAAGTCTGTTCAAAAAAAATATAATCTTCCGGATAAGTTTGTGCTTTATGTTGGGGATTTAAACTGGAACAAGAATCTTCCCTCGTTGGTTATTGCCTGTCTTAATTTAAATTATCCTCTGGTAATCGTTGGATCGGCCGCGGTTTCCAAATTTGTCGACCATCCTTGGAACCGCGACATCATTTGGCTTCAAAACCAATCATCCCCATTGCTTCATTTAACCGGTTTTGTACCCGACAATGACCTTCCTCTTATTTTTAATTTAGCTACTATTTATTGCCAGCCCTCTTTTGCTGAAGGTTTTGGCCTACCTCTTCTTCAGGCCACGCAATCCGGTACCGCTACCCTTTTTGCCGACTGTTCCTCCCTACCCGAAATCAGCTTATCATCCGGACTGTCTTTTAATCCCTTTTTGCCAGAAGACCTTCAAAATAAACTATCTCTCCTTTGGACAAACCCCAGCCTAAGACAAAAATATATCAAAAAAGCCATAATTCGTTCCCAAAATTTTTCCTGGAAAAATACCGCCCTTTTAACACTTAATATTTATCGTCAAGCCCTGGATGCTAAAAAATAAGGATCATTTTTTATCGGTAATTATTCCAGTCTATAAACAGGCCACCACCATTCGTCAGGATATCTATTCCATATTTGACACCTTAGAAAGAATTAGATATGACTATGAACTCATTGTTGTTATTGATGGGACTGAAGTTGATAGCTCATATAACGAAGCCAAGAAACTCCGTTTAAAAAAACTTAAAGTCGTAGGTTATAAACACAATCACGGTAAAGGCTATGCTCTTCGTTTTGGCATGGCCAGATCTAAGGGGGATTATGTCGCCTTTATTGATGCCGGTATGGAAATCGATCCCAACGGCCTGTCTTTGATTTTGGAACATTTGGAGTGGTATCAAGCCGATATTATTGTCGGTTCCAAGCGTCACCCTGCCTCCTTAATTAATTATCCCTTCGAAAGAAAAGTCATTTCCTTTGGCGCTTATCTAATTTCCCGTTTTCTATTAAACCTAAATATTCACGATACCCAGGCCGGCTTAAAGCTTTTTCGACGCCCGGTTCTGGAAAAGGTTCTTCCCCGTCTTTTAATAAAAAATTACGCTATTGACCTTGAAATTCTTTCGGTTTCCAACCGTCTTGGTTTTTCTCGGATTTTTGAAGCCCCTATAAAACTAAATTATGGTTTCAGCAGCCTGACACATGCTACTGGTTTAAAAATTATTCTCAGTTGTCTTCGTGATGCTCTGGCCGTTTTTTATCGCCTGCGTCTCCTTCATTATTATGATGATCGCAATAAGCGACGCTGGATCTATGATCCTGACCTTGATCTAAGAATTAATACTGGCCGCTAATGATCCATAATCCGGTATTTTCAGTTATTATTCCGGTTCGTGTCCCGACTCTCTATTTAAAAGAAACCTTAAAACACCTGCGTATTCAAAACTTCAAATCATACGAGGTTCTGGTTATTACCGATAAAATATCCGGCTCTCCCAACCCCGCCCTAAAAAGAAATTTGGGAGCCAAAATGTCTCGTGGTCGTTTTTTAGCTTTTCTTGACGACGACTCCTACCCACATTCCGATTGGTTAAAAAATGCCTTTCATCAATTTTCTCTCCACCGGAATCTTGCCGCCCTCTGTGGTCCAAGCCTCACTCCCGAAACTGACAACTTCTACCAGCAAGCCTCCGGTCTGGTTTGGTCTTCATTTCTTGGTAGTGGGGGAGCCGGAACCTACCGTAATTGTTCTTCCTCACCACGCTTTGTCAACGATTATCCTTCAGTTAATCTGATAGTCAAAAAAACTGATTTTTTAAGAGTAAATGGATTTGACACCCATCACTGGCCTGGCGAAGACACCATCCTCTGTCTTAATTTGACTCATAAACTAAAAAAACAAATATATTATCATCCCTCAATCGTTGTTTATCATCACCGACGATCAGTTCTTCTCCCTCATTTGAAACAAATTACCCGTTATGCCCTTCATCGTGGTAATTTTGCCCGAATTTACCCCCAAACAAGTCTTAAAATTGGATATTTTTTACCTTCCCTCTTTCTTCTATATTTAATTTCCCTAATCTTTCTTCACTCCTATCTCTTTTTAATTCCACTTTACGTTTACCTATTATTGCTTTTTCTAACTTTTATATTTTTTACTCTTAAGAATTCTCTCTTTCTGTCATTTCTGGCCGTTATCACTATCCCAATTACCCATCTTTACTATGGTATCTTATTTCTAATTGGCTTTTTTACTCCCGCTTTAAAATTTACTGCCCATCAAATTGATAAAAACAAAAACCAATACCTCGGCGGTTAAAATATCCATCTCTTATCCTCCGCTATATTCTCCCAAAGGTAGACCTTTTTTGGGTCAAAATCGCCAATTTCAATGGACTAATACCGGTAATGTTATCCTGCCCCTAATTCCGGCCTCCGGTGCTACCGCCCTCAACAATTTGGGGTACAAAGTTTACTGGGATGATGCCATTGCCGAAAAAATCACTTATCAAAAATGGCTTCAAAGATTATTAAAACGTAAACCAAATATTATCTTTATTGAAAGTAAAACTCCGGTTATCAAACGCCATTGGCAAATAATTAGAGAATTAAAAGACAAATCTTTAAAAATTAAAAATTACAAATTAAAAATTGTTCTGATGGGTGATCACGTCACCGCCCTTCCTCTTGAATCATTTCAATATTGTCCCATCGACTACGTCATTACCGGCGGAGATTATGACTTTATGATGATCTCCCTGGTTAATCATCTAACTAAAAAATCTCCACTCGAACCCGGTTTCTACTATCGAAAAAAGAAAAAGATTTTAAATACCGGTATCTTCTCCCTTATTCATCACCGGCTCGACAACTTACCTATGATTGACAGACGACTGACCCGTTGGCAACTCTACGGTCACCACAACACCAATTTTAAATACCTTCCTGGTGCCTACATCATGTCCGCCCGTGATTGTTGGTGGGGAAAATGCACTTTTTGTTCCTGGACCACCACTCACCCTGCCGGTACCTTCCGCACCCTATCCGTAAACCGGGTTATAAGTGAAATAAAGTCACTGGCTAACCTTGGTATAAAAGAAATTTTTGATGACAGTGGGACCTTTCCGGTTGGCCTATGGTTAAAAGATTTTTGCCAACAAATGATTAGTGCCGGACTTAACAAAAAAGTAGTCCTCGGCTGCAATATGAGATTCGCCGCTCTGGATCAATCTCAATACAACTTAATGGCCAAGGCCGGTTTTCGTTTTCTTCTATATGGCCTTGAATCCGCCAACCAAGCCACCTTATCTCTCATTCATAAAAATACCAAAGTATCTGATGCCCGCAAGTCACTTTTAATGGCCAAAAAGGCCGGTTTACAACCCCACTTAACTATCATGATTGGCTATCCTTGGGAAACGGAAAAAATGGCCCAAATTACTCTATTGTCAGCCAAAAATCTTTTTAGGGATGGACTGGCCGACAGCCTCCAGGCTACCATTGTCATTCCCTACCCGGGAACGCCTCTCTTTAATAAATGCCAAGAAAAAGGCTGGTTGTTAACCACCGATTGGGATAAATACGATATGCGCCAGTCGGTCATAAAGTCCCCATTAAGTTCAGATGTTCAATTATTAATGGTCCGTAATATTTTTAAAGGTATCCTAACTCCTAAATTTATTTTCCGTAAAATTATTTCCATTAGAAATTTAAATGATTTAAAGTTTCTTTTGACCTATGCCATCAAGTATGTCCAAAAACTCAAAGACTTCCCCACCACTTAAACCAAAAATCATCTTATTTTTTCCCTCCCCCCTACCTTACGAAAGAAATTGGCGTGGAGTCCCCCTGGCCCTACTGGCTATCAGCCGACAACTAGCTCTTGAAAATTATGATATCCAAATATATTCTCGATTTCTACAAAAAGATTTCCAAAAACAAATTCTAAAACAGGGTCAAGGGTCTCTTTGTCTTGGAATTTCCGCCATGACCGGATTCCAGATATTTGATGGCCTTAAAATCGCCAAATTATTCAAAAAAAAGTATCCCACGATTCCTATCGTTTGGGGAGGATGGCATCCTTCAATTCTTCCTCGGGAAACCATAAAGAATAAATATGTCGACATTGTGGTCCGAGGTCAGGGGGATGTCACCTTTACTTCCTTGGTTCACGCGCTGGAAAAAAAATCTAATCTAAAAAATATTCCCGGTCTAACTTACAAGGTAAAAAATAAAATTTATCACAACCCTGATTCTGAACCGGTTAATTTAAACCTTCTTCCTCCTCTTCCATATCATCTGGTTGATGTGGACAAATGTTTAATTGTCACTGAATATGGCCAAAGAACCATTCCCTATATCAGTAGTTATGGTTGTCCCCATCGTTGTGGTTTTTGTGTCGAAAAGATTGTTAATAAAGGAATTTGGACTTCTTTGGATTCGGTTCATATTTATAATGAATGGAAAAATCTTAAAAATAAATATCGGATCGATTCAATCGCAGTTTACGATAGTAATTTCTTTGTTAATGAATCCAGAGTCAAGACTCTCTGTCAGCTTCTCTGTCGCCATAAACTTAAACTTAATTGGGGAAATGCCAATGGTCGGGTCAAACAATTAAGTCTTTATCAACCCCAAACCTGGTCTTTGATGAAAAAGACTGGCTGTGCCATGATTCTTACCGGCGCCGAAAGCGGTAACCAGGAAGCCCTTGATTTTATTAGTAAGGACCTAAACGTTGCCGATATTGTTAAATTTACCCGTCTTTGCAAAAAATATAAAATTAAAATTCTTTATTCATTTCTGGTTGGTTTGCCTTGGTCCAAAGATCCGGCTCAAAACAAAATCTTCGTCGCTTCAGAGTTTAAAAGCACTCTTTCTTTAATCGATCGATTACTAAAAATATGTCAGCGTAATCGTTATACCTATTATGTCTTCTTACCTTACCCCGGTGCTTCACTTTTCAATCGGGCCCTAAGTCTGGGTTATAAGGCCCCAAAAAATCTTTTGGGTTGGAGTAATTATTTAATGTCTCCCGAAGATGCCTTTAAAACGGTACTAAGGCAACGATGGATTTCGCCAAATCAAGCCCGCCAAACTGCTATGTTGACCCAATACATTTTTGGTTTAATGGATCAAGATACTTATCCGGTTCTTCTGAAACGAATTTCATCACCCTTGGTTAAGTTTGTTTTTTCTATCAGTTACAAAATCGCTCTGGTTTTAGTGAAACTACGCTGGAAATTTAAATACTTTGATCTACCTTTCGATTATTGGCTTTTTACCCAAGTTCATAAATATGCCGGACTTATCTAAACCGCAAATTACTGTCATTATTCCTACCTTAAACAGCGCCTCGGTTTTGAAAGCCTGTCTTGCCTCCATCAGATCTCAAAACTATCCCCAAAAAAACATTCATATATTAATTGCCGATGGCGGATCAACCGACTCAACTCATCAAATTTCCAAACTCTATCATTGTCGTATTTTTCATAATCGTCTCCGGACAGCTGAGGCCGGCAAAGCCCTTCTGATTAAAAAAGTGACTACGCCATACTTACTTTCTCTTGATTCCGATAATGTTTTACCTACCAAAAACTGGTTAACTCAAATTTTGGCTCCGCTTCTTTCCGATCCAAACACCATTGGTTCCGAAAGTATCTCTTTTACCTATCGCCGTGGTTCCGGTTTCGTCGAAAGATATTCATCACTATTGGGTGCCAATGACCCTTATGCCTTTTTTACCGGCGTTTACGATCGTTATTCTTATCTTTCTTGTCGTTGGACCGATCTTAAAATAAATCAAACCGAACACAAAGGCTTTCTTTTATTAAAACTAAATTCCACCACCACCCTACCCACCATTGGTGCCAACGGTACTCTCTATCAAACGTCCTTTGTTCAAAAACATTTAAAATCAGATTATTTTTTTGATACAGATTTTCTTTCTTCTATTAAATATTCTCAACCACTATATTTCGCCAAGGTAAAAAACAGTATTACCCATACCTATTGCGAATCATCGTTTACTAAATTTTTAACCAAACAAAAAAGGCGGGTAATAGATCTTTATTGTCATCAAAGAAATTTAAAACGTTCTGCCTCAGTCGGAACCCCTCTTAAACAACTTTTATTTTTAATATATTCCTTCACTCAGATTTTACCAATTTATCACTCTCTTAAGGGTTTCGCAAAATTATCAGATCCGGCTTGGTTCTTTCACCCAATAGCCTGCTTTTCCACCGCCTTAATCTATTTATACTATTCAACATTATTTAGACTTGGACTATTAAAACCTCTTTCCCGAAGTCAATGGCACCAATAAAAAATCCGCTTATTATTCATCTATCACCTTTTTTTTCTCCCAATATTGGTGGCGTTGAAACTTATCTTGATGATCTGACTTCAATTATTTCTAAAAATCACTTAACCCAGACAGTGGTTACCTATTCACCCCTTACCTCGTCTATAACTGCACGCTTTTACACTCATAACCAAAAATCAAAATTAACCATTTTTCGTTTCCCCCACGTTGGTGGTAATCTCTTTCATCGCCTAGAAAAAAAACCTTTTTTAAACTTTCTCTACTTAACTCCTTATCTATTTATTGTTTCATTTTTTATCACCCTCTTTAAATTGCGCCGCAATATTGTCTTCCATGCTCATGGTCTTAATTCTTCTTTCGTCGGTTTTCTTTTAAAATTTATTTTCCGCCGACCACTTATTGTCAATATTTATTCCAGTTACGACTCTGTTCCTTTTTCTCCGTTTTTTCTGAGAGTAATTAGAATGGTTCTAAATCAAGCCGATTATATTTTAACCCAATCACATGATTCTCTTGTTTCACTTAAATCAATTGGGATAGATTCCCATAAACTTGACCTTTACCGCCACTGGATTGATCTATATCGTTTCAAACCCCTCTCTCTATCCAAAATTCCCCGTAACCTCCTGTTCATCGGCCGGCTCATACCCCAAAAAGGTGTTCGGATAGTTCTTAGGTTGGCTCAAATATTTCCCCAATTAAATTTTCTGGTTGTAGGTTGTGGCCCTGACTATCAAAAAGCTCTCAAACTTTCCAAAACTCTAAAAAACCTTAAACTTTTCGGCGAAATTCCCTATCACGATCTTCATCGCTACTACCAAATGGCCGATGTTTTTCTTTTCCCCAGTCTCTATGCTGAAGGTTGGGGTAGAACTGCCATGGAGGCCGTGGCTTGTGGTTTACCGGTTTTGGGGTCAAATCTAGGAGCCATACCGGAAAACCTCAACCCCTCAGTTTCTATTCTTTTTAAACCAACTTTTAGCAACTTTAAAACCCAAATTACAAAACTATTAACCACCCCCCAACAATATTCAAAATTACAAAATAATTGCCGTCCCTATGCACTAAAATACTTTTCTTCTAAAAATTTTTCTAATTTAAAAAATATCTATTTATCCACTCTGGCATCCTAATCGGCCAAAATCGGGTTTTTGAAGATGCCATTTTTACATAGTCGTGAGCTGTTATTGATTTTGTCACCGCCTTTATCTCTCCTGGTCTTTTTTTTGTCAAATAATCCTCAAACTTTTCTATTAGTTCATCAATATAAATCATTTCTATCAATCTGTTCTGATTTCCCACCATCATCCGGATACCACCTTGAGTATTAAACCCCAAATAATCCTTAATTGCTCCCCACACCCCCTTACCTCTCTCTCGGTATCTGAAATTTCGATTTATCACCACTCCGGGGTAAACGATATAATAATTATTTTTAAAATTCTTTTTAAAATACTTCAATCCCTCCAATTTTGATCTGACATAAAAATTGTTTTTTTTAATATTTTTCCCCAACACCATAGTGGTTGATATATAAATAATCTTTTTAAATTCTAGTTTTGAATCAATTTCTACTAAGTTTTTTAAACCCAACACGTTAGCTTTTTGGTAATCCTGGAAATTTTTTGATCTGTTTTCTGTTACTAAATAATAAATTATGTCCTCCTTTTTTAGAATTTTTTTAAGAAACTTAATATCGGCTACATCTCCCCGACAACAATTCTTATCCTTTCTGGCCACTGCCAATACTTTGTACCCTTTTGAAATCAGTCTTTTTGCTAAAGCTTTACCCACCATTCCGCTTCCGCCCAAAATTACAATTCTATTTTTCGGCTTCAACATAAAAACACAGCTCTTCATGAATCTTTAAATCCAACTTATCTAAATCTGGACACTTTCCTTTTCTAATCCCATAGAACTTAATCTTAACAAAACCCGCCTCGACTAAAATATTTTTAAAGCTTTTTTTGTTAAACATCCACTGATGCGGTCTTATAAACCTCTCCATTACTTTTTCCTTAAATGATCTATATTTTTTCTTTTCATATCCCCAGTACTCATTATTAAAAATGTCAGGATCTTTATATTTTTTTATTAAAATATCCAAATCCGGAATAACTACTCTCAATATTCCTCCTTTTTTCAACACCCTATGGCATTCAGTCACTACTTTTATAGTTTCGCGAGGTTGCAAATGTTCCAATACATTTGAACAATAAATATAATTTACCGACTTATCTTCAAATGGTAATCCTTTTCTTATATCGCAAAATGTAATTCTTGGCCAAGACTCTCCATATCCTTTATTAAGTAAACCCAATTTTACTAAAATTTTATTTATTTTGAGGCTCCCCAAAAACGGTAGTAGTCCCCAGTCAATGTTTGTCCAACCCGGTGCGCTCGTCGGACCGCTTCCTAAATTTATTTTAAGCATGATTAAGATACAATATCAATGTGACTAAACTTGTCTTTATGGCTAATAATAACATTGGCCCCAGCCAAAGTGGGGGAGACACAATTTTTTTGGAATTTATTAAAAATTGGCAAAAAAAATTGGATATCACCCTTTTTGGTTCGGCTGAAACAAAACTGTTAGCTGACAGATATCACCTTAATATTAAGAAGTTTATCCTGACAGATGTTGCTAATCAGCAATGCTTTCCTACTACCAAAAATATCGTAATTCATCAAATAAAAAGAGGTTTTAAAGCAATAATTTCTGTTTTTAAAAACTGGAAACTTTTAAAAAGCGTTGACTATGTCTACTCTGTCTCCGATTTCTATCCCGACCTTTTGCCCGCCTTAATTGTTAAATTGTTCCATCCCAAAGTAGTCTGGCTGGCTGGGTATTATCTTGTCGCCCCACCTCCCTGGCAAAAAACTTCTCCCTACTATGTTAATCGACAAATTATTAAAAACATATTTTACTGGTTTTTTCAGCTTTTTAGCCGACTTTTGGTTAATCTTTTTGCCGATACTGTTTTAATAACTTCAGAACCTGACAAAATATATTTTCCCAACAAAAATATAATTGTAGTTCAGGGCGGAGTCGATATCACTGAATCAAAAAAATATTTGAAGTCAAAAATAACTATTCCAGTTTCAAAACGTCGTTTTGATGCCGTATTTATGGGTCGTCTTCATCCCCAAAAAGGAGTCCTGGAAATTGTCGATATTTGGCAAAAAGTAACTAAAAAACTTCCCGGTGCCTTATTGGCTATTATTGGCGATGGTCAACTTGAGAGGGATTTAAAATTAAAAATTAAAAATCTTAAACTTTCTCAAAATATTGTTCTTTTCGGTTTTCAAACCGGAAACTCCAAATATAATATCTTTAAACAATCAAAAATTGTTGTTCACCCGGCCATTTTTGATAGTGGGGGAATGGCCGCCGCCGAAGCCATGGCCTGGGGATTACCGGGAGTTTCTTTTGATCTTCCGGCCCTAAAAACCTATTACCCTCAAGGTATGATAAAAACCGCCTGTTTTGATCTTGACGCCTTTGCCCATAACATTGTCCAGCTTCTAAGTTCACCCAGCATTTACAAAACTACTTCCCACGAGGCCATAGACCTTATCACCACTGTCTGGGACTGGTCCAAACGTTCTAATAAAATCTATTCTGAAATTTTTAATCATGAAAAAGTTTAAAGTTCTCCTTGTCAATCCACCCAATTCCGTTCCTAAAAATAGTGATTTTGTGATTAATATTTTTCAACCCCTGGGTCTGGCTTATGTCGCCGCCATGCTTCAACAACATAAAATAAATGTTGAAATACTCGATGCTCTGGCCCAGGGTTTTGATCAAGAGCATTTTTTAAAACACAAAAAACTTGTCGGTCTTGATTATCAAACCATAAAAGAAAAAATTATTGCCTCAAATCCTGATGTTGTGGGTATTTCCGTTCCTTTCAGCTTTCAATCCGTCGAGGCCCATCAAGTAGCCAAAATTGTAAAAAGTATTAATCCCCAAATTCCAGTAATCACGGGTGGTTCACATGCCACCATTCAGCCCGAAGAACTACTGGCTGACAACAATATAGATTATGTGGTCAGAGGTGAAGGTGAATATGTCATGCTTGATATAGTTAACCACCTTAAAAAGGGGCTCAGCCTTAACCAAATCCCCGGCCTGTCTTACCGGAATACCAACGGCAAAATAATTCATAATCCCCGATCAATACCTATATTAAAACTCGACAAACTGCCAAATCCCGCCAGATCTCTTTTACCCATGGAAAAATATTTCCAGGCCGCCAAACTTGGTCGGGTAATTGAGGGAATGCTTTCCTTTGGTAATCGTCGTACCAGCCTTATCACTTCCCGTGGCTGTCCATTTTTCTGTACCTTTTGTAGCGTCAATCTCACCATGACTCGAGTCTGGCGTGGTCGTAGTCCCAAAAACGTCATGGCTGAAATTAAGGAATGTGTAGAAGAATTTGGAATAAAATACTTCGATATTCTAGACGATAATTTTACCCTTGATCCGTTCCGAGCCAAAAGAATTTGCCGTTTAATCATTAAATCAAAACTTAAGATAAAATGGTCAACCCCCAACGGTATTCGGGCCGATAAAGTCGATGAAGAACTGATTCTTCTTATGAAAAAAGCAGGTTGTATCCAAATCAAAGTTGCCCCGGAGTCGGGAAGTCCGGAAGTTTTGAAAAATATTATCAAAAAAAATCTTGATCTGGATAAGGTAAAGTCGGTTGTATCCCTGTGCAAAAAACATCATTTATCAATCGAGGCTTTTTTTGTAGTTGGATTTCCGCAAGAAACAATTAATGACATCCGAAAAACAATCTCCTTCGCCAAAGATCTCAGACATCTCGGTTGTGATTATTGTTATTTTTTTATTGCTACTCCTTATTTTGGAACCGAAATGTATTCAAACGCCATTGCTAATGGCTATTTAAACGAATCAAAATACAATTTAAATAAAATTTTAACCACCTCAAATAAATCCATAATTACCAGTCCCAACTTTTCTCACCGGCAACTGTTTTCTTTATTAAAACTCGCCTCGCAGGTTAATCCACCCATCACTAAAATTAGACTTATTTCCGGCCTTAAAATGTTTTTTCTTGATCCAAAAAGAATTCTTAATTATTCCCTAAACTACCTTAAGAACTTCCTACCTTAACTCCGTCTAATTCCAACAAAGCGCTCTTTGCCAAAGCGTAATTAGGAAATTTACTAAGAATAGTCTTTAACACATTTTTCGCCTCCTCAATTTTTCCGGTTTGAGCATAAACTACCGCCAAAATATACCAGTTTTGAGGATTATTTGGTTCAAACTCAATTGACTTATTTATGTGCTGTAGCGCCAAATCATATTTTTTCTCATTTAGATCAATTTGAACCAAGCTTAGATAGGTTTGGAATAGTCCTGAATTAAAACGTAGGGCGGTATCATAACTCTCCCGGGCTAAATCTAATCTTCCCAGCTTAAAAAATATATTGGCTCGATTATGATAAGAATCGGCATAATTTGGTTTTACAATTGTTGACTGGGTAAACCCTTTCACTGAATTAGCATAATCTTTTAACTTATCGTAATCATCACCTATATTGTTCCAGGCATTGTGGCTGTTGGGTGATACCTGGCAGGTATTTACCCACAGTAAATGATTTGTCGACCAGTCATTGTTTCTCAAATAAATTCTAACAATATATACCGATATCAAACTTATTAGTAAAACGGCTGGTATTAATTTTAATTTCTGACTTAATTTCATAAATATTAATCCCAAAAACATAGCGAAACCCAACGTCCCCAAATAGGCATATCTTTCCGCTACCAGCCAGCTGACTTTTACTGGTGCCATTGAAGGTAATGTGGCCGCAAATATAAAAAACAAGGAAAAAAACCAAATTTTATTTTTAAACCAAAAATTAATTACTAGGGTTATATACAACAACAAAATCATCCAATTTAACCATCCGGGTAAGGGAAACATAGTGTGATACAAAGTCAGGTCGGTTGGTACCATCATCAGCTGAAGATACTTTGCCACCGCAATCGGATACTGAAAAAATGGTGAATAAAAAATACTTCCTGATTCATTTATGCCAGAATTAACAATATTCACTCGGCTTTCTACGTATGGAAATGCAATTACCAAAAACACTATAGCCGATGGTACTATCCATTTCAGTGATTTCTTTAAAAACCTAATAACTAAATCTTTTGGATAAAGGCCTAGTAACCCTGGTACTATCAAAAACACCGCAAATGGTCTGGGTCTGTCTGTCAAAAAAGCTAATAAAAACGTTACCAACATTATTACTCCGTATTTATTTTTATTAGTGTGCAAAAAATAAATAAAAGCAATTAAGACAATCAATACATAATTCGAAATAATTAAATATATCTTTCCGGCATTCCAGGACACCGCTTCAACATGTATCGGCATAAAGGCAAAAATCAGTATTGTCAGCAAGGTTAGCCTTTCATTCCCGGTAATTAAATAAATAAACCAACAGGCTAAAAATATTGATAGTAAGTACGTCACTAAACTTAATACATGGTAAGGTATCGGCGATGCCACCCCAAAAATATTGGCAACCACAAAATTGGCCACGTTCATGCTGTTAAATGGGTTTCCCGGTGTCAACACCGATGCTCCAAAATCAGTCACTTTGGGATTCTGGGGTACGGTGGCATAGTCATCCGATACAAAATCTCCCTTAATCGCGTTTGCATAAACTGCCATTACACCAAGTAATATTATGGCCAATATCCAGCCAAACTTTTTTAAAAATACTTTAAAATTTGGCAGGACTATCTCATCTTCAATTATTGGGGACACTATCTTTTTAAGCTTCTTTATTTTCTTTTGGGACATGCTTCCATTCTAGCAAAAAAATTTGCCAGCTTTTCTTCACTATGACGAATTCTTAAGTTTTTTTCATCAATTGTAGCCAAATCCTCCACCACAACCGGTGTTTTACCTTTGGTTTTGTATTTTATTGGTAAAGAATGTTCCAGCTTATACGATTTTATTACTTTACTTAGCTTTAACTTATTTAATATTTTTAAATTAGCCATCAATATCAGATCAAAATTGATTTTGACATATCTATTAATTTTCCGGCAGTATTCTTCTTGGGAAAAAAATCTGTTTTCGTTGGCTACCGACATAATGTTGGTAATCAATATCTTTGTGGCTTTTGATTTTTCTAAGGCAGTTTTTACTCCAATTGGCAGAAAATTGGTAATTACTGATCCATACATACTCCCGGGACATATAATTATTATGGTCGACTTATCAATTGCTTTTATTACTTCCGGGTTCGCCTCAACTTTTTTTGATAACCAAATTTTTTCAATTTTATCATAAGACATCCTTAATTCATCCAAGTTATGTTCCCCACAATAATTCTTTCCGCTCTCAGTTTTAAAACACAATTCAGCTGGTTCCAGTGTCACCGGTATTACTTTTCCTTTTAGTTTCGTTTTTGTCAGCTTTTCAAATAAAGTGTCAACCTCTGATAAATTATTCGTTATTTCCGACATGAATTGGAAAAACATGTTTCCAAAATTTCTTCCTCTATCGTCTCTAAACCTTAGTACTTCTTCCCAAATGTTTTTTTGTTTGCCATCCTCCCACAACGACATTAGGGACCTCCAATAATCAGAGCAGGCCAATATTTTACCCTTCTCATCAGTTCTCATTCTGCCCGTATCTCCGCCGCTGTCAAACGTCGTCACAACCGAACTAATATTTTTATACCCTGCTTTAACTAGGGCTCGGTTAACAATTGGCATCCCTGTTCCACCGCCTATGGTACAGATTAAATCATTTATATTCCAAACAGACATTTACCGATTATACTATCAAAATGGGTTTGTTTAGATTATTGCTGGCCATTTCAATAATAATTGCTCATTCGTCGCCTATATTTGGGCTAAATCTTATTGGTGGCCGGGTGGCAGTTGAAAGCTTTTTTCTGCTTTCCGGCTTTTATATGGCTCTGGTTTTAACCGAAAAATATCAAGGCAATCTCCATGCTTTTTATAAAAATCGTTTTCTAAAAATCTTTCCCCAATACTGGCTATTTCTCTTTTTGTGTTTACTTGTCGGTTTGATAACCCAAGTTGGTATTAAGGCCTTTCTGGATTTTCAACTTAACCCTATCTCTAAAATTATCTTATTCTTCTTCAACCTTTCTCCCGTCTTTCAGGACATAACTAACTATTTGGCCTACAACCCCCAAAACGGTTCTCTATTTTTTACTGCCACCTTTAGATCCTTTAAACCTGAAATTTGGAACTTTCTTATTATGCCTCAAACTTGGGTAATATCCCTTGAACTTTTGTTTTATATGATCGCCCCCTGGCTTAATCGTCAAAAAACTAAAATATTATTATTGATCTGCTTCTCCAGCCTTGCCCTAAGGCTTATACTTCTTTTGACTTTTCATCTTAATTTCGATCCCTGGGAATATCGTTTCTTCCCTTCTGAATTGCTCTTTTTCGTTTCCGGAATAATTTGTTATCGATTATATAGAAAAATAAATCTAAATATAAATTTAGTTTACTTTTTACCCCTCTTTGTTTTTGTGTTGTTTTACCAATACATTCCCCACCAAACCATAAAAATGGTCTGTTTTTATATTCTCGTTTTTGTCACCATCCCGTTTCTTTTTAAAATTACCAAAGACAGCAAAATTGACCGTCTTCTTGGAGAAATTTCCTACCCTCTCTATTTAAGTCATTTTTTGATTATAAATATTCTTACCCAATTATTTCATCTAAATCACCACCTGTTGGGTTTGGTCACTTTAATAATTTGCCTTCCATTATCTTTTTTAACCCATTTCTTTTTTCAAAAACAAATCAACCTCTACCGTTCAAAATAATTTTTAAGCTATAATCAACTGGTGATGCCACTTTTTCAGGAAATCAGATCAATTATTACATGGCATGAACTTCTTTGGCAAATGGTCGGCCGCGAAGTCAAGGCCCGCTACAAACAATCAATCCTTGGTTTTTTTTGGGTTCTTCTCAATCCTTTGGCCCAAATGTTGGTCATGAGCTTCGCCTTTTCCACAATTTTACGTATTCCCACCAATGCCTCGGAAAATATTCCTTATTCTCTTTTTCTCTTTGTCGCCCTTCTCCCTTGGAATCTCTTTGCCAACTCTCTGTCATTTTCGGCCGGATCTCTGGTTAGCTCCGGACCTCTTATTACCAAAATATATTTTCCCCGAACGATTTTAGTCCTGGCAACCATAATCGCCAAAATCATCGATTTCTTATTTGCCTCAATTATCTTAATAATTTTTATGATTGCTTACCAAATCCCCATAACTTTAAACATTCTCTGGGTCCTACCTCTTTTCTTAATTCAGCAAATTTTTACTCTCGGATTATCTTTATTTGTTGCAGCTGCCAATCTTCTTTATCGTGACGTCCAATATCTTCTAAACATGATTTTACTTTTGTGGATGTATGCCACCCCGGTTTTCTATCCCGTCGACCTGGTCCCGAACAATTATCGTCTTATCTTTCAACTAAACCCCATGGCCGTAATTATTAATGCCTACCGCCAGGTAATTTTAGGGGGAGGGGAGCCAAAGTATTCCAGTATCATTATTGCCCTTGTTCTCTCATTTATTGTTCTGCTTCTTGGCTTATCCTACTTTAAATCTCGGGAAAAAATCTTTGCCGACAATATCTAATATGGAAAACAAAACCAAGATAAAATCCACTTTTCTCTTTATCGACGGTACCAATCTATATGCTAGTCAATTCAAAATTTTTGGACCATATAACTATCTTAATTTTACAAAGCTTATCGAAAATCTCCAAAACACACTTAGAAAAAAATTTAATCAAATATACTTTTATGCTTCATATTCACCCCGCACATCCAAAGACACAAAAAAAACAAAACTATATCTAAAAAATGAAGATTTTTTCTATAAAAATGTAAAGGAAACTACCAACCTTAACTTTTTTAAAGGTTATCGCTCAAAAACAAGCGGTAAGGAAAAAGAAGTAGATGTCAAATTAGCTGTCAATATTGTTAAATATGCATATGAAAAAAAATATCAAACAATCTATTTACTAAGTGGCGATGCTGATTTTCTTCAAGCGCTAATTGCTATTCAGCATCTACCTATTTCAATAAACATTATCTGTATAGAAAATACTGTACTTTTTAAAGGATCTTTCCAATTCGAAACTAAAATAATCGACTTCGCACCTGATAAGTTAGATATAACAATTGATAAAAGACAAAAAATACAAATAATCGAAATCTTAAAAGAATCTGTTACAAAAAAAATCCCCCGAGATGCAAGCATCCCGGGTAGGTTAAAGTAATTATATAAAACTAAACTAATTATGTCAACCAACCCCGTTATCTCCTTTTCCCATGTTACCAAGCGTTTTTCCAAAAATTATCATAAAACCTTTAAAGAATTTTTACCTGCCCTCATAAGAGGTGAAGATATTGTTAATACTTTTATTGCCCTAAATGACATTAGTTTTGAAATAAAACGGGGAGAAGTAATTGGAATTATCGGTCCCAACGGATCCGGAAAATCTACCATTCTCAAACTTATCGCCAATGTCATGTCGCCCACTTCCGGATCTGTCACTGTTTCCGGAAAAGTTTCGCCTCTAATTGAGCTTGGAGCCGGTATGCACCCGGAGCTTACCGGTCGGGAAAATATATTCTTAAACGGTTCAATTCTAGGTCTTTCCCAAAAAGAAATAAGTAAAAATTTTGATAGTATCGTTTCCTTTGCCGAATTAAAAGATTTTATCGATACTCCCGTTAAGCATTACAGCTCCGGCATGTACATGCGTTTGGCTTTTGCCATCGCTGTTCACGTTAACCCGGAAATACTCCTAGTTGATGAAATTTTAGCCGTCGGTGATACTTCCTTTCAATCCAAATGTTTTGCCAAAATGGAAGAATTTAAAAAAGACAAAAACATCACCACCGTTCTCGTTTCCCACAACATGAACCAAATTGAAAAATTTTGTACTAGGGTTATTATTATTGATCATTCCCGACTTGTTTCAGTTGGCCCCGCCCAAATTGAGTGTGATAAGTATTCAAAAATCAATTCCAAAAATAATCATGTTCATATAAAAAGAAAATAATGGATGACAAATTTCAACAGAGATATCTTCTTCACCAAAAACACAAACAGGCTCAGTTTTTTTCTCCCTACGGTGAACAAACACCTATTCTTCCATTAAACATGAAAAACAAATATATTTCTTTATTAATAAACCGACGCAGTCAAAGAATTTTTAATTCTAAACCAATTGACAATAAAGAGTTTGACCACCTTCTTAAATGTTTGGTTGAATCTCCCAGCTCCTGTAATCGTCAAGCCATATCAATTAAAACAATAACCGAAAGAAACGAAAAGGAAATATTAACCGGAATTCTGGTTGGCGGTGTCGGCTGGTGTCATCGTGCCGACAAAATTCTCCTTTTATTTGCCAACATCGAAGCTTACAAAGAAAAACTCAAATATATGCCTTTTCTTGATGCCGGCGTAATTGTCATGAACTGCTATCTTGCCTGTGAATCGATAGGTTTAGGTTGTTGTTTTATTAACCCCAATATCAGACCTGAAAATAAAAATATATTTAAAAAAAAATTTGGTTCAAAATTATTTTGCGGGGCTTTAACTATCGGACATTATGATAAAAAATCTTTATATAGCACCAAAATTTCTAAATTTGAAATCCTTTTATGAAAATACTTGTCACCAATCATCATCTCCAAACTTATACCGGCACTGAAACCAGTACCCTTACTCTATGTAAATATCTATCAAGGTTCCGCCACAGCGTTACTGTATATTCCAAATTTTTTTCTGACGAAATATTTAACCAATTCTTAAACTTAAACGTTCGTCCTATAAAAACTCTCGAAGAGGTTTCTGGTGAAAATTTTGATATCGGCCACATCCACCACAATATCTGTGCCTACGAAGTCAGAAACAAATATCCCAAACTTCCTCTAATTATGTGGGTACATGGAGTTATTCCTTTTCTTTGCCAACCACCTCTAATCGACTTAAACATTTCCTGTTTTCTTGTCAACAACATCGAAGGTAAAAATTATATTGCCAAGTTTGGAATTAATAAAAAAAAGATAATTATATTTAAAAATATTGTTGACAAAGAAATCTTTAATCCAACCTCAATTATCAACACCAAACCTCAAAAAGCTCTGATTCTCAGTAATAAAATCGGTCCAAAAAAAGAAAATATGATAAAGTCAGCACTTGATAGACTAAATATAAAATACACTTTCGTTGGTGCCAGATTTAAACCTGTTCCCAATTTTCAATTATCAAGCTATATTAACCAATCTGATGTTGTTTTTACTGTTGCTCTTGGCGCCATGGAGTCAATGTTCTGCGGTCGAATACCAATTTTGTTCGATGATAACTATTCCGATTTCAATGACGGCATTGTTACTACAAAAAACTTTAAATATTTAAAAGATTACAATTTTTCCGGTCGAGCCACCAAACAAATATTTACTCCGAAAACTTTAAAAGGTGAAATAAAAAAATATCGTCAAGAAGATGGTGAAAAGTTAAAATTTATGGCTTTAAAGCTTTACGATGCCAACATTCAGATCAAAAAATTGATATCCATATACGAAAAAACTATTAATGGTTTTCATCCTGTTATGATTTCACTACCTAAACAGAAAATAATTGATACGATTCTTCAGTCAGTTGATATTACCCTCCAATATTCAAAAAGTAATAACTACATCCACAATCAAGAAATATTTTCCCATTATGAAAAAACTGTTGATGAACTAAATCAACTTAAAAACTCCAAATTCTTCAAACTCTGGCCACTTTACAACAAATTAATAAATCTCATCATACATGAAAGATAAATCTTTAAAATATATTGGTGACTATTTCAACAATATAAACTTCTTAACCACAGAGCTTTCTCGCCAAAAAGCCGACAATTTATATTTATGGCAAAAAATCCAGAAAATTCAACAATCTGTTCCCTGGAAGTGTTATAAACTATTAAAACACGTTTTCAAACATCCTCTCAAAATGATTATTCCTCTAATTCCCTTAACCGAAAGAAAGAAAATTATTTCCAGCCTATCAAAAGTTATTATTTTTAATCACAAAAGTAATATTTGTTATGCCCTGAAACAGGAGTGGAAAAAATACACCAAAACCCAACCTAAAAATATCAAGCATGATATTTTGGTTTTTGGCCTCATTTCCTGGGACTTTAGATTTCAGCGCCCCCAACAACTTTCCACTGAATTATCAAAACTTGGACATCGAGTATTCTACATTGAGCACGAATTTGATCCCCAGCGCCAAAGTCACAGTGGTTTTCAAGCCATTACTACCTCCAAAATTGCCGACTCTCTTTATAAAATAAAAATTTCCTCCGGCGCCAAGCATTTCATTTATAGTGACCAATGCAATCCCAAAGATGTGGCCATTATGGCCGGTTCCATCAAAACTCTTTTCAAAGAGGCTCGGGTCCTGAATCCTTTAGCCATTGTCGAACATCCTTTTTGGAACGATTTGATTCAATCTTTATCGATTCCTTTTGTCTATGACTGCATGGATAACCATGCCGGCTTCAAGGAATCGTCACCATTGGTAATTTCGAAGGAAAAAGATCTAATCTCCTCTTCTAAACTCAACATTACCACCTCCGATTTCCTAACGAGACACACAAAAAAACTCGGATCAAAAAATAATCTCTTAATTAGCAACGGTGTCAACCTAAAACATTTCCGATCTAAAAAATATTCCCTACCTCAAGACATTGCTAAACTCTCACATCCAATTATTGGCTACTACGGTGCTATCTCAGATTGGTTTGACGATAAACTACTTTGTCAAATTGCCGTCTCACAACCAAAGTCTTCAATAGTACTGATTGGTGATGTTACCAATCCCAAGGTAAAGAAATTATCCCAAAGGTACACCAATATAAAACTTCTGGGTGAAAAATCTTATGAAGATATCCCCAAATACCTAAGCGCCTTTGACATCTGTCTGATTCCATTTAAACTCAATCCCCTAATTAGGGCCACCAATCCGGTCAAAATTTACGAATATTTTGCCCAGGGGAAACCGGTAGTTACCACCAATTTACCCGAACTTTTGAAATATCAAAAACTTATTTATCTTTCCAAAACTACCGCTGATTTTGTAAAGAACATCAATTTAGCCTTAAAAGAAGATAAAAATAATTTTTCGAATCGTTTAGAAATCGCCAAATCAAATCAATGGGTCAACAAAGCTAAGGAGCTTTCCCGGTACTTTAACACCTTTTTCCCCAAAGTCAGTATCGTTATTTTGGTCTATAACGGCCCCCAAATGTCTCGTGATAGTATCGATACCGTTCTCAATCGTTCCTTTTACCCCAATCTGGAATTAATTGTCGTTGACAACGCCTCAAAGTCGGATACAGTCAGAATGCTTAAAAAGTACCAAAATCATCCTCAGGTAAAACTTATTTTAAATAAAGAAAACTACGGTTTTGCCAAAGGTAACAACATTGGCACCCGCCTAGCCACCGGAGAATACATAGTCCTTCTCAACAACGACATTTTAGCTACCCCCGGTTGGATTGAAAGATTAGTTTTCCATGCCTCCAAACCCAAAATTGGTCTGGTTGGCCCGGTTACCAATAGTATCGGCAACGAGGCTAAAATCAACATTGGATATGATCACACCAATCGCCGTCAAATGGAACGGCGAGTTCGAAAATATACCATAAATCATTGGGGAAAAACTTTAAACTTAAACAATCTCGCCGCTTTCTGTTGGATTTGTCCAAAAGAGGTGTATCGAAAAATCGGGGAGTTAGATGAACGTTTTGGTCGGGGAATGTTTGAAGATGATGATTATTGTCGTCGGGTTAAAAAAGCCGGCTATCAGATTCTCTGTACCGAAGACGCTTTTATTCATCACTTCGGTGGTGCTTCTTTCAAACAAATTGTTTCCCAGGAATATCTTGATCTTTTTGAAGCCAATAAAAAGAAGTACGAAACCAAGTGGAAAATTAAATGGGTCCCTCACCGGTATCGTCAGGACCTATGAAAATTGCCATTATTTTTGGAACCAGACCGGAAATCATCAAATTGTCCCCGGTTATCCGTGAACTTCAAAGGAAAAAGGTAGATTTTTTCATAATTCATAGCAATCAACACTATAGCCCCAAAATGGATGAAATATTTTTAAAAGAGCTAAAGTTGCCCGGAGCGAAATACAATCTCAATGTCGGCTCAGGTCTCCATGGAGAAATGACTGCCAAAATTCTTAGTGGTACTGAAAAAGTTCTATTGCAAGAAAAACCTAATATAGTCATTGTCCAGGGTGATACCAATACCGTTTTAGCTGGTGCCCTGGCCGCTTCTAAATTGGAAATAGAAGTTGCCCACATCGAAGCCGGTCTCCGCTCCTATGACCGGACCATGCCCGAGGAAACCAATCGGATTTTGGCCGATCATATGTCTTCTTTCCTCTTCGCTCCTACCAGAACTCAGTCTGACATCCTTTTAGGAGAGGGGATTGATCCCAAAAAAATCTTTGTTGTTGGTAATACTATTGTTGATGCCGTAATGGAAAATCTTAAAATTGCCGAGACCAAATCCAAATACTTTCACTATCAAAAAGAAAAATATTTTCTTTTAACCATGCATCGACCTTCAAATGTCGACTCAAAAGATAGGCTTTTGGCACTACTTAACTCTTTAACCGCTGTCTCTAAAACATTTGGTTATCCCATTTACTACCCTATTCACCCTCGTACCAAAAAACAACTAGAACTTTTTAAGCTAAATCTTAATCCAAAATATATTAAAGTTACTGAACCCGTTGGTTATCTGGAAATGTTAATCATGGAAAAATATTCCCAAGTTATATTTACTGATTCCGGTGGTCTTCAGGAAGAAGCCTGTATTCTCCAGGTCCCCTGCATTACCCTTCGGGACAACACCGAACGCCCCGAAACCATTACTGTTGGTGCCAATCTATTAGCTACTCCCCAAAACCTTCTTTCCCAAACCAAAATAATGCTCTCCAAACCCAAAAACTGGCCAAACCCGTTTGGTGACGGTACCGCCTCACAACAGATATTTAGTGTCTTAACCCCACATGAACCTTATTCTGAATCGACTTAATACTCAACCGATTTTTCTAATCTTTATTCTGTCTCTCCTTTCTTCCTTAATTTTTTGGCTTATCTTAAGAATTAATAACAAAACCCTTAAATATGGAATAATTTTGTCAATTTTCCTTTTATTTTTTGGCCCATCGTCTATATTTTTCTGTATTTTATTTTTATTATTTTCTTTCAATATATCCCAGAAATACCAAAAACACATAGTCTTCGTTATTTTTCTTTTAATTCAAATTTACATATTTCTTGGTTTTTTCACCAATCCGTTTTTGTCTTTTATTCTTATATCTGTCCTTGTTCTTTTTTGGCTTATCAAAAACGTAAAAACCTTAAGCCTTCCTGAACTACCTGACCTCAACCCCCTAGACCTCTTTATTCTATTTACCTCCTTTTTCCTTGCCTCTTTACCTCAAAGTCACTATGACGCTGTCAATTCCAATCTCTATAATGCCAAGCAATATATTCTTCAAAACTCTTTTCTACCACTAAAAGAAAGTATTTCATCTCTATTTCCCCAAAACGCATCCGCTTACTATTCTTTCTTTTACCTCTTCGGACATGAGAGGGGTTTGATTATTTCTTATCTCCTTCCCATTTTCATATTAATATTTTTAATCAAACAGCTAAAACACCATTGGGTTTTCTACTCGCTTCTTACCGCACCTATTATATTTTTTGAATCGTCCGCCGGTTATTATGATCTTCTTATTGTCACTCTTTCCCTTGTCGGTTTACTTAATATAGCATCCTCCCCGCTTGAATCTAGTCTTCTATTTGGCTTTGCCGCTGCTTCAAAATATTTCCCTGCAATTTTTCTTCCCCTCAGTTTCATCAAACTAAAACATTTTTCTCTTAAAAATATATTTTTATTTCTACTTCTTGGTCTCGGCCCGGTGACTATTTGGGCCATTAGGACTTATCTTGTCACCGGTTCACCTATTTTCCCCTTCGCTCAACAATATTTTCCGACACCGATACTCTGGCCTCCAGGAAGTCCTCTTGAAAATAATCCTATGATCCAAACCAGCATGAAACTAATCGATTGGATAAAGGGTGGATTTTTCTACTATCCTGTCACCAGTTTCCTTTATACCTCAAATTTTCTCGAGTCACCAAGTGGATTTCCCGGTATTGGTCCAATTATTCTATTTCCTCTTTCAATATATTATCTTTTCAGAAAACCGTCTATTATTAAAGTTTTTTGCTTTTTCTCTCTTTTTGCAATCGGTCTTATTACTAGATACTACAGATATGTTTGGGTATTTCAATTTATATTTATATTTATTTTGATAAAAGGTCAAAAATTTAATAAGTTTTTTTGGGGGGTAATTACTATTATTATAGTTCTCACTAATATTAGATACACTCAAATTTATTACCGCTCTTTCAACCCAAACATTCTATATCTTTTAAAACCTGATTATTATCTATCTGCCAACAGCCCTAATGACAACCCTGTTTCTTTTTTAAACAAACTCAATCTTTCTTCAAAAGTTATTTTGGACTCCAGCAATAATTACTGGGGACGGTTTAATTTCAATGCCAAAACCTTTCAGTGCCACTGGTATTGGTACACCTGGAATCAAGACAAATTAACCACCAAATACACTGATTTTGATTATCTCATCACCTCAAACCCCCCTCTTCCCACCAACAACATTTGTCAAGAGCTAGTGACCAAAGCCATCAATTTACAACAACCCATCTACCAAGACAGTCATTACCAGGTCTACAAAATCTCAAAATAATTTACTTTCTACCAATAATCACATAACCTTCGAATTTTATTGTATTTTCAAAATCGAATCCGTCCTTTCTCATCCTCTCATTTAATAACTTATCCGCCTGCTTTGCATTTTCCTCCCCCAAATATGAAACAAAACCTCTATATTTTACTTCAGAAAAGTCGTCATATCTTAATATCACATAGTCAACATCGTCAATTCCCAGCGGATAAAAGAATATTCTTCTATTTCTAAACAACGGAACCCATATTGATTCCGGTGCTGATATCGTCACTCCTCTGGGTACAATTTGATCCCATTTTTTGTTTTTATCACTCAGATATTTATAGTAACCTTCTTTTTTTATATATAAACCCAGAGCTTGTTTTGCTTTTAACCACGAGACAGGTTTAATATCTGATTTGTAACTAAATATAGAACCTATTACTAATAAAATCGTTATCATTATTTGATTTCTAAAATTTTTATTTCCTTTCCAGACAGTACAAAAACCACTCACACCCGACCAAATTAATATTGGAAAATATATCGAATGATAATGTGTATAAAATCCGATTTTTTCTGCTCCTCCTATATTTCCAAAAATGTTCGGAATCATGCAACCTAAAGTTAATAATATTTTCTTTGGAGATCTCAATGAAAATAATAACCAAACTCCATTAACTAAAGTAAATTTAAAAAATTTATTCCTAAGTGTCTGGTCTATCCACACGTTTTTAAAGAAATTTTCTATCTGTGCAATCGATAAGAAAGAACTATAGTAATGGTTATTTATGTAGTATTTCAATATCACGACTCCCAATCCTAAGATAATTACACCCAAAATAAATGTTGTTAGTCTCTCTTTTATGTATTTCCTCTTAAACAAAATGGAATAACCCATTAAAAGTGCGCCTACCATCAGCATTACTTTTTCAATAATCATCGCCGACAAAATCGTCAAAACCATTATCCTTATCCATGATCTTTTTTCTTTTTCTATCTCCCACATTAACCAAAAACCTAAGAAAATAAACAGTCTGTCGGTATAAAATTGACCTTGAACGGCCAAATTCCAAGCTGGATGAAGGGATATTAAAATCACTATTAGGCCAGATAAAACTAATCCTATCTGCTCCCTCCTACAGTAAACATAAACACAAAAAAGCAGTCCTAAAAACGATATTGATGTAATCACCGACCAAATCCATTCTCCGGAAAACCACCTATTAAAATATGAAAATATCCACATTATTGGACTAAAGTGAAAGTGAAATATATTCACATCATTATAATTTTTTATCCCAAGGGGTACCTTTTCAACTTCTTTAGCTTCACTTGTTAATAATTTTACATTATTTGACTGAAAATCAACTACCGTTGACAGTAGGTCACTTTTTGGGTATTTATGTGTATAAAGATTTTCTAAAATATCTACAAATATTGCATCATCTCCTTGTCCATTCATCCAATTAATCTTCATCATTACCGAAAAAGCCGCTACACTTACAATTAAAAATATGCCTAACATACTTTTCTCAAATCTACTCATTTCTCTCTCCTATTTTTTTTGCCGGTACTCCGGCCACCACCCAATAAGATT
>Ga0208373_1001736_pt1 | contig 27223 bp, 25 predicted proteins | sample RifOxyC2_FD_184036 | JGI IMG/M metagenome (GOLD analysis project Ga0208373, IMG submission 184036) | Soil microbial communities from Rifle, Colorado - Rifle Oxygen_injection C2 (SPAdes) | ecosystem: Environmental > Terrestrial > Deep subsurface > Rock core/Sediment | place: Rifle, Colorado... | reverse complement strand
CTACCATCTGGCGGGTGTATGTGCAACAACTCTTTGTCTGTGCTGCTTATAATCTTCACCGAGTCGAGTTCCTCCTGCGTATGAGCTAGCGGTAGCTTTCAGGAAAATAGAGAAAAACGAAGAAAATGGGGCAATTAATGACAGAAAACTACTGCCAGATACAGCTAATCACGAAGCCGCAGCAGAAAAAAGTACTTTTTCAAAGTTCTCTATAATCTACAATGGTTTACTGAAAAAACCATATAGCATATCTTGGACGCGAGTTGAAGAAAGCAGAAATTGCTCTTGCTATGAGTAATTCTGGATATTATCAAGAATAAAAGTGTGGTACCTTTATCCTATCTGGCATTACATTCCCTGCTTTTCAAAGAATTTTGATCGGTACTCTTTGCTGAGTTCTTCAAACTTCTTATTGCCTTGCTCATCCATTTTCTCAGCTAGCTTAATTTCATCCCACCGAGATTTTGGGAATTTAACATATATGTTAAAGGTTCTCTGTAATCCCAGAATTTGATCTTTAGTGATGTGAGGCATATTCAAAGCAAAATCAGAACGATAATCCCCCCCTTTATAATCTTCAGGGATATAGCCGCGTTCAACACTAAGTGCATGCAAACTTGTGCCTTTATATGGATTAAAAACATGAATCATGATATTATCCAGGTTCAATTGGCGATTAAGCTCGATGGTATCAAATATTTCTTCTCGAGTTTCTCCGGGAAATCCTATAACACTATTCCCTGATATCTGCATCCTTGACTTTTTAAGAATCTTAAATGCGTCAATGATTTTCTCATTACTCATCATACGATGAAGGACTTTTCGCCTAAATTTTTCGTTACCACTTTCTACCCCAGCAGAAACTGAAACACAGCCAGATTCTTCAAGTAAGCGAACATTTTCTTCATCAACTCCCTCTACCCTAACCTGACACCAAAAGGGAAGTCCAACTTTTTCTTTCCATAATCTGGAAAAATCACGGATACGCTCTTTGGTGGTTGGAAGAAACATCTCAGCGAGGATATAAACGTACTCCAGTCCATATTTATCCTTAAAATGCCTAACTTCATCTACAAATGTAGGTATGCTTTTCACCCGATAATTTTTGTGAGCATGTACCTTATTGAGGAATTCGTTGATACAATATGTACAAGAAAAAATACAACCGCGCGTAAGTTCAAAACACCCGGTACGGCCAATAGTCCCTGACATTGGTTTGTATATTCTGCGCTTATCAAAAAGTTCCCAGTCTTGATAAGGAAGATTATCCATTTCAATGAGGTTTCCAAGCTTATTGCGATATATCTTATCCTCTTTTTTTATCCACATGTTGAGAATATCGGTATAATCCTGCTTATCGCGAATTTTTTGACATAGCTCAAGAAAAGAATTTTCTGCTTCTCCAACAGCGATGATATCTACATTTTTTTCAGCAATTACTGCCTCTGGTGCCGTAATAGCGTGTGATCCTCCAACAACCACGGGAATGCTAGAATCATATTCTTTTGCAGCGTTAACCAATGCCATCCCCATATCAAAAGTCAGGGCAACAGCAGACAATCCAATTATATCAGGTTTAAAGTCTTTGACCATAGAAAGAAAGTCCTCCACCATATCAGTCTTAGTGAAGTGAATGCCAAGATCATCAAAGTCTGTTTTTTTTACTTGTAAGGTCTTATAACGGGCATCATCACCAGTAAATCCACGGGTATTATAAAAAGTAGTATCAAAGAGTTTTACTTCGTAACCCCCACGTTTAAGAATAGCAGAGAGTGTAGCTAAATTTGGGGGTATGAGCGTATCCATCGAACTATTTGCGTGGATTAAAAGAATCCGAAACGGTTTATCCAATTTGCTCATGGCATGCTAGCAAAGAGCCAAATATTTAAGACTTTTCTTTTTGTGCTAAGTTGCCGGAGGATTTCCAGCTTGAATTCACGTTTGAAATTCCTTCGTTTTACCATTCTGACGCCTCGTCGTTAGTTACGCAGAAGTAGCTTAACTGATTGCCGTTTTTAGGGGGTCAGTCCACTATTTTTCTTGCGCAGCAGCTTCCAGCCATAATAATAAGCAAAGAGGAAGGTATTAGCATAAGACAATGAGTAGAATACTCCTCTATAGCCATCCAGAAAAGCCCCTCGAGACATCGGGCGCATAAACTCTATGAAATAGACAAGTAGTCCTTTAGGGAGATAGGCCCAGGCAGGACCCCTGAATATGCCATGCTCAACAAAATGCTTAGCCATAAGGCTTCCCCTATGACGATTCTTAGAGATAACTTTCCAGGGTACATAGCCATTGTATGCTGGCTTATGCTCAATAATTAAGGGAATCCGCAATGTGGGGCCTTCAATCTGCAATGGGGTATAAAGCTCCCTTCGCAAGTCAAGGATTTTATCCTTCCTAAAAAAAGCAACCTTTCCATAGAGTGTCCTAAAAAAATGGGAGGTGTAGCGGATTTCCCCATAGTGCTGCCTCCAGATAAATCTGTAGCTGTAGACACCAAGCTGCTGGTTGAACCGCCTCAGCCACAGACGCAACTCTGTACTAATGTACTCATCAGCATCAATCTCGAATATCCATTCATTACTGGCTTTTGTGTAGGAATATGCCTTATGTGGCTCAGCCTCGCCAAGGTGTGGCTCAATGAACACCTTTGCTCCATACTCCCTGCAGATGTCAAGTGACCTGTCCGAGCAGGGGCCGTCATGCACGACGATAATTTCATCAACTACTCCATACAGGCTTTCTAGGCACCTCTCGATGACTTTCTCCTCGTTGTGAATGACAAGGCAAGCGGATATTTTCATGTTAGCCACCTAAGATATAAATTTAAGCGCATTATTGCCTATTCGTTTAACAGAAGCAGGTAATTGGATGGTTGAAAGATAAAGTGAAAATCGCCTTAAATAAATGAGATATCTATTGAATAATGCGTCAGACACCGAGTTCTTCCTGATTTTTTTTGCGTGAAATATAGATGAGCCGCTAAGGAACCCTGCGTTTGTTATCATTCTTGAGTTCAGTACAAGCTGTTCAATGACTTTGCGTGGACCATCCCAGTCCGTATCATGAAAAACTACAAGCCCTCCCTCTATTAATCTCGGAAACCAATTTAAAAAATCCCGCTTTACTGAAAGGAAATCATGAGCACCGTCTATGAATAGCAATTCCACTGGCGACGAAAAATCTGCAACTGTCTCTGCTGAAGTTTTACGGATAGGCTTTACAATATGATTAACACTGGCCATCTGGAGGTTGGAGATAAAATCCCTATAGGTATCAATATAAGGCATGATTGCCCTATGCTCTTCAGAACCTGTATGAGGGTCAATCGCATACACCTGAATTGAATGACCAGCAAGTGATCCCTTAGCAAGCCATATAGTTGATTTGCCTTTCCATGACCCGATTTCTACAATCACTCCCTTTCCCGTGCATGACCTTGCAGAATCATAAAGGTATATCCCTTCTGTATCGTTAAGCCAGCCCTCCACTGAATTGGTAATGAGGCGCACGTCTTTTATTGCATCCATCTAATGGGTGAGTAAAGCCAAGATTAATAAATATACCGAAAAGAACAATGCATGAGATGCGATGGAAGAGTATGCAAAAATCCACAAGCAGTTTATTGGTTACAATGTCTTCAAGGCACTTGATTTTGGCATCATGTTTCTTTTGCTTGCCCTGCTTACAAGGACCCTGAGCGAAGAGCAGTTTGGACTGTATTCCATTCTCAACATCTCAATAATGCTCCTGATTAGCGTGTTGTCCCTTGGCGTTCCTGAGTATATTACAAAAAAACTTGCTGGTGTCTTAAGGCATAAAAAAGAGGCAACAATAAGGCTATTGCTTGGAGGGTACCTGCTCTACATAGTTATCGTCTGCTTCCTCGCATGGGCAGCAAAAAGCCTGCTTGTGGACGCACTTGGCTTTAGCGGATTGCAGGCTGTTGCTACCATTGCTATAGGTATTGTAGCCACGGGGCTTATTGTACAGGTCATGCAAAGCTATTACCGCGCAGAGCAGAAAATAGTCTCAGCTAAAATCATAGAAAGTTTTTTTGCAAGCCTGTGGGCACTTCCGGTCATTGCAGGATTGTTGCTCTTTGGGATTAGCGATGTCACTGAGGTATTTCTGATACGGCTTGCCTTCCTCATTCCTGTCGGTATGATAGTCATTTTCCTTATGAGAAAACTTATAGTTCTACGAGGAAGCGTATATAACCTAAGGCCCCTCCTCAATGCAGCAATGTTTGGGGTACCTCTCTCGGCAGTCTCCATCTCAAGGTGGGTTATTACGTCTTCTGACAGGTACGCTTTGGGGCTGATGAGCGGGGCAGGGGAGGTAGCTTTTTACTCCATCGTGTATGCCATACTTGCAATGATAGGAACAATGGCCGGAAGCATAGGGCTGACCATTGGCCCCTACTTTCTTGCTGAGTACAACAAAAACGAAAGAGAAAAGTCGCTTCTGTTGCTTGAAAAGATACTAAAATACGAGGCAATGATCCTTGTTCCAGGGATTGTAGGATTCTTTATGCTTGGAAAGGAGATTTTAACAATGGTATCAGGAGTCAGATATGAAGGGGCAGTGGTACTCATACCTTTTCTTATGGTGTTTCCCTTTTTTGACCTCATCAAAGATGTATATGCAAACGTGCTACTTGTAGAAGAAAAAACAATGCTGATTGCAGGGGTATATGTTGGGGGGGTTATCGCTAACATTGCTCTTAACTTAGCATTGGTTCATTACTTTAATGGGGTAGGTGCGGCATTGGCTACCTCCTTGACTTATATTGGACTCTTTATTGCTTTTTATCTCCTCTCTGGAAGGAAAATATCCCTTAGTTCCAAAAATCTAAAGCTTAGGCAGATTGTTCTAGCAAGCTTACTGATGACAGCAGTCCTGCTTTTTTTGCATCCTACTACCCTCTTTACTAAAGTGCTTGCTATTTCTGTTGCAATGATTACATATGGCATTGGACTCTTGCTTTTTGGGGCATTTACAAAAGAGGAAAAGAAACTTTTTTTCTCATTAAGGAGTCTTAAAAGAGTTCTTTGAAAACAGAGCTAAATTCAAAGGAAAGGTTATTCGTTGATGGAGAACAGTGTCATCCCCTGAGTCTGGTGCACAGGAGTTATCATGGATGAGCCTGCCATTGTTGAGATGACTGAATTCAAAAATGCAGCAGTTTCATTTACCCCGTGTACCTCACTGAGCTGGCGCACGGACATCCCGCCTACAACCATATACTCATAACCCTGATCCTTCAGAAAAGAGTGCAGCGAACCAGCATCAACACCAAAGAGATTCCTGCGCATTTCTCTAACAGGGGCGCACCACTCACAACTGTACATATCAAACCCAATGACTGCATTATGGCTTGAGAGGTCAAATACCCTTGAATGTAGGGGGATGCTCTGGTACATCCAGACATAGCCAGCAAGCTCTTCACCTGATGTCCACATCACTCCAGGAGGCCACATTGAAGTGTTAATCTCGTATTTCTGCACTGCAGAAGTAAAAAATACTAGGACAATAATCGCCGCTAAGGTGGCTGCTTTGGGTATGCGCAGTGATTGCGCTGCAGAAGCTGCAAACCATGCCCCTTCTGCAGCAAGGATGGACAATGGCAGGGCAAACAGCATCCAGAACCTAAATGCAAAGAGCCCCATGGGAAGGTTAAACGTCATGGAGTTGATGCCAAGAAACGTAAAGAGGAGAAGCAGCACAGACGCCAGGGCATACGCAGGAATCCTGCTCTTGTTTTCTCCTTTGCTGCCAATGGATTCAACAATGCAGAAGAACAGGCAACTGACGGAAATAGCAACAAAAGCAAAAAGGTCAAGATAAAGGGAGGTAAGAAGAGGTATGCGCAAGGCAAGCAAGAGATATCTGGCAGCCAAAAGAAGAAGTGAAAAAGCGCATAAGGAAAGAAGCAGCAGGGCTGCATACTTCAATGCCCCTTCCTTCTTCGGCACACCTGCCGCATAACTAAGATAGTGCCTGTAAAGGTAAAACAGAAGGCCAGCAAAAAGCAGAAGATAAATGCCTATGCCTATCCCTACCGGATTAGTCATAAGGCTCACTGGCTGGGCAAAGAAAAAATCATTGAAGGTGTACACTCTTGTTGCAGTTCCAGATTCAGGATTCAGGTACCAAAAAAAGGAAGCAATCATATGAAACACAGAAAATCCTCCTACGGATGTACCTGCTGTAGCATCCGCTACCGCCCCAGGACCCCTGAATGGCGACAGGTGGAAAAACCACCATATCCCCGATAAAAGATACCCTCCCATAATAGCTGACAACTGGAAAAGCATAAGCCTGTGGGAGTATAGAGCATATGCAGCCCACACCAAGCAGGCCATCACAAGGAACTTAAGCGCCTGGGTAGGCTGGGTAAGGGGGACTGAGGCAATCACAAAAGAGGAGAGAATGGCCCATTTCCAACCCGATGATATCCCCTGCACAAGCATATAGAAGGCAACAAGCATAAGTGTGACAACCAAGCTGTGTGACCAGATGAAATGGCTAAGATAGCTTGGGACAGCTGCAAGGATGCCCGTGGCAATAAGCGCCTTCCAGCGGTGGTTGGTAAGCCTATAAGAAAAATAGCCGAAAAATAAGATACCTATCGATGCAATCAGGGCATTAAAGAATTTTAGTGTCCATTGTAGTGAGCCTGCTGTCTGGACTAAGATGCTCATCAGCCCTTCATAGCCTGGAGGATAAGGATCAAAATACTGAAACTGCTGGTTACCATCATGGAGTGTTTTCTCGTGAGCTATGTAAAAAATTCCCATGGCATGGGACCACGGGTCGTCATCCTCAAGATAGGGATACGAGAATGCTCCGGTAACAAACATAAAAAGCACCAGCCCGAAAAGAGCAGCAATGCCTACAAAGAGTAACGCGTCTTTATCAACCCCTAATGATGGCACTGTAAATGACGTCCTGTTCCTGTATGCCTGGACAGCTGCTGGCAGGACACATAGGGTAAGGACGATCCTCCAGTCAAGGGATACCCTGAAAAAATCAAGAACGACAAGGAGAAAGATGAGCAATGCAAGGCCAATGCCTATTCTCATGACCTGACGCTCATAAAAGGAAGATTCCCAATCCGCAAAAAAAGTGGTTGCAGCATATCCCAAGCTGTAAGTATACACAAAAAACAGCAGTAGTGATAGCGCCTCCATGAGTAAGCACGGTTGTCTAGAAAGTTATTTAAATAGTTTGCCCTCCACAAAAACCATGGACGTTGTTGTGACAATCCCCGCATATAATGAAGAGATTTCTATCGGAAAGGTTATTGCTGACATCAAAAAAGTGCTGGATGCCTTGTCAGTATCGTATGGGATAGTCGTTGTTGATGACGGTTCAATTGACCAGACGGCAAAAGCAGCAGCCGAAGCCGGTGCAAGAGTGCACTCCCATCCCAAAAATTATGGGCTTGCCGAGACATTCAGGACTGAGATGGATATATGCATTTCTCTTAAGCCAAAGGTAATCGTACACACTGATGCTGATGGCCAATATAGCGCAGATGAAATCCCTAAGCTTATTGAGCCTGTGCTTTCAGGTAAGGCTGACCTTGTCCTTGGCTCGCGTTTTAGGGGGAAGATTGATTCTATGCCTCTTATCAAGTGGATAGGTAACAAAGCGTTCACAGCAATTGTGTCCCATATTGTGCGGCTGCCCATCAGTGACGGCCAGACTGGATTCAGGGCATTTACTCCAGAAATAGCTAAGATGGATATCAAAAGCAATTTTACCTACACCCAGGAGCAGATTATCCATACGGCAAAGGCAAAGAAGCGCATAGTGGAAGTTCCGATTCATTTTCTCAAAAGAGAGGAGGGAAAGAGCAAATTGATGAAGCATCCCCTGCATTTTGCAATGAGAGCCGGCATAAACCTGCTGCGCATCTACCGAGATTACGAGCCGCTGAAATTCTTCGGGATTATTGGCTGCGGGATATTTAGTCTAGGAATGCTTTTGGCACTTTGGTTTGTATGGCTTCACTTTACAACCGGTATTGACGGGCATCTTGGCCTGCTTATTGCGATGCTCCTATTGGTTCTCACCGGAATCCAGGTCATCACGTTTGCCTTTCTTGCTGACATGAAGCGGGCATGAGATGCCGAATGGATGCGTAAAATATGCAAAAGGGAAAACGTCGCTCTATTGCCATAATCCTGCTGGTGGCAATTCTTACTCTGGGAGCATTTGTAAGGGTAGCTAACCTTGAGAACATCTCAGTGTATCCTGATGAATTGACCTATCATCTTCGCGCTGTTGATGCATCCACAGGTGGACTTTTGTACTATGACCACCCCCCTTTGTTTATCTCTCTCCTCTCAGTATTACAACTATCTGGATTCGAAAGTGTACAAAGCGGAAGAATCATCTCAGTGATTGCAGGGGTATGCACTGTGCTTGCAGTATTTATGCTTGCCCGAGAGCTATATTCAGTAAAGACTGCTCTGGTTGCTGCCTTATTTTGTGCAGTACTGGCGTTTCATGTCTTATACAGCAGAATTGCCCAGATTGATGCACTGATGATTTTATTGGCAGTATCCTTCTATGCCCTCTTCTTGAGAGGATACAACACTGGCAGGAAATACTTGATGGCATTGGCAGGAGTAGTGCTTGGGCTTGGGATATGGACCAAATATACGCTCCTTGGCATCATCCCTGTAGTTGGGCTTTTCATGTTCGCAAAAGAAGGGATGAAGATGGCAAAGGACACCAAACTCTGGCTGTGTGCTGGAACAACCGCAATTGTTGCGGCTCCTTTGCTTGTGCTGAATGCCTCTGCAGTATACTGGATATCACTGGGGAGGTTTGCTTCTGCCGACGCTACTGCCATTCACAGGACAATATTTGAAAGCCTTCAGCTTTTTGTGGGGTATTTCTCTGGTATCTTGTTGTACGTTCAAGCTATACCGAAGACTTTCATAGAGTACGCATTTTTGGCAATAGGAATAGTACCACTTGCTATGCTTGTAATTTATTTTAGTTCGACCTACAGGAAAAGGAGAACTGACCTTCTTATGGGCCTACATTTTGTGGTATTTTCTATGTTCTTTGCTGTCTACTCTGTGAAGTTTGAGTATTATCTGCTTCTAAGTGTAATCCCCTTGCTGCCTGTTCTTGCTCACCTCATGCTCAGCCAATTATCAAAAGAGAGCTATTTTTCTCTCGGCGGAGCGGGTGCTATAGTATTGCTTACCATACTTCTCATGAATGCCGCATTGAGCGTAGGGAACGTCTGGAATGAAAAAGGCGAATTTGAGGGTTTCAGGCTTGCAACAGCGTATGCCTCCAGTAGCATTAGAAGTGGGACAATAGCGACAAGCCATACTAAAATAATCGATTATTATGTTCAAGAGATGCACGCCAACGGAATTCAGGTTATCCAGTTGAATGAAACATTGTACCACAAAGAGCAGGACATGGGAAAAAATTTTGCTCAAGAAGTAGACGCCCTGATAATCAAGCAGAATTACTATGATTTCTTTTTTGATGATGAAGATAAGAAGAAAATAGAAAGTGAATTCTTTGTAAGGAAAGAGTTTGGGGAATCATTGTTCGGGGCATTAGTCTTTGCTAAGGGAAGCAGAGAGGGAGTACAGGGAAGTTGAGGTACATCGCAATGATAACTTGCAGGCTAGGCTTGCCATGTGCAGTGTATGTATCATGGACTACTAGACTTAGCGATGCGCTGGAATGCAATCTTGGATAGTGCCAATAACACGATATATGCTTTCCCTATCAGTATAGTGCTCCCGCAGCAACGCAACGTCAGGAGCTGCTGGGCGTAGCAGGGCTTTGGAAAGCGCTTCCTTTGAGGTAATTGTTGCTGCTACCCGAAGCTTATGCAATATGCTTATGTCCTTTTGCACGTTAGGTTGGTAGCTAATTGCCGGCTTTCCCCTAAGTGCTGCCTCAAGCAGCCCCGCTGATGACATCCCTATGACGGCTCTTGCTCCTCCAATAAGTGTGGAAAGTGGCGTATGTGCTTCAACCTTAACCGGAAATGTGTGTCTGACAGAATCCAGAAAACGGGAATACTTATCTGGATCCTCCCGTGGATGGGGCCGCACTACAAGAAGAACAGAAAAAGGGGAATGCTTACGGATGTACTCTAGAGATGATAGGACGTCAGTAAGTACCTGAAACTCATCATAGCCAGGATCAAAAGAAGTGGATATTTCAGAGAAGGGCTGACTGAGGAAGAGAAATGGCGCGTTGCTTGCTGCACCTCTCACTTGAGATTGTGCATATGTAGAAAAGAAAGGATTGCCGGTAACTACCAGTAAAGAAGGATCAAACCCTTCAGCTATCATTTCCTGCTTCATCAATTCATCTACCACGCAGATACAGGAAGGTAGCATTAACCCGCCTTTCTCATGGCCACTGAACCTCTGCCGGTAATTTGACCAGTAGTCAATGACAGAAACCGAGGGTATATTCCTTTCAAGAGACTGCCGGAGAACTTTTTTTTCCATGGAATAGCCTTGGCTTGTACCTAAAACCACAATTGATGGTAAAAGGCTATCCATGAAATGCCCAATGTAATCCTCGTTTAAAGAATCACCTTCTTCAAAAAATATTGATTCAGTTATAAGTATTTTCTTGCCAGTTCCACAAGCAAGGTATTCCCAATGATACAGCCTTTTCTTTGCAATCTCCTTGACCACTGGAAAAAGTGCATTAGTTCCTCCAGCATCCTGAGAGCAGAAGAGAATGGTTTGCTCAGCCATGATACGAAAGCAATTTATCCCTGTTTACAAATACTTTTTTCAATGCTTTTAGGAAAAGGCCAATGTGTTTTTTTTCGTTGGGATATTTACATAATGACGACACAACGAGATTTTTTTCCCACATAGACTCACTGGTTGGGCATATTCCTTTCTCATAAGACACCGCCGTAGGGTACTCTTTTGAACCAAAAGGAAAATCGGAGTTTGGGAAAATTTTTCTTTGCTGAAAAATTGAAAGAAGATGCAAGGGTTTCTGGTAGCCTTCATCTATCGGAAATCCTTCTGCTTTGATTGCTTTTGCAAACAGGCTCCTCGGTATGCCTGTCTTAGCTTGGTCATAAAGGATAGGATAGAGGTAATAGACATGCCTAGTATCTTCAAGAACATGGCAAGGGGATAACCATGGAATATCCTTGAGCCCTAAGCTAAGGTATGCAGCAAGGTCTATCCGTATCTGATTCAAGTGGTCTATTTTCTTAAACTGCTCACTAGCTATTGCTGCATGCAATTCGCTCATACGGTAATTGCTCCCAAATATTGGCTCATGCTTAATATCCATATCATCAAGCACATTTTCCCCATGGTTTCTCTTAAGTTGCGCCCGGAATGCATAGTGATTGTTGTTGGTAACAAGGATGCCTCCCTCACCGCATTGAACAACCTTATGCACATTGAAGCTATATATGCCGATGTCTCCAATGGTCCCAAGGTGCTTCCCGTGATACATCCCCCCAGGAGCCTGTGCGGTATCCTCTATAATTTTCAGGCCATACCTCTTGGCAATAGATAAGAGGGCATCATACCTTGCAGAGCCTCCAAAGAGGTTTGTTACCATTATTGCTTTGGTGTTTCTGGTAATGCGTTTTTCTACAGACTTAGGGTCAAGGCAGAAAGTATCCTCCTCAATATCTGCAAATACGGGGATTGCCATGTTCATCAGGACTGCTGTTGCTGAGGCACACATCGTATACGGAGAAACAATGACTTCGTCCCCTGGCCCTATCCCCAGAGCACATACTGCAGCATCAAGGGCTGTTGTTGCTGAATTAAAAGAGACTGCATGCGCCACATTGAACTTTGAGCGAAATGCTTCTTCAAGTCTAAGGACTTCCTTCCCCCCAAGGAATCTTTCTCCTGCCCTTGCCAAGAAGCCTGAAAAAATCCCTTTCCTGATAACTGCAAGCGCTGCCTGCTCCTCTTCTTTCCCGTATGTAGAGGTTTTTGGCAAAGCATCCTTAAGTACTGTTTCCCCGCCTAACAATGCTAATGTTTCCATCTCGCTATTTCTCCATGGGGCTTTGGTATTTGTATAGAGTCCACAGTAAAAGGCAGTTGCGTTATCTTCCCGTCATGACCTGCTGAATGGACCAGAGCACTCAACAACTCAAGGGAAAGTAATCCTTCATTCCCTGAGCATAACGGATTTTTTTTCCTATGTATGCTGGTGAGAAGGTTCTGCAAAGCATCTCTGAACATGGTACGTGCAAACCGCTTTGTAAATATTTCCTTTTGCTGTGTTTCCATGACAATGGATCCGGTCACCTCGCCTCTGAATGTGGGGAAATACCTGTAATCATACTCATAAAATGGCCTGTTGAGTGTATCTACCCTGCCTTTTGACCCTATAATACAAAGGTCAAGGACAGAGACGCGTGAGCTATCGGAGGGGATAAGGTACACTGGCACTCCGCCTTCAAACTCAAGCCTTCCCTCTATGCTCCCTTTGTCACTGCCATACCTGCCTGATACCCACAGGCATTTTCCAAATAAATAAAGAAGCAAGTCAAGAAGATGGGATCCGCATGTCGTAATTCCTCCGCTATAGGAGGCAGTGACATAAGCAATGTCCCCAACCATAGCCTTAATCTTACTGTGCAGCTCCTGATAAAAGGGGTCATATCTCCTGAGAAAATTTATCATCAGCGTAACGTTCCTTTCTTTACATAGGGCTACCATCTCTTTTCCTTCTTTGAGGGTTGTGGCAATTGGTTTTTCGCACCATATTGCTTTGATGCAGCCAAAAGCCAATACCTGCTTTAAAATGGAATAGTGCGTAGAATCTGGTGTGCAGATGCTGACAATGTCAGGCTCTGCTGTAGCAAGTACAGTATGCAGATCTGCTGATGCATGCTGGATTCCGTACTCTTTTGCAAACCTTATTACCGTTTGTTCATCGGTATCACAGATGCCCTGCAAAGCAACATCCTGATTAGCTGCATAAGCATCAAAATGAGTAATGGCGTAGGGGATATGATACCTTCTTAGTTGGAAGCCAATGTTGCCACATCCAATAATTACTGCCTTGTATTTCCTAGCTGTGTTCATAGTCGCTGCGAAGAATGCTCATCCGTATGGCATTATAATATCTGTTATTCCGGTACACTTCTTCCCTGAGCACACCTTCCTTTTTGAATCCTGCTTTTTCGTAAGACTGTAATGCCCTCTTGTTCTCTTCATTTACCCCAAGCCAGACTTTATTCAGATTAAGCCGCTCAAAAGCATAGGATACAACAAATACTGCTATAGCTGTACCGATTCCCCTGCCCCATAGCTTACGGTCCAATATAATACGAAACTCCGCAAATCTCGGCTGCCATTGTATCTCATACAATCCCACAAAGCCGTAAACCGTTCTTGCTTTCTTGTCAATAACTGCAAAGACTACATGCCTACCTGAGACTGCATCATCATATAGCTTTCCTATCTGCTCTCTGTTGCCGGGGTACAACCCATTAACCATGTAATGGGTGACTTCATCATCATTGCATAGGCCGCACATGGCTGAAATGAAGATATCTTTCTCAATGCCTGCTAGAGCGAATTCCTTTTCCTCATGATAATAGTCTTTCATCAGTAATCACTCCCCTTCGATAATTGTTGGTTGGTTGAAGCCATATTTAAATATATAGAGAGCAATCGGTCAGAATTATAAAATCATAAGAACTTCTCAGCATCCTTAAGCCTGTGGTGGCTCTTCCATTTGTCGTTGATGGCGTTTAACCCAGGATGTTCTTTTAGGAGTTGGAGGATGTCATCAAGCAGGAAGACATCTTTCTTTTTGGAGAGTCTCCCGAATATTTCCCGTATCAACTGAAGGTCCTCCTCGTAATCAAGCGTTATCCGTATGTGCAAAAGCTTTTTTGGATAGGTCACATTCCCTATCTTGTTAGTAGAATGCTTGTGATACAGGCAGAATGGCCCAAGAGCCCTCATCTCAGGGTCTTTCACGGTTTCCCATGCCTTCTCAAGGGCTTTAAAGGAGAAGATTTCAACATCCAGTCCATGGGGAAAGGTCTGCATCTGGTTGTTGCTCACATAGTCAAAATCGCCAGATTCATAACAGGATATGACCTTGTCAGTCACCTGAGGATCAACAAGAGGGCAGTCTCCGGTAACCCTGACGACGCTATCAGCCCCATATGCCTTTGCAGCCTGATACAGCCTGTCAAGGAGATCATCCTCGCTTCCCCGATAGCAGCCGATACCATGCTCATGACAGAAGGATTCGACAGGGTCACAGTTAGGGTCATCTGATGTTGCTACAATTACCTTATCTACCTTCTTTGCGTGGCTGAGCCTGTGATAGAGATGCCAGAGATTTGGCTTGCCATTGATGTCCATCAGGACTTTATTTGGAAGTCTTGATGACCCCATGCGCGCCTGTATGATCGCGAGAATCATCTACTTCACCATATCGAGGGTAATGATCTCCCCTTTTTTAAGAAATATTGCACTCTTCCTTCCAACGAGGTGTTCAGCTAATTTAGGAGGCAATGACCCTTCTGGAGCAGGCCTGAGTACGGTGAGCATGTCTTGCGATATTTTAATCCCTACTGCAATGTCCTTAGCAGCCCTTACGCATCTCCGTTGTAAAATTACCGTTTCTTTCTCCTCATTATACAATTCCTTTTTCTCAGTTCCAAGCGCTTTTTCCAAAAGTCTTACATCATCAACCATTTTTTTGAAATCTGAAAAATCCATTGCAAAAGGATGGTCTGGCCCATGTCTGTTCTTGTCATCGGTGAAATGCTTCTCAATCATGCATCCGCCAAGAGCAAGCGTTCCCAAAGCCACAATGTCCCCTGGTGTATGGTCAGAATATCCCACCGGCACAGTGAATGCTTCTTTGAGCTTTACCATAGCACGGATATTTGCATCATCAAAGGATGCAGGATAATTAGTTACACACTGTAGTAATATAAGCTGTTCATTACCTGATGATTTGATAGCATGTACCGCCTCCCTTATCTCCTGCATTGTGCTTGCCCCAGTTCCAAGAATGACCGGCTTGCCCTTTTTTGCTACATAGGAAAGAAAATCAAGCCAGGTGATATCTCCTGAGCCAATCTTGAAGGCAGGAATGCCTAAACTGTCAAGAAGGTCTGCGGCTTCATAATCATAGGGTGTTGAAAAATAAGTGATTCCTATCTGTTTGCAATAGTCAAATAACCCTTTATTCCATTCGCGGGGGAATTCTGCGTCCTTGTATACTTCAAAAACAGGCTTGCTCCACTTAGCCTGGAACCCCATCTTCAGCCCTTCAAAGCCCTCACGCGATACTATTTTATCAGGCGTAAAACATTGAAATTTAACGGCATCTGCACCTGCTTTTTTAGCAAGATATATGAGCTTTTTTGCCCTTTCATAGCTTCCGTCAAAATTAGAGCCAATTTCAGCTACAGTATAAAAGGGTCCGCCATCCCCAACATACTTTTCGCCTACCTTTACCCGCATATTTCCTATTTATTCAGGGAGTTTATATATTTTTTCAGGAGAATCAACCCTCTCAAAATTTTTAGGTTTGCGCTAAGCGTCCTGCCAAATCTTGGCGTGTCGGCTCTCTTTTTGAGATGTATTGGAACATTCCTAATGCGATAGCCTTTTTTTTTTGCGCCAAATACCAGTTGCGTTCCAATGGAAGGGAACGACTCAAAAAAGCCGAATTGCTCATAGACTGCCATGCTATATGCCTTCATTCCGCAAAGGGGGTCCTCTATGCCATGCTGCTTTCCGTATCGCCTGAATACAGTTTCCATAAATCTTGCCGCATATGGCCTTAAGCCGACTGTCACATCGGATGCCCCATTAATTATTGGAGCTATCAGCAAAGGAATATCTGATGCTAGGTGCTGACCGTCTGCATCAAGCGTAACTACAATTGCTGCTCCAAGTTTTTGCGCATGAGCAAATCCCGTATTAATGCTTTTACCATAGCCTACGTTTTTGGCATTGCGGATTACTACTGCATATTTTTCAGAGAGCGAAGGGGTTGCATCAGAAGAATGGTCATCCACAACAATAATGCCATCAACGTATTTTTTTGTTTCGAACAGGACAGCTGCAATAGTACTCTCTTCGTTATATGCCGGAATAACGGCAAAAACATGCTTATGCTGTCGCTCTGAGCTCATTGATATACCCCTGCTCGCGAAGGCTCCTGAATTGAAGCAAACCCTCCCTAATTGAATACACCTTTGTTTTTAGGAGTGCTGCTGATTTTTTAGCATTAAGACACATGTTCTTTGCTCTTGGTGCTTTAAAAGGGATTTCATCCATCATTGCTTGCCTGATAAGGGAAGGATCCATCTTAAATATTTCTGCTATACTCTCTGCGAACTGAAATTTTGAGCAGCACTCACCTGCAATATGAAGCAGCCCATGATACTGGACGGAGTGGATTTCCAGAAGGGCATCAGCTAAATTATTTACTAGCAGTGGTGAAAAAAAGAGGTCAGTTATTGCCTGAAAGGATATACCATTCTCAAGGTTATAGAGCATCCATTCAGCAAGGGAGTGCTTTTGTTTCCTGTTCCATCCATAGATGTTCGTTCGAATAACTGTAGCTGAAGGCATGGTTGCAAGAATTATCTTTTCAGCCTCATGTTTTGTCTTTCCATAAACATTAAGGGGTTTAGGCTCATCTGATTCATCGTATCCTCCTTTCTTCCCATCAAAAACTGCATCTGTCGAAATATGGACAAAGTTGCTCTGTGAAAGCTGTGATGCAATCATCACGTTTTTTGCCCCTTCCACATTAACTTTCCATGCATCATCAGGATACTCTTCACAATAATCAACATTGGTGAGTGCCGCACAGTGTATCACAAGATTGGGCCGTATTTGTACTATCTGGCATATGTCGGAAGGGGAAAGAATATCAAGCTTTAGGTTAATGCAGCGATTTATGCTTGGAAAGTTCCTCCCGGTAGCATAAACAGTGTGGCCGGCAGAGTACAGCACACAGAGGTTTGAGCCAAGGAGCCCCTCTGCCCCTGTTATTAGAATATTCATTGCCTTTTTCCACCAACCATTTTTTGCTCTACATGTGCGTTGATGTTCGCAATCCATGGATGCCTTTGTATCAGGTTAAGCACATCATCGGAGGTGAAATCCGCATTACTAGGGTACAAGTAAGCGTACACTTCCTTAATAAATTTCAAGTCATCCTCCTCATCAACAGTCCACCTTAAGGAAGACCTATCCGGATCCTGCTCTATGCAAAACGTATTAAATTCCTTTGGATGCCGCCTAATATACCAAGTGACATGTTCTCTTTCCTCTGGCAGTTTTGCGATGTTCCACACTTTTTCAAGAGCAGAGAAACTGATGACTTCAACATCAAGCCCCCTTGGGAATGTCCTTCGCGTAAGGGTATTTGAAACATAATCATGCTTCCCCTTCAGGAATACAGTGATTACCCTATCAATAATGCCATGATCAATCAAAGGGCAGTCGGAGGTGATGCGTACCACAATGTCGGCTTTGGCATGGATTGCTGCCAGGTAATATCTGTCAAGGACGTCGTCCTCTGATCCTCGGAATACCGAGACATCTGGATTGTATCCTGAAAGGAGTGAAACAACAGCATCATCCCCCCCCAACGTCGTCGTTGCAACAATGACTTTGTCAATAAATTTTGATTGGAGTACCCTGTCAACAGTATGAAGAAGGAGCTCTTTTCCCTCCACTTTCTTCAATACCTTATTCGGAAGCCGTGAAGAGCCAGTTCTTGCCTGAATAATGCAGACTACATTATTTGCCATGGTGTGCCTTTTCAAGAAGAAATATCATATCAACATTGCTGTTGGAAATGTCCCTCAACGTTTTTTGCTTAAGCTCCCTAAGAAAAGGAAAATGCTTAATATAGAAGCTCTTATAATCCCCACGCCACAATTTACCTTCATGCCCCCTATATGTGCGTTGTTCAAAAGTATCGGAATAATACTCAAAACCCAATATGTACCGTTTTGTAACGCGAACTATTTCGCTAAGTGCCTTAAGTAAGTCATCAGGGTGTATGTGAATCAGGACATCACTAGTAGATACCATGTCAAAAAAATTGTCTTTATAAGGAATATCAAACGCACTTGCCTCAACAATATTGAATGTGGGTGACTTTTTTGCAATCTCAAGCGCTTTCTTATTGATGTCAATGCCCCAAAGGTCTGAAAATCCCATCCCCCTGAGAAGCTCAAGTTGCTTTCCTCTGTTACAGCCAACTTCAAGTATACGCAGACTTCGAGGCAAGTCTCCTAAGTATCCCTCATTTAGCGAATCTCGGGTTACCCCAAACTGTTGCATACACTCAGCATTGAAATCGCCTGAATTCCTTCGGGTATAGGCATCCCCAAAGTCCCCCTTCCAAAACTTCATCTGGCTTGTTTCGTGCATGATAACCTGATCAAATCCAGTTTTCATTGTAAATATAAAAGTTTTTATATTATTCCCCTAAAACCATTCCCCTAAAACCAAAAAGCCCGATGGATAAAGATAATCAAAGCAGGAATGAAAAGGAGCTTCTGAAAGGCATAGACCATTCAAGAATGACCTTCTGTGTCCGTTGCTGCATGCCTTCCACCAATGAGGGTGAGGGATTTGATGAAATGGGCATCTGCAAGGCTTGTTGCTCATCTGAAGAAAAAATGCATATCAATTGGGTGGAGAGAGAGAAAGAACTCAGAAAAATTCTATTTCACTATAAGGAAAAAGCAGGAGATAACTACGACTGCCTGGTTCCTATTAGCGGAGGGAAGGACAGTTGTTTCCAGTTGCACATCATAAAAAGGGTATATGGGCTAAAGCCGCTTGCGGTTACCTTCAGCCACAGTTGGTATTCTGAAGTTGGAAAATGGAACCTGCAGAACATTCTTGAGAAGTTGAATGTAGACCACATCATGTTTACGCCAAATCGGGAAGTAGTGAATAAAATAGCAAGGCACTCTTTGAGTATGATAGGGGATACTTGCTGGCATTGTCACGCAGGTGTCGGTGCATTCCCTCTCCAGGTTGCCGTCAAGTTCAAGATTCCCTTGCTTGTGTGGGGAGAATCAATTGCAGAGCAGTCAGGAAGAACGACGTACAAAGATCCTGCGTATGAAAGGTACGACAGGGATTATTTCACTAGGGTCTCAGCAAAATTTTATCCTGATGAGATGACCAATGAAGAATTAACCATGAAAGATCTATTCCCGTTTCATGCACCAACCAAGGAAGAGGTAGAAAAGGCAGGTATTGTGGGAATCCATCTTGGAGATTACATATTTTGGGATGCAGAGCGCCAGATGGAATTTGTCAAGAAAGAATACGGCTGGCGTGAATGGGAAGACGGCGAAATGGACGGCACATACAAGAGGTACAAAAGCAATGAGTGCGTGATGCATGGAATGCATGACTTTACGAAATATCTGAAGAGGGGGTTTGGAAGGGCTACGGACCATGCCTCTCAGGATGTCAGGGCAGGCATAATCACGAGGGAGGAGGGATTTGAGCTTATCAAAAAACATGACGGCAGAATCCCAAAAAGCCTGAACAAGTATCTTGACCTTGCGAAAATGTCAAGGGAAGAGTTTTATGACATCATGGCAAATCACCGTAATATGGTACTGAATAAAAAAGAAGTCCGTTCTAAGCGGTTTGAGCAAAATGGGCCAAGAGCCATGTAAGCTTACTGCATATGAGTCTTTGCGGCTCATGAAAGAAGGCAGGCTAAAGCCAACAGAGCTTATCGCATCCTGCTTTCGGCAGATAAAGCGCCATGATCATTGGATACATGCGTTTGCTCATTATGATGAGCATTTTGCCATGCAGCTTGCCATTGCGCTGGATACTGCTGATAAGGGAGGGGCATTATACGGAGTTCCCATCGGGGTTAAGGACATCTACAACACTCAACATTTTCCAACAGAGATGGGCAGCCCCATATGGAAGGGATTCACCCCTGGCAATGATTCAAGAGGAGTATTCAGCCTCAAGCAGGAAGGGGCAATTGTTATGGGAAAGACCGTGACCGCTGAATTTGCTGTTCACTATCCAGGGCCAACTGTCAATCCCCATGATCCAGAGCGCACTCCAGGGACGTCGTCAAGCGGCTCAGCTGCTGCCGTAGCTGCGTCCATGGTCCCGATAGCGCTTGGTTCTCAGACTGCAGGCTCTACGATAAGGCCTGCAAGCTACTGCGGGATATATGGATTTAAGCCTACGTTCGGCATAATCCCAAGAACAGGTGTCCTAAAGACCGTTGACACCCTCGACCATGTCACCCTGTTTGCCAGGTCTATAGAAGACATTGCGCTGGCCTTCAGCGTTATGAGAGTAAAGGGGCCTGATTACCCGTATGTCCATGAGAATCTGGAAAATGTAGAAAAACAAGAGTCAAAAAAGCATTGGAACATTGCGTTCATAAAGACCCACTTATGGGGTAATTGGGAGCCATACGCCAAAGAAGCAATAGTAAGGTATGCTGAAGATATAAGGCTATTGCCAAATTACTCGGTAGAGGAGGTAAAAATCCCTACATTGCTTCAGGATGCTCATACAATACATGAAATTATCTATTGCAAGGGCATCTCTTACTATTATAAGGAAGAATATTCCATGAATAAGGACAAGCTTAGTGATGTCTTCAGGAAGATGATAGAAAAGGGGATGACCTACACAAAAAATGATTATGTCAATGCGCTGGGGAATCGAAAGAAAATGGTTGATGCACTTGATAGGCTATTTGAAAAATATGATGCAATCCTTACTCTTTCAACTGCTGGTATCGCAAAAAAAGGCCTGTACTCGGTTGATACCATTGATTCCTGCCTGATATGGACATTATGTGAAGTACCCTCCTTTAATCTGCCTGTGTTCAGGGGTCCGGAAAATATGCCTTTTGGTGCTCAGATAATTGGGCGAAAATATCATGATATAAAGGTATTGCATCTGCTTGAAGATCTCAAAAAGAACAGGCTTATAGAAGATGTGCCGTATGTTGAGAGAATTGAAAACGCGGGTAAACTGAAATGATACCTAACATAGGCATAGGAACTGATATTGAATCTCCTGAATTCCAAGCGTTTTTTATGCAATACTTCACTATTCTGAAGCTATTGTTCTCATCTCTCCTCCGCCTGGGCTGACCCCCTGTTTTCGACAAAAAGATAAGCTAATCTTCTGGCCGTTTTTTACTTAGTCTCAAACTCTATGGGGGGCACATAGCCAATCCCCGAATGCAGTTGCTTCTTATTATACACCTCCTCTATAAATCTCTTTATGTTTGCATGGACCTCTTCAAAAGACTCGTAGTTCTTCATATGGACTTCGTTGTACTTGATGGTCTTGATGGCACTCTCTGCAAAGGCATTGTCATAGGAATTGCCTTTCCCCGACATGCTTGGGACTATGCCGAGTTCCAGCAACCTCGCCACATATTTGGTTGCAGCATACTGCACCCCCTGGTCGGAGTGATGGATGCAGCCCTTCAGGTTTTTTGCTCCGCGTAGGGCGATGTAGGTGATGTCAGCTACAATAAGCTGGTTGATGCTGGTCGGGACAAATCCTTTTGCGAGATTGTCGTACTTCTGGAAGGCATGGTTGGAATTGGTCGTTATCGGCTGGAATTTCTTTCGCTTGCAGAGGAGTTTCTCCTCGTCCATGAGGCGATAGATTCGCTTATGGTTGACCTTGTAGCCTTCCCTGAGCAGCACTTTTGTCATGCGCTTATAGCCATAGTAAGGAAACTCCTCAGCAATGCACCTGAGGACACCAAAGCAGCTCTTCCTCAAACGAATTGCGCTCCTTCTTGTGCTCTCTCCATGCACCATAGCCGCTTCTGCTGACACCAACAAGCTGGCAGGCTTCACCCGTGCTCATGAGGCCGTTGTCCTCAAAATGCTGTGCGAGTACCATGTAACTCAACTCCGCTTGACCCGCTCTTCCGCCAATCTTGCCTTTAGCATCTCGGAAGCTTTTTTTAAAAAGTCCACTTGGGCATAGAGCTTCCCTACCAAGCGCTGGGACTGCGCTAGCTCTGCCTCAAGCTTACAAATCTTGCCATGACCTGCAAAGGCTCTACCATGATTTTTCTCAAATTCATCCTTCCATTTATAGATAATCTTAGGATGAATATTGTTTTCCTTTGCTATTTCGACAACGGACTTTGTGTTAAGTTGCCGCAGGATTTCCAACTTGAATTCACGATTGAATGTCCTTCTCTTTGCCATACTGGCACCTCGTTTATTGTGCCAGATAATTAGCTTAACTGTCTGTCGTTTTTAGGGGGTCAGTCCAGGATGCTGCTGTACTAAGTATTGAGCCATAATACAGGTTCCTTTATGCAATACCAAGCTTAGCCAGCAAGTCCTTAAGATTATGAAGCGGGAGAACTGCATCTTTTGAGCTGTATTCCCTCATTGACTCCATGCTCAACGGGACATTTCCCTGCATATAACATGCTTTCTCCATTATCCCATATCTTTCAATATGTGAAGAGATTACATAGATGTTCTTGTAATTGTATGTCCTGAAAACCTCGGACTCATTAATCATCAGCTCATGAATTTTCTCGCCTGGCCTGATACCTACAATTTCTATGCGGTTATCAGCCTTATGTTTTTCCTTGAGCAAATCGATAAGGTCTACGATGCGAAATGCTGGAAGCTTAGGTATAAATACTTCACCTCCCCTGCCATAGCGTATGGAGTCTAAAATCAGTTCAACTGCCTGCTCGCCAGTAATGATAAATCTAGTCATGTCTTTGTGTGTAAGGGGAATACTGTCTCCGTTTTTTATTTTTGAGATAAAAAAAGGTATGACTGATCCGGTACTTTCAAGGACATTTCCGTACCTGACGCAGATGAACTTCGTTGGCTTGCTCCCTTTGCTGAAATTGCTCTCAATAAAAATCCTTTCACTTACAAACTTTGAGGCTCCATAGGTATTAATCGGGGAGCAGGCCTTGTCTGTCGAGACCAGTATCGCCTTCTGAACGTTATTCTCAAGGCAGGCATTTACTACATTAAGGCTGCCTATGATATTTGTTTTAATGGATTCTTCGACATTGTATTCAAGAATGTCAAGCCTTTTCAGCGCGGCAGCGTGTATGACGATGTCACAGTCTCTGGTAGCCTTTCTGAGCCGATCATAGTCTCTGACATCGCCTATAAAATTCCTGATTCTAGGCTCATTGTTGAATCGCTCGTGTATTTCATGGTGCTTGACTTCATCTCTGCTGTAAACCCGTATAGCATGAGGATCTTCTTTCAGGAGCCTGGAGGTGATGTGCCTGCCAAGATAGCCAGTTCCTCCAGTAATAAGGATTGTTTTTCCTTTAAAGAGTGATTCTTGCATGCTGCTATGGAAAAGCGAAGGCAATAAAAAGTTTGTTATTGCCTGCATGAAGAATAGTGGTGCTTCACAATGTCCAACATTTTTTGCTTAATATTTGGAATGTTTTCTATGGCATGAAGAGCCTTCATGTACTGCTTGCTGTCAGAGGCAGAAAAAATGCAATCCTCTTTGCTCAACTCAAAAAAATCCCCATCTTTTGTGAGGATGATGATATTAGGGATTCCAAAATAGAGGGATTCGACAATAGTGGAAGAGATGGTAGAAGAGTGAAAGTCAGCTATTGAAAAAAGCTCGTATATCGAAGCAAGGGACTCATTGACAAGGTAAAAATGGGGGTAAGATAACAGGGGGCGATAGGCAGGATCTTTATGCTGTTCGAGCGGATGCTGCTTGCAGATAACTATATAATTATCAGTGATGTCCTGTTCGCAAAGCAAGGGTTCAAGAAAAGAAACAATCGCTTTCTTCTTTATCCCCGGTGAGGATATCAGTATTTTTTTTCTGGATATATGCTCTTGCTTTATCCCTATACTTCTGTAGGTATCCTCTTTTGGAATGGCTGAATAAAGCTTCGTGATACTGCCAAAATAATCAAATGTTTTGAGATGTGTTGCAGAATATACCTTTGAATGTGTAATAATTATGTCCTTTTCATGCTCATTAAAAAGGTAAAACTCATCTGTGAAAGGCCAGTATAAGTCTTTTGCCTTTGGGACGGTATGATATATGCAATCTATGCAATAGGGATACATCTGACCGTGTGAAAGCTCAATGGTCTTTATTCCCAGATTGCGAGCTGCAATGATCAGTGCAAGGTGCCTTACATTGGAAGCAACCCTGATGTATATCCGCTTAAGCAAATAATTTTTTCTCAATAGGCTACTAAAAGCTGAATAGTACAAAGAAAAGAGGCTCAGTTGTTCCCTCAGGAACCTGCTAATACATTCCTGCGGTATGCCTGAGCGTGGCAATGTTATTGTTTCTTTCCTAAAGCGTGACCAGATATAGGCTATAGTCTCCACTCTCAGCGAGATATAATCAAGGTAGACCAACTTATTTCTGGGAGTAGCGTTATTTCTGAAATGTCTCACTGGCGTTGGCCATTCATAAATGACCATGTCCTTCTCTTTTTCTCTTAGTGTATCAAACAGAAAATCCATGTATCTTCCCTGAATGCGCCTCCGCGAACTTGCCTGAGAAAAGCCAGCACAGCTGCAGGTAAAGCTTTGCTTAAGTCCCAAATAGGAATCAAGAAGATAGGGAAAGCTATAATTCTCAAGGCGCCTTGAGAGTAAACGGGAAAACGAAGAGGTTATATCGTTTCCGAAGTAATGGTCAAATATCCTAAAGCGAAGCAGGGGCCAAAGGTATATGCCATTATATCTATGGTTCCAGATGGCAGGATCCTCTTCAATTGACTTGATTTTATTGAATGCTTCAAGATAATCCATCATTTTTTAGTTCGGATAAAAGCGATATAAATGCTTTTCTGAATAAATAAAGGGCGAAAGCTCCAACGAAAGTGAATTTGATGAGGATAAGTGAAACAGAGAGAGGTACAGACTGGATAAGCAGCGCTACGCCGAACAAAAACACCAAGGGAAGCAGGTCGTAGCAGATACTGGAGAGCTTCAGTTTGTCAAACTTCAGTATGTACCTGCTGCTTAAGTAGTGGAGGAGTGCCAATATAAAATATGATACCAGTGTGGTCCATGCTGCTGCAGAGTAGCCAAACAACGGAATTAGCATGTAATTGAGAACAATGTTGAGGCTTGCTGCAATAACGGTACATACGGAGATAAGGGCTGACTTCTTATAGTAGACAGAAATTGCTGAAAATTGCAGATAGAGATATACAAAAACGTAGGACAGTATGATGATAGGCATGAGTGGAAATGATTCATAGTACCTCTTATCGGCAATAATGAGGATAATCTCCTGAGAAAAAAACATCAATAGCGCTGCTGCCAGATAGACAAATTTTGAGTAAGTATGGGCAAGTGTGTTTATCCGCTTCCAGCTCTTTTTCTTGACAAGCTGATAATAAAGCGGAGTCCATGACCTAGCCATTGATGCGACAACAAAATCCATGGCATTTCCTACGTTGTAGGCAAAAGAATACAAGCCGACCTGGGCTGCCCCTACAAGCTGGTTTATGATAATCTGATCAAAAAACCTAAGTGCAAAGCCAGATATTGCGTGAGGAAGAAGGGGCATTCCAAAAGAGAGTGCATCCTTGATGTACCTAAAGGAAAAAGAATAAGTTGACTCTCCAAGAAGTGAAAAGAGGCTCGCTATAGCAAACGCGATGGATACTACCATAGTGACGTAAAGCCAGGCATTATGGCGGTCGTTCTTCAGAAAAAACATAAAAGCAAGCGATGCGCCAAGTATGAGGCAGTTTTTGATCCCAAAAAACATCGCATAATGAGCGCTTTTATTCTGGAGTTCGTACAGTGAAAGCCTTATCCTGAAGAAAACGTTGCTGAAAGAGGTTATTGATGTGATAAGTATGACATAAGCTGGGATGTTTAGTGAAGAGCCAAGAGGCTCTTTCAGGAGGAAAGCAATAAACACAAAAAAAAGGTTAGCAGCAAAAATAAACAGGAGGTTTGAGAACAAATATTCCCCGTGTGGAAAATCCTTCCTTGAATAGTTAATTGGAATAGCTGCATGAAGTGCAAGCAGATGCACAATAGTAAAAACCGAAGTGAGTGATATAAATACTGACATGATGCCGTACTCAGATGGCGTTAAAAGCTTTGTAATGATAGGGATGCTTAAAAAGCCAAGACCCGCAACCAGCAACTCAGCAGAAAGATAATTTCGTGTATGGTGAAGCAGCCCTTTAATCTCTTTTCCGAGGATTCTTGAGATGATGTTATTCAGCCACATTGTCCTTACTGTTCCTCATGCTAATATTTAAATACCGCCACTCATCCACTGCACCCATGCCAAAATCTGAAGTATCTCACGCCCGCCTTGAGGAAGACTCAAGGCATCAGAAGGCAAAGAAGATCATCAGCATTCTCAAGAGGCTTGTCAATCTTAAGGAGTGTGACATTCTGGACATAGGCACAGGTTCAGGCCACATTATCAGTGACCTAGCTAAGCTATCAAGGTCAGCAAGCAGTATTGACATACATGATGAGCGCATGGTAAAGGAGGGGTATGATTTCAGAGTGGTTAGTGATGAAAACATCCCCTATTCTGATGCAAGTTTTGATGTAGTCATCTCCAATCACGTCATAGAGCACGTCCTAAACCAGAAGTTACATCTCATGGAAATTCACAGGGTGCTCAGAAAAGGTGGTATTCTTTATCTTGCTACCCCTAACAAGTTTTGGATAACTGACCCGCATTACAGGTTGCCGTTCATTTCTTGGCTTCCAAGAAGGCTCAGTAGCGCATATCTTAAGATATTCAAAGGCAAAGTGTGGGACATATTTCCTCTCTCTTATCCAGGAATAGCAAGAACAGCAAAAGACATGTTCAGTATTGAGAATCTCACTTTGGACATAATCAAGAACCCCCAAAAATACAACCTTGATGTACTTAGAAGCATCCAGCCGATCCTTCGGTGTATTCCTTTTTCCCTGTTAAGATGTCTTAACCCCTTTGCCCCCACATATATTGTAATCCTTAGGCCGAGATAGTAGTCCCTTATTGTCTAAAGCAACTCTCTACTCTAGAGAACTTTGCAAAAGTCTGTTTTTTTGATGGCATGATGCTCTCTTCTATCCTCAAGTATACAAGAGTATTTATATTAGCTTCCCCTCGATAAAATCAGAATTTACGAGGTGATTTTTGTGGATGACTTAATTCATTTTGCATTGAAG
>Ga0208373_1001733_pt1 | contig 27263 bp, 23 predicted proteins | sample RifOxyC2_FD_184036 | JGI IMG/M metagenome (GOLD analysis project Ga0208373, IMG submission 184036) | Soil microbial communities from Rifle, Colorado - Rifle Oxygen_injection C2 (SPAdes) | ecosystem: Environmental > Terrestrial > Deep subsurface > Rock core/Sediment | place: Rifle, Colorado... | reverse complement strand
TTAAAAGACGCAGGATTTTCTGCGGCGGATTTGAAAGCGGCAGGATTTACGGCAGCGCAACTCAAAGCGGCAGGATTTACCGCCGCTCAGTTAGCTAATGCTGGTTTTTCTGCTAAAGATTTACAAGCCGCTGGTTTTTCTCCTGCAGAAATTGCTGCGGCGATGAAAAGCTTAGGACAAGATAACTGCAGCGTTGAGCGTTTAAAAAAAGAAAGAGATGCAGGCATTTCTGCGACTGAATTAAAAGAACAAGGCTGTGGTTTAGCTGCATTAAAAGCCGCAGGATTTACCGCAGCTGAGTTAAAGGCAGCAGGATTTACTGCTCAACAATTACGTGATGCTGGTTTCACTGCAGCACAATTGAAAGCGGCAGGATTTACTGCGGCACAATTAAAAGCCGCTGGTTTTTCTGCGGCAGATTTGAAAGCCGCGGGTTTTAGTGCAAAAGAATTAAAGGATGCAGGATTTTCCGCTGCGCAATTAAAAGCTGCTGGCTTTAGCGCTAAGGCATTAAAAGATGCTGGATTTACAGCTGCTGAATTAAAAGCGGCAGGATTTACCGCAGGTCAATTAAAAGATGCAGGTTTTACTGCGGCACAATTAAAAGCGGCGGGTTTTTCTGCTAAACAATTACGAGATGCAGGATTTTCCGCTAGCCAATTAAAAGCCGCAGGATTTACACCTGATCAATTACGTCAGGCAGGATTTACAGCAGGTGATTTATTGCGGGCTGGTTTTACACCGGAAGAAGCAGGTTTAGCACAAGGCGCACCGGGTTTTAGCGGTTGTAGCGTTACAGCATTACGCCAAGCTCGTGCAGCAGGATTGTCAGCTTCTTATTTAAGAGATAAAGGCTGCGGCGCTGCAGCGTTAAAAGCGGCAGGATTTTCTGCAGCGGACTTGAAAGCAGCAGGATTTACCGCAGCGCAATTAAAGGCAGCGGGTTTTTCTGCGGCAGAGCTAAAAGCGGCAGGATTTACCGCAGCGCAATTAAAGGCAGCGGGTTTTTCTGCGGTAGAGCTAAAAGCGGCAGGATTTACCGCAGCACAATTAGCTGCCGCAGGATTTTCTGCAGCGCAATTAGCTGCCGCAGGATTTTCTCCTGCTGATTTACAAGCCGCGGGATTTACTGCTGCACAATTACAAGCAGCCGGTATACCCATAGGAAATTTTTCTAGCCAGATGAACCAATTGCAATCCTCCGCTCAATTGCCTTCTATTAACGATAATTCACCTGAGGCTCAATTAGCACGCATTCGTCAACTGCAAGAAGAAGAAATGTCTCGGCAGCAGCGACAAAATATGTTGGCACAAATTCAGGCACAAATGAATTCTCAAGCGCAGCAATTACTTTCTGGCTGGGGTAGTGATGCGACGCAGCAAATACAAACTGCTGTGCCAACGTCTGCTGCAAGTGGTGAAACGGGGACTTCAGGCAATATGGGAAGTCAGTCTTCAGCCATGTCAAATAATCATACCATTAAAGCAGGTACCATTATGTTTGCTGTATTGGATACTGGTATTGACAGCGATAGCCCGAGCCCAATTTTAGCGCATATTGTGGGTGGTCCTTTGAAAGGCGCTAAATTAATGGGATCATTCCAACGTATGGATCAGCGCGTGGTACTTTCTTTCAATTTATTAAATGCGCCAACTTATTCAAGTTCTATTTCAGTCAATGCAGTGGCTATTGATCCAAATACAGCTAGAACAGCATTAGCGGATAATGTCGATAATCATTATTTATTACGATATGGTTCGTTATTTGCTTCTTCATTTTTATCAGGGCTAGCGCAAGCGATTCAGTCTTCTGGCAGTACGCAGACAACAGGTTTGATTATACCGGTGGTGACACATGATACGTTAAATACGTCAGAAAAATTGCAAGTTGCTTTAGGTAATGTCGGTACGCAATATGCTCAGCAAATGCAGGGTAATTTTAATACGCCGCCGACAGTTAAAGTGAATGCAGGTGCAGGTATCGGCATTTTATTTATGAGTGATTTAACATTGCCGACAGAAAATTCTAAGTAATAAAAAAGGTAATGAACTATGACAGATAAACAACATCCTGATGAAGAATATCAGTATCCTTCTAATGAAATAGGTACAGAAGATTCTTCACAAAAAACTAAAGCAGATGGAAAATCAAAACAAACAACTTCTCAAAAGCAGCAGTTAAATATTATTTTAGATAAATTAAAATCGCTGCCGTTTTTAAAAAATAAACGCGTTGTGATTGTTATTATCGCAGTTGTTGTATTTTTCCTGCTATTGAAGATTTTTGGCGGGCATCCCAAAGCTGTTCAGCCTGTTGCACAAAAAACAGCGCAGCCAGCAGCAGTACAAATAACTCCTCAACAGCAAATGGATAATCAAATACGCAATTTAGCTTCGCAAATTTTACAGAATAAGCAAACGCTGTCACAAATACAAAGTAATTTGCAACAGCAGCAAAATTCTATTCAAAATACAAATAATACTATCGCTGATTTATCTAATTCAGTTGCTGGATTGCAGCATAAAATTGAGACAATGCAGGTTGCGCCAAAAACAAAAGCCGCGCCGGTAAAATTGCAGACTTATTATATTAAAGCGATTGTACCAGGTCGTGCTTGGCTGACTAATCCTGATAATGATCAAGTGACTTCTGTACGTGTCGGCGATAAGCTGCCAACGTATGGTATAATTGAAAATATTGATGCGGATAACGGTTTCATTATGACAAGTTCAAAACGTCCGATTCGATATGGAAATAATGATTCGTAAATAAGGTGAGGATGCGCTCATGTTAATAGTTGATCCATCTGTCTTAATTAAAAATTTACAAACCATTGCTCGCATTGTGCAGGATATTTCAATTGTGTTAGGCATTAGTTTAATTGTAGCAGGCGTTTTTCGGTTTAAACGTTACGGTGAAATGCGCGGAATGATGTCGCATAATATGACGATTGCTGATCCTCTCATGTTGCTCATCGGAGGCACGGGACTTTTAACATTGCCTTGGTTGGCAGCCATGGCGGTGCAAGCTTTTTTTGGTACGGCAAGCCCATTATCAGAGTCTGGTGCTGGTATTAGCGGTTGGGATCAAATGATGTCAGCTGTTGCTGTTTTTGTGCGGTTAATTGGTGTGGGCGCTTTTATTCGCGGCTGGTCAATTTTAGCAAAAACAGGTAAGGAAGGCGGTCAGCCGGGCGGCATTGGTAGAGGTCTCATCCATATTATTGCCGGTATTCTTTGTATCCATATCATAGGAACGGTTCATTTGTTACAGTATATTGTGGGCGCAGCTTAATTTGTGAATTTAAATTGCTTAAGATTTTGTTAAGCTTGATACATTATAGTATGATATGTACCTATCGCACTTCGAAATGCGGTTTGAGAAGAAATTATTTACAATAGAAATAAAAAAATTTTGGATTGAGAATTGAAGATTGAGGGATAGCATCACTACGTGATATTATTTTAAATAAAGATTCTGTAGAGATTCATCTTTTGTATGAATTACTTAAAAAAGGAGATCTGAGTATGAATAAGAAAATCAGTGGTCAGACGAAGTGGTTAAAGACGCTAATTATTTTAAGCACATTAGGTATTTGCGGCTATATGTCTGTTGCTAGTGCTGCTATCAGTACGATTACTTTAAGCAGTGTTTTACAAAATATGACGACTACTTCAAAAGATATTGCTGGTATCCTGCAAGATATCTGTTTAGTAGTCGGTATTGGTTTTATCATTGCAGGTATTTTTAAAGCGCATCAACATAAAAATAATCCAACACAAGTAACTTTTGGAAACGCTTTAACATTAGTTATTATCGGCGCTGCTTTAATTATGTTTCCGTACTTGCTCAAATTATCTGCCAAATCCATTTTGGGTACGACTACCTTACCTAAATTGGGGGGTAAAGATATTGGCAGTTTGATTGGTAGCTAAAGTAAGTTGAGTTGGCTGCCTTATTTATGTACGAACTAAGATTAACAGCAACGCAAGACAATTGGCGATTACTCATGACGAGAAAGGCTGATAAAGCCTTTCTCGTTTTTCAGGGAAAAATTTTTCAGCGAGATCATGATACTTGTCAATTTTGCGGCTTCCATTCGAAAGTAGAGCAAGAAGTTATTAATTTAGATGGTAATTATCGCAACAATAAATTGAGTAACTTAGTCACTGCTTGTCCTTTTTGTGCGCAATGCTTATTTATTGAATCCATAGGAGAAAGTGATTTTGGTGGCGGCACATTAATTTATGCGCAGGAAATGTCTCAAACGCAAATTAACGCGCTCTGTCATGTTCTTTTTGCTTCGATTGTAAATAACACTTCTTATGCAGATCAGGCGCACAATATTTATCGTGGTTTAAAATTACGCGCACAACTTGTTGAGAAATATTTAGGCGAGGGTATGAGTAAACCTTCACTTTTAGGTCGAATGATTATTGATGCAAACTTAGTCAGAGTAACACGTTTAAATGATAAATTAATTCAGCCATTGCGTTTACTGCCTTCTGCTTCTTATTTTATTCCGCAAATAAAAAATTGGTGCGCAGAAGCAGTTGCAGCAATGAAGGGTAAAACTTAATGCAGTTAAACCTCAATCCATTAAAATTTTGTAAAGATTTTGCCAACAGTTTTATGATGTGGTTTGGTTCCGTATTAAAGCAAAATAATGCTGCTTATTGTGATTTAGAAACGGCGGATAGTCCAACTGTTTTAGTGGCAAGAGATGGCTCTTTAGTTTCTGTTTTAAAAATTTCAGGCATTAAATTTTTAGTAGGACGAGAAGAATTTGATCGCGTACATACTTCTTTGCAGCAGACATTACAAACGGTGATGTCTCAGCCAGGACATGTGATTCAAGTTTATTTTGGCTATAACAAAGATGAAGCAAAAGAAACGATTGCTGAAATTTTTTCCACAGCAAAAGATACCGCTGAACGATTATCTTTAAAGCTGGATGATTTTTTTGAGGAACGCATTAATTATTTATCTCAATATTGCGCACATGAAGAAATGTTTATGGTGTTATGGACTCGTTTAAAATCTTTAACGAGTGAACAACTTAGACGTTCTAATCAAGATAAATCTAAACTCATTAAAAAAGAAAAAGTACCTGCTTTTGTTCATTCTCAAAATTTATTGGCGGCAATTCCAGATTTGCGAGAGAACCATGATTCTTTTGTCAGAATGGTGAGCAGTGATTTAAATCAGCTCGGCATTGTCAGTGAAATATTAGAAGTGCACCGAGCGCTTTATTTTGTGCGTCATAGTGTTGATCCTGAATTTACTGATCGTGAATGGCTGCCTGTTTTACCAGGTGATAAAATTCCGCTGAAAGAATATGAACATCCGCGTGGTGATATTTCAGATTTATTGTGGCCATCTCTTTCTCATCAACTTATGCCACGTGATGGAGAAAATATTAATTTAAGAACAGCACGCGTTGGCGACCGTATTTATGCTGCCGTTTTTATTGATTTATTTCCTAAAGAAATTCAGCCGTTTTCTCGATTATTTGCGCGTTTATTACCGACACACATACCATGGCGTATTTCATTTTTAACAGAAAGCAATGGATTAGAGTCATCGCGTTTTAAATCAGCTTTATCTGCTATTTTAAGTTTTACTTCCGCACAAAATCGTTTGTTGCACGATTCATTAAGGTTATTACAATACGTGGACATCAACACAGACGATGCTGTCGTAAAATTACGCGTTGCTGCTTGCACATGGGCACCGGAAGGCGACATGCGATTATTGCGTTCACGTGCTTCTATGTTGGCTAAAGCAGTTGAAGGCTGGGGATCGTGTGATGTATCTGAAATTTGCGGCGATCCTTATGAAGGCGTTGTATCAACCATGTTAGGCATTTCAGGCGGCAGTGTCGCCACCGCAACGATTGCGCCGTTTTCAGATGTGCTTACGATGTGGCCTTTATTCCGCCCCGCTTCTCCTTGGAAAAAAGGCGCTATTTTATTTCGCTCACCAGATGGAAAACCTTGGCCATATCAGCCTGGTTCGAGTCAGCAAACCACTTGGATTGATTTATTTTATGCACGACCAGGTTCGGGCAAATCTGTTTTATCCAATGCCATTAATTTAGCTTTATGTTTAGCTTCTGGCGCGCAGCGTTTGCCCCGTATTGCGATTATTGATATTGGTCCATCAAGCAGCGGTTTAATTTCATTATTAAAAGATGCACTGCCTGTTTCACAAAAACATTTGGTGACATATCAAAAACTGCACATGAATTCAGATTATGCGATTAATCCATTTGATACACAGTTAGGCTGTCGTTATCCCACACCGCAAGAAAGAACATTTTTAGTGAACTTTTTAACATTATTAGCAACGCCAGTAGGTGCAGAAAAAAGTTATGACGGCGCGACAGACATGGCAGGATTAGTAGTTGATGAATTGTATAAAGCCTTTTCTGATGACGGCAATCCGAATACTTATGCAGCGCATGTTGATGATGTAGTTGACGGCATGCTTGAAGAAATTGGTTTTGTTGCCGATACACAAACCACTTGGTGGGAAGCAACAGATGCTTTATTTGCTGCAGGATTTCATCATGAAGCGATGTTAGCGCAGCGCCATGCAATGCCGGTTTTAGCCGATGTGACTGCTACTTGCCGATTGCCTGCTATTCAAGATTTATATGGCAAATTAAAGACGCCGACCAGCGAAGATTTAATTCATGCTTTTTCACGCATGATTTCCAGCGCTGTACGAGAATATCCGATTATTTCACAAGTCACGCGATTTGATTTAGGAGAAGCGCGTGTTGTTTCGTTAGATTTACATGAAGTGGCGCGGAGCGGTGGTGACGCCGCGAATCGTCAAACCGCGGTGATGTATATGTTGGCGCGTTATGTACTGGCGCGGCATTACTATATTTCTGAAGATAATTTAACTCAAGTTGCTGATATTTATAAACCGTATCATCAAACGCGTATCCAAGAATTGCGCGAAGATTTAAAACGCATTGTGTTTGATGAATTTCATCGCACTTCAAAAGTGCAAGCGGTGCGCGATCAAGTGATTCAAGACATGAGAGAAGGACGTAAATGGAATGTGCAGGTTGCGTTGTTATCGCAATCTGTGGATGACTTTGATGAAGTCATGATCGAATTTGCTACCAGCGTTTTTATTATGGATGCCGGTCCAGAACAAGCCGTGCGTAAAACAGCGCAAATTTTTGGATTAAGCGATACAGCTAGAAACGCATTAAAAACGCGAGTACATGGACCTAAGGAAGGTGGCGCTACTTTTTTGGCACAATTTTCAACCAAGGATGGTATTCATACACAATTACTTACCGCAACGTTAGGACCGATTGAATTGTGGGCATTAAATACAACAGCAGAAGATGTCAACATTCGCAATCAGCTTTATCATAAAATTGGTCCGCGTGCAGCGCGTCGTGTTTTAGCAGCACGTTTTCCCGGTGGTTCTGCGCGTAAAACATTAGAAGAGCGTTTTGCAGAATATAAAGAACAAGGTGGCATGATTGACGATGATGTGCGGACAAATGTGGTGACTCAGTTAGTGGAAGAGTTGCTTAATTTTAAATTGCAAAAATAGGCAAAGGTAGGAGCAGGTCTCGCGTGATGTCCCTTGCAATTTATTGTTAAATAGATCACGATTTATCTTTACAATGTTTCCCCCTTTTTTCTTTTCTCTAATGTGCAGGAATGAGTTGACTAGTTTCCAAGCATTGATTAATTTAACGCTTATTTAATTTGTACTTCGAAGTATCAAGATATAATCATGAACACCTTATTAAAAAAACTCAATGATGTTCAAAAAGAAGCAGTGACTGCTTCGCCGTCTAATTTATTAATTTTAGCAGGGGCAGGCAGCGGAAAAACACGTGTTTTAACGCACCGAATTGCTTGGCTATTATCAGAAGGTGTTTCTCCTTTTAGTATTTTAGCGGTGACCTTTACCAATAAAGCGGCGAATGAAATGCGAAGCCGCATTGAAAAACTGTGTCAGATTCCTTCGCGTCAACTGTGGGTGGGAACGTTTCATGGTTTATCTCATCGTTTACTTCGTACGCATTGGAAAGAAGCAAATCTTCCGCAGGATTTTCAAATTTTAGATAGCGATGATCAATTGCGTTTAATTAAACGTGTTCACAAACATTTAGAGCTAGATGAAAAAAAATGGCCGCCCAAACAATCACAGTGGTTTATTAACAAACAAAAAGAAGAAGGATTGCGCGCAAAAGATGTGCAGGGCGCAAGCGATCCTTATTATCGCATGATGCAGGAAGTTTATTTTGGCTATGAAAAAATTTGTGAGCAGAGCGGATTAGTTGATTTTTCAGAATTGCTGTTACGAAGTTTAGAATTGTTAAAAACAAACGCTGTACTGATGGAACATTACAAAAAGCGTTTTCAGCATATTTTGGTGGATGAATTTCAAGATACCAATACACTTCAATATGCGTGGCTGAATCAATTAAAAAACGATTCGAATTATATGATGGTGGTGGGTGATGATGATCAGTCGATTTACAGTTGGCGCGGTGCGCGCATTGAAAACATTCATCGTTTTGCGCAAGACTATCCGCAAGTTGAAACGATCCGATTAGAACAAAATTACCGTTCAACGCAAACTATTTTAGATGCAGCCAATGCCGTTATTTCAAATAATTTAAATCGCTTGGGCAAAAAACTTTGGACAGACGGCGACATAGGTTTGCCCGTGAGTTTGTATGCAGCCTATCAGGAATTTGATGAAGCAGATTTTATTCTTTCACAAATTCAAGCGTGGCTTCAAAAGGGAAATTTTTCTTACTCAGATTTTGCTGTGTTATATCGTTCTAATGCACAGTCACGTGTTTTAGAAGAAGCCTTATTGCGCGGAAAAATTCCGTACCGAATTTACGGCGGCATGAAATTTTTTGAACGCGCAGAAATTAAAGATGCATTAGCTTATTTGCGTTTAATCGTCAATCCGCATGATGATGCTGCTTTCGAACGTGTCGTGAATATGCCGACAAGAGGTATTGGCATGGTGACTTTAAATTTGTTGCGGCAAACTTCACGTACTCGTCAAATTTCTTTATGGCAATCGGCTAAACAATTAATCGAAGCAAAAGCCTTAGGACCTCGAGCATCAGAAAGTTTAGCAGGATTTTTAAAGTTAATTCAGACACTGGAAAAGACAGTAGAAAATTTAAATTTAGCAGAGCAAACAGAACAAATGTTAGAACTCAGCGGATTGATTGCTTATTATCGCGCCGATCAAACAGAGCAGGGCGTTGCCAGAGTAGAAAACTTAGAAGAATTTATTAATGCTGCTTCAGAGTTTTCGCTTCCAGAAGATTTAGAAAATATGCCTGCTTTAACAGCGTTTCTATCTCATGTAGCATTAGAATCTGGTGAAATGCAGGCAAACGAATTTGAATCTAGCGTTAATTTAATGACACTGCATTCTGCTAAGGGATTAGAATTTCCTGTGGTGTTTATTGCAGGGTTAGAAGAAGATTTATTTCCGCATTACATGTCTATTGATGAGCCGCAAGGTTTAGAAGAAGAACGAAGATTGTGTTATGTCGGTATGACGCGCGCGATGAAAAAACTTTATTTAACTTATGCACAAACAAGACGCATGCATGGACAAGAAAAATATAATCGTCCTTCGCGTTTTTTAGAAGAAGTGCCGGAAAATTTATTAGAGGCTGTGCGTCCCGTGATGAAAGTCAGTCGTCCGATGATGTATCATAAAAAAACATGGAGCGAATTTAAAAAACCGGAAAATTTATCTAAAGCGGCAATGAAAGTTGCGCTTAAAACTACTTTAAATTCTGAAACAGGCTATTCTATTAGTCAGGCAGTGAGCCATAAAAAATTTGGGAAAGGCGTGATTGTTGATTATGAAGGTGCAGGCGAAAGCCTGCGTTTACAGGTAAAATTTGAACACGCAGGCACAAAATGGCTAGTGGCAAGTTTTGCAAAATTAGAGAAACTTTATACCACTCGCGACTGAGTTCTCGGGGTTGGCACAAATAGCCCAAAATGACGAAGTCATTTTGACCCCGAAGGGGTTCCGTACAGGGATGTACGAAATACTATTTTGGTTTTTCCGCGAGGCGGCGAGGAGAGAGCAACAGGAGTGTATATATAATACATGACTGTTGCGAAAGACGATGCCAACAAAGCGGAAAACCAAAAGACGAAGGGTATAAACTATGAAACTTTCTCAATTAATGAATCAACCTATTTTAAACGATGTTGAAATTGCTGATATTCAAACAGATAGCCGATTAGTGAAACGCGGCGATCTTTTTGTTGCTTATGTCGGTGAATCACAGGACGGCAGAGATTATGTTGAGCAAGCAATTGATAATGGCGCAGCTGCTGTTTTGTATGAAGAAAATTCTCACAAAAATAGTAGGGACAAGTCGAGACTTGTCCTTGCTCGATTACAGAACGGTGTTGTTCCCTGCATTCCTGTTGAAAATTTAAAACAAAAATTAAGCGCGATTGCTTCTTGTTTTTATCATCATCCTTCTGAACGTTTGCATGTGATTGGCGTGACAGGTACAAACGGAAAAACTTCTGTTGTTCATTTTTTAGCGCAAGCCTTTTCGTTTTTAGGTTTTAAGTGCGGTATTTTAAGCACTATTGGTAACGGCATGTATCCTGATTTAACCGAATCAAAAAATACGACAGAAGGCGCGGTAGAAATGCAAAAACAATTAGCGCATTTTGCTGAAGCAGATTGCCAGTATGTGGTCATGGAAGTTTCTTCGCACGGATTAGAACAGCATCGTGTAGATCATGTGCTATTTGAAACAGCAGTTTTTACCAATCTTTCACGCGACCATTTAGATTATCACGGCAACATGGAAAATTACGGCAGAGCAAAAGAAAAGTTATTTCAAATAAATAATTTAAAAAATGCGGTGATTAACGCAGAAGATAATTTTGGAAAAATATTAATTCAAAAATATCAAAATAAATTAAATGTTCTTCCATTTTTTGTTCAGAAAATAAAAAAACATCCGCATTTAATTGGCAAATTTAATTTTTCTAATTTACTTGCGGTCGAAAATGTATTGCGTGCTTATCATTTTCCTGCTGAAAAAATTAATGCCGCACTGTTGCAGCTTAAACCGCCGGCAGGACGCCTGCAAAAAATAAGCATAAAAAATAAACCGCTGGTGGTTGTTGATTACGCTCATACGCCCGATGCTTTGGAAAAAGTTTTGCAGACGCTCAAAGAAATTTGCATTGGAAAACTTTGGTGCGTGTTTGGCTGCGGCGGTGACCGCGATAAAGGCAAACGTCCGATCATGGCAAAAGTATCGGAAAATGAGGCTGACGTTATTGTAGTAACCGATGATAATCCGCGCACAGAATCTTCTCAAGAAATTATCCAGCAGATTGTCAGCGGATTTTCTTCCGCAAAAAATAGTATTGTTGAACCTGATCGCGCTAAAGCAATTCAATATGCTGTTACACATGCTGATTTAAAAGATATTATTTTAATTGCCGGCAAAGGACATGAAAATTATCAAATCATCGGCAAAGAAAAAAAATATTTTAGCGATGTGGATGAAGCTAAGAAGTGGTTGAACTAAAATCTAATTCAGCGAGACACGGAATAAGCCGCCTTACTTCTGTACCGTCTGGATAAGTTTTTTCACGCTTCAATTCTTTCACTAATTGTATTTTTTTAATTTTTGAGAAAAATTTAGAAAGGAACTGCCATGTTAAAATCTATTGCTTTATTTATTTTGTTTTCTCTGTGTTTGCTTTTTAATATTGCGTATGCAGACGCCCAAAAAAATTCTATCGGTCATTTTTCGCAATTAACTCAATTCACAAAACAATTAGGTGATCCGCATAAAACATTAGTCGTGCTTGACAGCGATGACACTATAATAAAAATGCCTTGCTCTGATCCATTAAACCCAAAACAATGTCAATATCTTGGCGGTCCAGCCTGGTTTGACTGGCAAAGCAGTTTGCCGGCAAATTCATCTGAAAAAATTGCTTCTTCTTTTAATGAATTACTTCTTGATGAAAATATTATGATGGCAGTCAGCAACATGGTTTACACCGAGTCTTCTGTGCCGAAAACTTTAATGGCACTTAAAAAACAAGGTGCAATTTTTTTAGTTGAAACTGCGCGTAACTCAAATTACTCTAATAATACTAACCGTCAATTTGCGGCACTTAAAGTTAATAAAAATTTTTCATTGTCTCAATTTTTTGCAGAAAATTCTCTGATAGGCTTAAATAATTTGCCCAGTCTGCCAAGTCCTTATGCACCTTGCGGTGATAAAAATGCAAGACCTGTGCGTTATGAATCCGGTATTTTATATTTAGCCGGACAAGATAAAGGCAAAATGCTGCACTGTTTTTTAAAAACAGTGCATGCCAATCAAATTCAAAATATTATTTTCTTAGATGACGAACAAAAAAATGCCGATTCAGTGTATAATGCTTTTAAAAACGATAAGCAGTATCATGTTATCTCTTTGCATTATCGTGCAATGGATCAGCATAAAAAGAATTTTACGCAAAGCAAATTAGCATCTGCTTATCAACTTGAAGCCACTTTGCGTTGGCAGAAGATTAACACTGTGCTGAAAAAAGAATTATTGATGCCGGCGGTTTGAGAAAAATTAAAAAGGATTGATTTCATTTTACATAAGTGAGTAATCATCATGAGTGATATAAGAAAATCATCGCGAAACGATGAATATTCTCTTACAAATTTATCTGGAACAAATTCGGATAAGCAAAGCGTAATTCAAAAGACAAACTATAAGGATGCGGTTTGCCATTCTCAATCCTTAATCCCCAATCCCCAATCCTTTTCTTATTCTCTTTCTCAAATCGCCAAACTATTTCATGCTGATTATCAAGGGAAAGATGCAACAGTTTCATCAGTCAGCATTGATACGCGCACTTTGCAAAAGGGCGATTTATTTTTTGCGATCAAAGGCGAAAATTTTGACGGTCATCAGTTTGCAGAAGAAGCTTTAAAAAAAGGCGCTTGCGCAGTGGTGGCAGATCAGCCGATAACTCATCTATCTGCTATGAAAGTAAATAACACTATCGAAGCACTCGGCATCTTAGCGCGTGATTTTCGAAAAAAATTTTCGGCTAACTTAATTGCCATTACCGGCAGTTGCGGAAAAACAACCACACGTTCTTTAGCGCAGTCTATTTTCTCTCAAGCAGGCAATACACTGGCAAGCATTCGCAGTTTTAATAATAACATCGGCGTGCCTTTGACTGTCCTTCAATTAACATCAGAACATCGTTATGCTGTTTTAGAATTGGGCGCTAACCATATCGGTGAAATTTTCACTCTGGTTAAAATCATTGAACCAATGGATGTTGCCGTTATTACTAAAATTGCGCCGATTCATATCGAAGGTTTTGGTTCGTTAAAAAATATTGCACAAGCTAAATTTGAAATTACACAAGGTTTATCGCGTAATGGTACGCTGGTTATTTCTTACGAGGATGACAAAAATTTTTGGGGAAATTATTCTGCGCATTCTTTCATCACTTTTAGCATGGAAAATCCGCAGGCAGATGTTTATGCAGAACGCATACAATTAAATTCAAACGGCTGCCCTAGTTTTAATTTAAAAACTCCGCAAGGCGCATGTGAGATTATATTGAATTTAATCGGCAGACATCATGTGCATAATGCTTTAGCCGCAGCCTGTAGCGCTTTAGCAAAAAATATTTCCTTAGAAAAAATTAAAAAAGGGTTAGAAAAAGCTTTGCCTGTAGAAAATAGATTAACCCTGCGAAAAGGATTAAATGGCGCAAACATTATCGATGATGCGTTTAATTCAAATCCTTTCGCGATGAAGGCTTCAATTGATTTACTCATGCATTATTCTGGCAAACACATTTTAGTCATGGGCGACATGCTGGAATTAGGTGAGGAGGAAGCTTTGCTTCATGGAGAAATCGGCGTATATGCTAAAACTAAAGGCGTAGATGAACTCTTGACCTATGGAAATTTAAGCCGCTTTGCCTCTAGTAATTTTGGTAAAAATGCGTATCATTTTGAGAGTCGGGAAGAGTTAATTAAAGCATTAAAACCTAAACTGACTGAAAAAACAGTTGTTTTAGTGAAAGCTTCTCACGGAATGAAATTTGAGGGCATTGTGAGAACCTGTTTAAAATCTCTACTATGTCGGTCATAAAGCGTTGATTTTCTGCGATCCGTTGCTCACATAGCCAAACGGATGCTGTGCTACGGTTCTCGAAAATCAACACTTTCTGTCTCGACCTAGCGAGATTTTAGACAGGTTCTGAAAGAAATCGATGCTATAAAAATTTGAATGGGAAACGAGAAACAAACAATGACTAAAGTGAAAACAAACGCAATGGGGAAAGCAATCATGTGCCCTGTGACTTACGATCAAGTTAGGTCTAAGATTATTGAGATACGCAATCATAAGGTTATTTTAGATAGTGACGTAGCAGAGCTGTATGGCGTTGAAGCAAAAAGGGTTAATGAAGCAGTCAGGAGAAATTCAGAAAAATTTCCAGATGATTATATCATAGAATTAAATAACCAAGAATGGGAAGAGGTGAGGTCGCAAATTGCGACCTCACCTCTTGGCGGCGGTAGAGCCTATAAGCCAAAAGCATTTACAGAGAGAGGATTGTATATGCTGGCAACTATTTTAAAAAGCCCGCAAGCGATTAGCACGACCATCGCAATCATTGACACGTTCGCTCAACTGAAAACTCTCACGCAATCTGTTTATCAATTTGCTAAAACTAAAAATAATAAACAGCGTATTAAAATCTTTGAAAACAGTACGCAGATTATAACTGATTTACTCGATAATGAATTAACAGTGAGTCAACAAGAAACAAATTTTAAAATCAAATTGCCTTTTTTTGAAATCAGCCGAAAGGTGACCCGGATTAAAAAATAAAAAAGAGATTTCCTATGCTGTTCTACCTCGCTCATTATTTTATTCATTATTTTCACGCCTTACGCGTTTTTGATTACATTACTTTCCGTGCCATTATCAGCACACTCACTGCATTTTTTATTGCCATATTATACAGCCCTATTTTTATTCGTCATTTAAAGTTTTATCAAATTGGACAGGAAATACGAAATGATGGACCGTTAAGTCATTTGCAGAAAAAAGGCACGCCGACAATGGGCGGTACATTAATTTTAATCAGTGTTGCTGTCAGCGTATTATTGTGCAGTGATTTAAGTAATATTTATATTTGGATTACTTTATTTGCTATGTTGTCTTTCGGCGCAATTGGTTATATTGATGACATTTTAAAAGTCAAACGTCATAACAGCCGCGGTTTAAAAGCGCGCTGGAAATATTTTTGGCAATCCGTTTTTGCTTTGATCATTGCGTGGATTTTGTATCACGCCGCCTCTACTCCGGCAAGCACACAATTATTTTTGCCGTTTTTTAAAAATATCCAAATTAATTTAGGTTATTTTTTTATTGTCATTGTTTACTTTGTTTTAGTCGGTTCAAGCAATGCTGTTAATTTAACGGATGGTTTAGATGGCCTTGCTATTTTGCCGACCGTATTAATCGCAGGCGCGCTGGGTATTTTTACTTACGTCACGGGACATTTTTATTTTTCAAAATATTTAGAAATTCCTAATATTCCGGGCGCTGGTGAATTAGCTGTTTTTTGCGGGGCAATGGTTGGCTCTGGTTTTGGATTTTTATGGTTTAACGCTTATCCTGCACAAGTTTTTATGGGCGATGTCGGATCACTTGGATTAGGCGCAGCCTTAGGCGCGATTGCTATTATTATTCGCCAAGAAATTGTTTTTATTATCATGAGCGGTATTTTTGTGATTGAAACTTTATCCGTTATTCTGCAAGTCGCTTCTTTTAAATTAACCGGCAAACGTATTTTTAAAATGGCGCCGATTCATCATCACTTTGAATTAAAAGGATGGCCAGAACCTAAAATCATTGTGCGTTTTTGGGTGATTACTTTTATTTTAGTATTGATTGGATTGGCAACGCTGAAATTAAGATAAAAGAGAAAAGAGAAAAGAGAAAAGAAAAAAGGGAAAAGAAAAAAGAGAAAGGGGAAAAGGGAAAGTTTTCGGAAAGCATGGTTATTTCATATGTCTTTTTTTACTTTAATCGTTGGTCTTGGTAAAACAGGTTTTTCCTGTGCAAATTATTTAGCAGAAAAAAATATTTCTTTCCGCGTTGTTGATACGCGTCATTCTCCGCCTGAACTTAAAAACTTTTTGAAAATTTTTCCTGATGTGCCAGTGCATTTGGGAAAATTTCCAAGTCAATGGTTTACGGATGCAAAAAAAATTATCGTGAGTCCGGGTGTTTCGTTAAAAGAAAAAAATATTGCGTGCGCACTTCAATCAGGAAAAAAAGTTATCGGCGATATCGAATTATTCATGTTATCTATCAATAAACCTGTAGTTGCTGTCACAGGATCTAATGGCAAAAGTACGGTAACGACTTTAATCGGTGAAATGATTTCACATTCAGGGAAATATCAAACGGCTGTTGGCGGTAATTTGGGAACGCCGGCTTTAGATTTGCTGCATCAAACACAAACAGATCTGTATGTGTTGGAACTGTCCAGCTTTCAATTAGAAACGACGCCGTCTTTAAAAACAAAAACATCGGTTGTTTTAAATGTCACTGAAGATCACATGGATCGTTATGAAAATTTCGAAGCGTATTTAAAAGCTAAGCAAATGATTTATCGCCAATGCGAATATCCTGTGATTGATTTAGACGAACCTTTTATTTGGGAAAAATTAAATTTAAAAAATATCATTTCTTTCAGTATTAAAAATCCGCAAGCAGATTTTTATTTATTAAATGATCGCCATGAATTTTTTTTAACGCATCGCGGGAAACGTTTGCTTAATTTATCAGAAATGAAATTAAAAGGCAGACACAATGCTGCGAATGCGCTTGCTGCTTTAGCCTTAGGTTTTGCGCTAAACTTATCTTTTGATTCAATGATTGATACATTAAAAAATTTTAAAGGACTGCGTCATCGCTGTGAATGGGTGAGAGAAATTAACGGCGTGCATTTTTATAATGATTCTAAAGGCACCAATGTCGGCGCAACGATTGCAGCGATTGAAGGACTAGGATCGCTCGCGCAAGAAAAACAAATTATACTAATCGCAGGCGGACAAGGAAAAGGCGCAGATTTTTCTGCTTTAAATCCTGCCATAGAAAAATATGTGAAAGCCATTATCTTAATCGGCGAAGATGCTTCAAAAATTGAAAATGCTTTAAAAGTTCCAGCTCCTATTCAACATGCTTCTTCTTTAAAACAGGCAATGGATTCTGCTTATCAAACAGCAAAGACTGGTGACATTATTTTATTGTCACCGGCTTGTGCCAGCTTTGATATGTTCAAAAACTTTGAAGACCGCGGTGAACAGTTTTGTCAGTGGGTGGTTGATAAGGGTCAGATTATCTGATAAACTGATTTTTAAATGAGGTTTTTATGAAAACACACGTCATCACAGCTACCGATGCATCCCGTACTTTTTCAGAAGTGCTTAATCATGTTTATTATCGTCATCAATGTTTCGCTGTTAAACGAGGAAATAAAATTATTGCGAAAATTTTACCGTCAGATTCACCCAGTGTAATGAACTTTAATGATCTCAAACAACTTTTTCAATCTTTACCGGTTTTAGATCCGAAAGATAAAAAAGATTTTGAAAAAATTCTTCATACGGTTAGAAAATCAGCTAAACTGCCGGAAAATTTATGGGATTAATTTTAGATACTAATGTATTTATCCATCAAGAAAGATCTAAACAGCTGCTTGATCTTGAGAGTGTGAAATCTTTTGAGCCTTTTTTTATTTCTTCAATTACTGTTTCTGAATTATTAGCGGGCGTACATTTAGCTGCCAATAAAAAAATTAAACTTCATCGCTTGGCTTTTGTAGAAGAAATTATTTCACGTATGCCGATTCTTGATTTTACTCCTGAAATAGCGCGAACTCATTCTGAACTGCACGTTTATCTAATACGGCACGGTAAATTAATTGGCGCACATGATTTAATTATTGCAGCAACTGCTGTTCATCATGGTCACGCTGTATTAACAAGGAATGTAAAAGAGTTTAAGCAAGTACCAGCTTTAACAGTATTATCTTTTTAAAAATGACATTGACCACCATGCCACACCCTATTAAAAAACAAATCATCCTATACGATAAATGGATTTTAATTTCGGTTCTTTTTTTATTAGCACTCGGCATTGTGATGGTGGGTTCTGCTTCAATGGTTATTTCTGACCGTGATTTTCACACACCGTTTCATTTTTTAATTCGTCACATCCTTTATGTTTTTATCGGTTTAGGTTTGGCATTTTATGTCACACGTATTCCGCTTAAATGGTGGAAACGCTGCAGCGGTTATTTTTTAGTGATAGGCATTTTTTTATTGCTGGCAGTTTTAATTCCCGGCATTGGCCATGTAGTCAACGGCAGTCGGCGATGGATTGGTTTGGGATTTGTCACACTGCAGGTATCAGAATTGATTAAACTTGCGATGGTACTTTATTTAGCTTCTTATTTAGAACGTTTTCAAAGAGAAGTTGAATTTCAAATGAAGGGATTTATCAAGCCGATTGTGATTTTAATTTTAGTGGCTATTTTATTATTAGGCGAACCAGATTTTGGCGCATTAGCTGTGTTAACGGCTGTTGTGATGGCGCTTTTATTTCTTGCCAATGTTAGGCTTTGGCCATTTGTGCTTTTAGTCGTCATAGCGTTTGGCGGACTTGCTTTGCTGGCAATTATTTCGCCTTATCGTTTAGCGCGTCTCACTACTTTTCTGCATCCGTGGCAAGATCCGTTTGGGGCAGGCTATCAATTAACGCAGTCACTCATTGCCTTTGGGCGCGGCGGTTTTTGGGGGGTGGGATTAGGCAACAGCGTGCAGAAATTATTTTATTTACCCGAAGCGCATACGGATTTTTTATTTGCCGTGCTTGCTGAAGAATTAGGTTTGATCGGCGAACTAGTGGTGGTCAGTTTGTTGACGATTTTAGTTTTCCGTATTTTTCAAATGACCAGAAAAGCATTCCTTAAAAAAAATTTATTTGCTGCTTATTTATCTTTTGGCATTGGTTTTTGGTTTGGCTTGCAAAGCATTATTAATATTGGCGTGAATGCTGGATTGCTGCCGACCAAAGGATTAACTTTACCCTTTATGAGTTACGGCGGAAGCAGTATGATTATCAATTGTGTGGTGGTGGGTTTATTGTTGCGGATTTCGTGGGAGATCAATTAACGTAGGGGCAGACCTATGTGTCTGCCCGAAAAAACTGATCCATTTTTAAACTAAAAAATAAAACATGAAAAAATTATTAATCATTGCCGGCGGAACAGGCGGACATATTTTCCCTGCTTTAGCAGTTGCAAAAGCATATCAAGAAAAAGGAAAAGGCGAAGTTTATTGGCTTGGCGCAAAAGGAAAATTAGAAGAAAAAATTATTGAAGGAAAATTTCCGATTGATTATTTACCGATCAGCGGCATGCGCGGAAAAAATTTTTTCACAAAATTAAAAATGCCGTTTCAATTAATTAAAAGTATTTTTCAAGCCATTCGTATCATTAAAAAAATAAATCCGGATGTTGTGCTGGCAATGGGCGGTTATGTCAGTGCGCCGGGCAGCATTGCTGCAAAACTTTTGCGCAAACCTTTAATCATTCACGAACAAAATTCTATTGCAGGATTAACTAACCGTTATTTAGCTAAGATTGCTGATACTGTGTTAGAAGCTTTTCCGCATACTTTAAAACAGGCAAAAACAGTGGGAAATCCTGTGCGGCAGGAAATTATCCATATACCAGATCCTAAAACAAGATTAACGCCGCGCACGCATACTGTGCATTTATTAATTTTAGGCGGAAGTCAAGGCGCACATTTTATTAATGAAAAAATGCCCAAAATTTTAAAACAATTTCCAACGGGCTGCCGTCCGATTGTCTGGCATCAGGCAGGTATGACTGATCGAAGACAAGTGCTGGAAGATTATCGTGCCTGTTTATTAGATGCAAGAGTTGATGATTTTATCCAGAATATGTTTGAAGCTTATGAATGGGCAGATGTTGTGATTGCGCGTTCAGGCGCGTTAACAATAGCAGAATTAGCTGCAGCAGGATTAGCGAGTATTTTAATTCCGTTTCCCGAAGCAGTGGATAATCATCAATATACTAATGCAAAATATTTAGCAGAGGGCGGTGCAGCGATTATTTTAGAACAGAAAAATTTTGATGATCAAAAATTAATTGATTTACTCAATTCTTTTTTGAAAGACAGAATTAAAATTATTTCCATGAGTGAAAATGCGCGCGCATTAGCAAAACCAAAAGCAACAGAAGAAATTGCGGGGATGTTATATACCTATTCTACTTGAAAATACGAAGGCGCAGGCTAAAGCCTGCGGCTACAGAGTTGGGATTTAAATAAGGCTACAAATTTGAGATATTCAAATAAGGCGCAGGTTAAAATCTGTTACAGATGTGCAATTGAAATAAGCGAAGGATTGATAGACATAAACTTGTAGCCGCAGGCTTTAGCCTGCGTATTTCTTTTTCCTCAATCCTTAACTCTCAACTCTCAACGAGATATAAAAAGCATCGAATATTTTATTTGCTCGATTTAACATAGAACTGAATATTTTAAGGAGACCCCATGCTCAATAAAAAAATAAAAAAAATTCACTGTATCGGCATCGGCGGTATTGGGGTGAGCGGTATTGCAGCATTGCTCCATAAAAAAGGCTATCAAGTCACAGGTTCTGATTTAAAAGCATCGAGCTTAACAGCACAATTAGAAAAATCCGGCATTAAAATTTTTTATCATCATTCACCAGAAAATATTGATGATGCCGATTTAATTGTTTATTCAAGTGCCGTGTCAAAACGCAATCCTGAAATGACAGCCGCTAAACAAAAAAAAATTCCTACGGTGCGCCGTGCAGAAATGTTAGTGGAATTGATGAAAGAATTTAAAGGCATTGCAGTTGCTGGCACACACGGTAAAACAACCACGACGAGTTTAATCACTTGGATTCTAATGACAGCAGGATTAGATCCTTCATACATGATCGGCGGCATTGTGCGCGGATTAGAAAATCATGTGAGCTTTGGCGAAGGCGAATATTTTGTGGCAGAAGCGGATGAAAGCGATGCATCGTTTTTATATTTTATGCCGCAAATTGCCGTGGTCAATAACATTGAGCCAGATCATCTCAATACTTATCAAGGTGATTTTGAAAAATTAAAAAGAACTTTTTTAACTTTTTTAAAAAGCGTGAAGCCAGACGGATTGTGTGTGTTAGGTATTGATAGTCCTGCGGTAGCAGCTTGTATTCCAGCGTTATTAAGTCCTACCGTCACTTATGGCTTGCACGAAATGGCAGATTATCGTGCGGTAGATATTCATTATCAGGGTTTGCAAACAGCTATTAAAATTAAACGTCCGGAACAAAAAGCATTGGACATTGTTTTAAATTTGCCCGGCGAACACAATGTTCAAAATGCGTTAGCCGCTGTTGCTGTTACCAGCGAATTAAAAATTTCGGATAAAAAAATTCAGGAAGCTCTCTTAAGTTTTCAAGGTGTCGGCAGACGTTTTCATTTGCATGGCGATATTAAACTGAATAAAGGTAAAGCATTACTACTCGACGATTACGGACATCATCCTACTGCCATTGATTATGTTTTGAAAACGGCAAAACAAGTTTATCCAAACCGCCGTATTGTTTTAGTTTTTCAGCCGCATCGTTATTCACGCACTCAAGATTTATTTCAGGAATTTGTGAAAGTATTAGCTAAAGCAGATGTATTAGTATTGACAGAAGTTTATGCCGCCAGCGAGAAAAAAATAAATGGCGCAGACGGCAATGCGCTTTATACGCAAATTGCTAAACTTCGTCAAAATAAATCCGTTTATTTTGTTTCCCATCTTGATAAGATTCCTGCTGTGTTAAATGATCTTGTCCAAGAAAATGATGTAGTTATTCTTCAAGGCGCGGGTGATATTGTGAAGCTGGTGGAAGTCCTTATTTGATATGCTTGTATAAAATTTTCACATCTGGTACTATGTACCCTATCCTCACATTCAGGTAGAGTTTAATGACAGTTATAAAAGCCACACCAAAATTTATGCAGTTAGCTAAAAAATTTGTAACTATTCAGCACAATGCTGAAATACGGTGGACGTTCAGTTTTGGAGGAAGATTGGACGAAAAATTGATGAGAAAACGGAGTGTACACGCTAGTACATGAGTATTTCGAAGAGATTTTTCATCCAATATAACCCAAAAATGAACGTCCGCTGGAAAGCAGTGAATAGTTACAAAAATTTATGACAGAAGAAAAATTTCAGGAATTAATTGATTGGCTTATTCTTCATCCGGATTCAGGTGTTGTTTTATCAGGCACAAATGGCATTCGAAAATTACGGTGGCAAGCGGGTAAAAATAATAAAGGGAAAAGCGCGGGTATTAGGATACTTTATTATTATGAAAATTCTATAGATATTATTTTGCTTATTATACTGTATAGAAAATCAGATCAAGAAAATATTGATGCAAGCGAAAAAATAAAGTTGAAAAAATTATTACCAGAGTTATTAAGGATACATGCCCATGAGTAAACTTGGAAAAGCACTTATCAGTGCCATTGAAGAAGCACAAAAAAAAGGTTTGGTTTCATTAAAAGCCACCCCAGATGTTTATGCTTTACGGAAAGAATTGGGGCTTTCTCAGCAAAAATTTGCTGAAATTTACCGAATTAATCCAGAAACATTGAAAAAATGGGAACAGCATAAACGCACGCCGGATTCTATTAGTCGCGCTTATTTAAAATGTATTGCTACGCGTCCGCAGGCGATCGCTCGGTTTGTCAATGCTTAAAATTCTTTTAACACAAAAAAACCTATTTTTCCTAAGATTTCCTTAAGTTTTCTTTGATATAGTTTGGTTTCCACTAAAAGGAGAAACATAAACTATGTCACGAAAAGCACTGGTTACTTTAGTATTAGATTTAGATAATACAACCGTTAATCCCGACAATGGGAAAATTATTCATCGAATAAATATGGCAACGGTATTTTATCAAATTAGTAAAGCCACAGGAGGAAAACTTTGTGTTAAATTTATGACTGACCGTCCGTTTGGCAGCACACCTGGTATGAGTGATTCGGAATTTGCAAAAACAACCTTAAGCAGTGTGCAGTGGATGTTATTATTCGTAGAAAAAATAAATGCGTTTTGTCAGCGAATAGAAAAAAAACCAGATTCATTGGGAGAAGCTTTGCAAACACTTTTAATGCAAGAAACGGGACAGAAAGAAAATATGTCGGAGAATATGAGTTTGGGATGTTTGCTGAAAAAAATAGTTGATCCTCTATCTGTTTCTAAAAAAGTCATTAAAGTAGCAGGTGTTGATTTAGAGAATGAAGAGGCATATGTATGTGTACAAAAAGAAACAGGAGGGGAAGAATCTTTATCAAGCTATCATTCTAAAGATATGCCGACGGATTTTGATGTGTTTTCTAATGCGACGATTTATTCTGACGCAATTTTTCAGCTCATTAAAGCATATCAAATATCAGGGGCTCCGCAAGACTCTTTTGTTAAGCAAGCATTTAAGATGCTTGAAGACAATCATGTAACCACAACCTATCATGAAGTAGCAGAATTTTTCAGCCGTTATAATCCAACACATCGTTTATTCCCTTATTTCATGAGCATTGCCTATCAATGGTATTGTAACCAATTTCCTTCGGATCCGGGCATTTCGAAAATCGCATTTTTTAACGCTTATTTTTCGAAAACAGTCGGTTATGTTTATTTAATTGATGATAAATATAAAACGGAAATTTATTTTGATAAAGGTAGAAAAGAAAAAGGAGGCATTCTGCAGTTTGGCATGGATGGTTCTATGACAAGTTGGTCTTGGAAAGATATTGCAGAAGAAATTTGTTTTTTACCTATGTCAGTAGAAATTTCAAAAACGCCAGATACAGAAATTGAATCAACCGATAGCTCAAGCATAAAATCTGATGATGAACTACTCAATCAATCGGGGTCTGTTACATTTTCTGTTACTCTCTCTCGAGAAATTGTTATTCCAGAAGGAGCAAAACTTTATTTTCGTTCTTCTTTAACAGGTTGGGACGCTGGGTTTGAATTAACAAGAGACGGCATGACTATTTTTGGCGTTCCAAAATATTCTTTTACGATCACTCGCAAAACACTGGCATGCATGTCGCCGCTTGATAGAGTGGAATATAAGATTTATATTGAACATGACAGTTTAAAAGAACAGGCACGCTGGCATGCATCGCCGGGCGAAACAGTAGGAGAGTTCGGTAATTCAGTTTTATTTTTATCGCAGGCAAATGAAACATTGATTTCAACATGTCTGGGTATTACTCTTTTTGGAGAAAGTAATCATTCGATGCTTGCGGAAGAATTCATGCAAGAAGCAGAACGAGCAAAGGAAAACGGTTTTGCTTTTTCAGATGCTGATTCATCGCACTTATCTACAGCTCATACCTCTTTCTCATAATTTAAATTAATTTCTTTAAAAGGCTTAAACGATGACAAAAAGGAAACAGCCAGAAATTTCTGCTGAAACCAATAAAAAATTTACGATTGTTTTTGATCTTGATGAGACGCTTATTTTTAATTCTTCCGAAAAATTTTATGTTAAAGATATTAATTTCTTATTCAGTTCTTTGTTTGATTTGATGCAGTGGGCTAAAGAAAAAAATATTGAACTTGAATTTAAGTTTATGACTAATCGCTCGACAGAAGGCATACCTGATGATGGGGAAGAGGGCTTACCTAAACTTAGCGCGCACATTATGGATGAGATTTTATTTGCAAACAGATGGCTGAAAGAAACTAAAGGTGATATTTCGAAAGAAGATTTTTTTAGCGCTATGCGAAGTTTTCAGACCGCTCGGCATGAAAAAATTTTTCGGCTATGTACAGTGAATTTCGATCACGATTCTTTTTCTCTTGATATAAAAACAGGCAAAATGACTTATAAAATTATTTTGATAACACCGGAAGGCGAAGAACGTTTTGATGATTATCGTACGTTTTTACTGAGATTTTCAGAAATATTTCCAACGGTGGATGTTTGTGTAAATCATGTTATGGCGTTTATTGTAGAATATTTTTCTCAAGTAAAAATTACCTGTTCGCTCTCGAAGCAGAAAACGCTGATACAAGAAATGAAAAGACAATTACGGTTATTTTATAAAAATCATTTATTGTCTGGCAGACAGACCTATTTAGTTGATGATGAAAAGCTTGAAGATTATGGATATTGCCGATGTATACGAAGAGAAGCAGAAATGTGTTGGAAAGATATTTTTGAAAAGATTAAAAACTCTTTAGAATCAGATGGCGTATTATGTCACGCTGTACAGAGACGCAAGCTAAGTGAAACGCCCTCTTTGTTTGGCGGCACAGAAAGAACGGCGGCATTAGATAGGTTAGCAGACGTAGCGTTACGCACGGTTAAAATCAAAGGCCATGCTTTCTGAAATCGTTTTTAAACTGAGTGCCAACATGATTAAACGATCAATACCTACCGCAACACCAGAACAATTGGGTAATCCGTGTTTTAATGCTGCAATAAAACGCTGATCAACTTGCATCGGTTTTAAATTTAAGTTTTTTCTTTTTTGCTGATCATTTTGAAAACGTTTTAATTGTTCATCTGCATTTTGCAGTTCATGAAAACCATTAGCCAATTCTATTCCTTTAAAATAAACTTCAAAACGTTCGCCAACTTTTGGACGATCATTTCGAATTTTTGAAAGCGCCGCTTGAGAAGCAGGATAATCATAAATGAATACAGGTATGGCAGGATCTAATTGCGGTTCAATTAAATGCGATAATAAAATTGCCGTCCAGTCATCCCAATCATAATCGCTGCCGAAAAGTTCAATTTTATTTTTTTGTGCAAATTGTTTTAAATCTTCTGCAGATAATTCAAAGGGGTCTATTTTTAAAAAATGCAAAAACAAATGCTGATAAGAAAACCGTTGTGCTTTTGAACAATTTAAAAGGTACTGCAAAAAATCATCCATCTCATCCATGAGTTGATGATGATCAAATCCCATGCGGTACCATTCTAAAAGAGTAAATTCAGGATTGTGTTCACTGCCGATTTCACCATGGTTGCGGAATGCTTTGCATAATTGATACACATCACCAAAGCCAGAAGCGATTAAACGTTTCATTGCATATTCAGGTGATGTCTGCAAAAAATAAGACTGCGGGTTGCCTGCATCATTTTCATAAACAGCTTCAAAACTTTGAATATAAGGATCGGTCACTGAATGTTGAGAAAGCAATGGTGTTTCCACTTCCAGCAAACCGCGTTCATCAAAAAAATGCCGGATTTTTTGCATGATTTTAGCGCGCATTTGAAGTGTTTCTAAAGCAGCGGTTGGCTGCCAAGCAGTATGGCGGGACATAATCTATCCTCCAATAATCGAGACGCGATTAATTGCATCTCTACAGCGTTTCTCTATTTTAATTAAGGAATTTCAATCCTTAAAGGAGTTTAAGTGATATTACCAAGAACGAACAGTAAACAAAATGCAGGTGCATTCAAAAAATGATTTCTTCAAACGCCTTTTCAATAATTTGAGACCTGTTATAACAGTGAAGTTTTGATTTGATGTTTTCAAGGTGCGTTTCAATGGTGCGCGGGGAGTTGCCTAAAACATCTCCAATCTTTTTAGCAGAATAGCCTTTGACTAAAAGATAAACACATCGTTTTTCTTTTTCTGTCAATTCAGTCAGTATAGACGAAGGAGACAACAAAATAGATGCGTTATTTTTCCCATGTGACGTAACATACACATAAATACACAAAACACCCATTATTTCTGTTTGCCGACTGATCGGTATTTTACTGACTAATACCATTTTAACGGAACCATCAAGTTGCCGCTGCTGTTCTATAAAATTGATTTTTGGAATGCCTGTATTCAATACTGTCTGATCATCTGTTACATATTTTTTTCTTAAATCTTTTCGCCAAGGGAAATCATGATCTGTTTTGCCGATAACTTGACAGGGTTTATTAAATTCAAAACGTCTTGAAAATAATTGATTACATCCGCCAAAAGACAAGGCTTTATCTTTCCATAAAACATAATAATTTAATTGTCTAAAAAAAGAATTTTTTAATTGAGCAGTTAACGATAAAAG
>Ga0208373_1001732_pt1 | contig 27340 bp, 26 predicted proteins | sample RifOxyC2_FD_184036 | JGI IMG/M metagenome (GOLD analysis project Ga0208373, IMG submission 184036) | Soil microbial communities from Rifle, Colorado - Rifle Oxygen_injection C2 (SPAdes) | ecosystem: Environmental > Terrestrial > Deep subsurface > Rock core/Sediment | place: Rifle, Colorado... | reverse complement strand
AGACTATATGAACAGATACTTCGCAAGTTATCCGAGCGTTAAGGACTACCTAAATAAAACGGCGAAAAAAGCTGTGAGGGACGGTTTTAGTACAACTCCTCTCGGTAGAAAACGCTGGTACGATAAACCGTTAAAAGATGATCCTGACTTCAGGAAAAAAGAATCGCGGATTGAAAGGGAAGCTAAAAACCACCCGATTCAGGGTACAAACGCCGACGCCGTTAAGTACGCTTTAATATTTTTAAACGACAGAATGAAAAAAGAGGGTATCCACGGCGGTTTAACGCTAACGGTTCACGACGAAATTGTTTCCGAAATAAGAGACGATGAGGCAGAATACTGGGCAAAAGTGCAGTCGGAAGAGATGGTGAGAGCTGCCCAGCTTTTTATAAAAAAAGTAAAGATTCAAAGTGATCCGTTCGTAGGTGATGTTTGGGAACATTAATTACCATAAAGAAGAAAAAGCGGCTCGGTAGAGGGTTTGTAGACCATATCGAAGCCGCTTTCGTTTGACCCCTAGAAAAGTATTTTTTCTAATCTCTCTTTCCATGTTGCCGAAAGAAGTTCATTGCCATTCCAACGGTAGTAGGTCTCAATCAATGGAGATTCTTCCTTTCCATTCGGGTGATATGCTGCTCTGAATGTCCTGAAGATTGGTATTCTCGCCAGGAGTTCGGATACAGCAGATAGATTCTCTCCGAAACTCATGATTATCTCACCCGGAAAATCAAGATAGAAACGGCCGTGTAAGAAATCATCGTCTGCCAGATTGAACTCTTTCCTTATGTAGTTGTAAAAGCTTGTACTAAATACATTCCGTACATCGACGCCAAGTTTTTTGTATTTTGGCCACTCTCCCAACATTTCCATGACATGGCTTCGCGCAGAGTCTGTCAGCATGACACTTTTTGCTATGTCAACCCGGTCTCCAGTGTACTCACCGATTTTGGAGATTGCGTCATCATTTCTAAAAATGACCAGAACCTCACTGTTATCCGAGACCTCCTCAGTTGAGATCAGCAAAGGGTAACCGGAAGGTTCGTCTTTCATCTCCGCGTAACGAATTTCAACGGATCCTAGTTTCTCCCACTCTTTCCTTTGGGAAGGTGTGAGTCTGACGAAAATTGCGCCAACGGTCGTATCGTCATGTGGATCGCTGAACAGCAAAGCAGGGTAGACAGCATTTGGCCCCAGCACCAACTTACTAACCGTAGTTCTATTCTGGACACCCGTCGGTGTTATTTCAAATACCTTAAAACTATGTCCCATCTGACCCTCCTTTATTTTCCTTTCTGTTTTAATGGCGAATTCAGGTTGTGTCCGCGCGTTATTATCGCGGCTAAGCTGACGTGGTGGCATATTAGCACAGGATTAAAAACCAGTCTACTTTATAGGTTTTACTGCTAACACGCGGGTAAAAACCCTTGCACTCATACACCAAGAGTGCTAATATCTTACTCATGGTTTTATGCCACCGATGCGGACAGCGTCCTGCCAAATATCCAATAAATCAGATTGTAGATGGTAAGCAGGTCTACATGGCTCTCTGCGAAGTATGTTACGAGGAAGTTGTAAAAGAGACGTCACAATCCGCTTCAAAATTAGATAAATACGGACGCGACCTTACCCAGTTAGCCAGGGAAGGTAAACTTGACCCTGTTATCGGGCGAAAAAACGAGATCGAGCGCGTCATTCACATCCTTTCAAGAAGAACAAAAAATAACCCTGTGCTCATCGGAGACCCCGGAGTTGGAAAAACAGCTATAGTTGAGGGTTTAGCTCAAAAAATCGTTAACGGACAGGTTCCGGAGCCTTTAAGGGGCAAACGTGTGTTTATGCTCGACTTAGCTTCTATAATTGCGGGTACTTCTCATAGAGGTATGTTCGAGGGGCGTTTGAAAGACATAATAACCGAGGTCATTTCGGCAAGCGGTCAGATAATTCTTTTCGTTGACGAGCTCCATACTGTTATTGGAGCCGGTAGTGCAGAAGGATCGATGGATGCCGCAAATATACTTAAACCGGCCCTTGCAAGAGGTGAATTACAGATGGTTGGTGCTACTACAATAGATGAGTACAGAAAGTATGTTGAAAGGGACGCCGCCCTTGAGCGTCGTTTCCAGCCTATTATGGTGAACGAACCGACCGCCGAAGATACTGTTGAGATTTTAAGAGGATTAAGAGAGCGCTATGAATCCCATCACAATGTAAAAATAACTGACGAGGCTATTGTTGCCGCGGTTAAAATGAGCGACCGTTATGTTTCGGACAGGTTTTTACCTGACAAGGCAATTGATCTTATAGACGAGGCTTGTGCTATGGTTCGTTTGTCTCAGGTAAAAGAACCGGAAAACCTAAGAACCGTCGAAGAAGAAATTTCAAAATTAAAAGCCGACGCAAGAAAAAATAAACTTACGGACGAAGAAAAAGAGACATTAAAGAAAAAAACGGAAGAGCTTGAAAAAATAAAATCTGAATTAGTTGAAATATGGACAAAAACTAAGCTGGAAGAAATACCGGACGTTACTGAGGACGCCGTTATAAAAGTAGTTTCGCGTGCCACCGGAATTCCTCTTGAGAAATTAAATGTTGTGGAACGTGAAAGATTGTTAAAACTCGAAGAAACTATAAAAAAGAGGGTCGTCGGACAGGATAAGGCGATTGGTGTTTTGTCTGAGGCAATAAGAAGGGCGCGTGCCGGACTTAAAGATCCCAAAAGACCAATAGGATCGTTTTTATTCTTAGGACCTACAGGTGTCGGTAAAACTGAGTTGGCGAAAACTTTAGCCGAAGCTTTATATGGTGACGAAGATATGATTGTGCGTTTGGACATGAGCGAATATATGGAAAAACACTCGGTAAGCAAATTAATCGGAGCGCCCCCCGGATATGTGGGCTATGAACAGGGCGGCCAGCTTACAGACATCGTAAGGAGAAAACCCTTTTCCGTTATATTGCTCGATGAGATAGAGAAGGCACACCCGGACACATTTAATGCTTTATTGCAGATAATGGAGGACGGCCGTTTGACTGATAGTAAGGGTAGAACAGTAGATTTTAAAAATACCATACTAATTCTTACTTCTAACGTAGGCTCAGAACTTTTAAGAAGAAAAGATATCGGTTTTATTGAAGATAAGAAGAAATCTCACGATGGGGCGGAGATAGCGGCTGACCGGAGAATTTTTGGCATACTAAAGGATTCGTTCAAACCCGAGTTTTTAAACAGAATAGACGAAATTGTGGTGTTCACCAGCCTGAGAAGAGAGGATATAAAAGAGATAACAATGCGCATGTTGGAAAAGACCCGAAAGATGCTGGGTGAGCAGCAGCTTACTCTTGAAGTTTCAGACAAGGCGATAGATTATCTGGTGGAGAACGGTTATAGTGAAGAATACGGAGCCAGGCCCTTAAGAAGGTTGGTCCAGAAAGAGGTCGAGAACGCTATTTCAAGCAAAATAATTGCGGGAGAGACCTCCGAGGGTGATCTTGTATCTATAGATGTTTTGCCTGAAAATGGCTTGTCTATGGAGGTTAGAAAACCGGTCGGGGTGTCCTCAAAAAAGAAATAATTGAAATTGCGGGTTTAATTTGCTATCCTAGCACAGTCTATGGCCGATAAAGATCAAGATACAACTAAAAAGGACGATGCAGCTCAGCAGGATGCCCCTGTAGAAGAAGTAGTCGGGGAAGACGAGGTTGAAGTCGCTGCGGAGGCGGAAGAAACGGCCGAAGAAGCCAAAATTGAAGAAGAGCTCGAAGAGAAGGCGGAAGAGGAAGCCAAGGTCGTCGAAGAGGAACTAGCCGAAGCCCCCAAAGAAGAACCTAAAATACCGGAATTCAGGGTTGGGGACACAGTGAAGGTTTTCTATAAAATAATCGAAGGCGAGAAAATGAGAATTCAACCTTTTGAAGGAATCGTGATCTCGTTCAGAGGCTCGGATGTTTCAAAAACCTTTACACTAAGAAGAATCGGAGCTGACCAGGTAGGAGTTGAAAGAATACTTCCTTTGCATTCACCCAACATCGAAAAAATAAAAGTAGTCAAAAGAGGAAATGTTAGAAGAGCAAAATTGTTTTACTTAAGAGACAAAGTCGGTAGGGAAGCGATGAGAGTCAGAGAGGCGAAAAAGTAGTTCTTTAGTAAAAGTAGTTCTTTAGTAAAAGTAGGTCTTTAGTAAAAGTAAGTTCTCAACTGATAATTTTTTTAATACCCCGATCTGTATTGATGCTACGATGTTTCTATTTACTTATAAGATTTTCAAATGCATAAAAAATTCGGCGCTCTCAGTTTATAAAAATCTGAGTGCGCCGGTGGGATGGGTCTAAGGCAGCCGTTTTCCTAAAATTTCGCTGTCAGCCCTCAGGGCTTTGCCTATTGCGTCGAATAGTTTGGGTTCAATCTGTGACCACCCGTACTCCATGTTCCTTACTATGGTCAGGGAGTGGAAATCCACAGCTATGTAGGAAACGCCCTTAATATTTTTAACAATCTCATTCACAAGATTGACGCAGATACGTCCGTAGAATTTTTCTTCTTTTTGATTGAAATCCACAGACGAATAAAGCGGGTAGAAGCCGAATCTTTCTCCATATTCGGATAGGATAAATTTTGTAGTATAGATCCGCATTTCATCTCTCAGACCTACACTTCTTACATCTATCTCACCCAAAGCTGATTCAGTCATGTTTCTCTCCTTTTAAGTACTTGCCCTAATTTGAAATCGTTTGTCAAGTGATTTGGTGGAATTGTAGCACAGGAGTAAAGGTTGTCTACATGAAAAATTCGGCGCTCTCAGTTTATAAAAATCTGAGTGCGCCGGAGAAATACCGAAAACGTCACGTATCCACAGGATTGCCTTCTAGTGCTGTTTTAATAGCTTCCAGAATTTTGGGTTCGATCTTTTTCCAATGGTAGTCACTATCTTTGACAATCCTCACCGAGCTCATGTCTAAAAAGATCATAGCAATGCCGGCGATTTCATTAAGGGCATTGATAAGTCTGGTGCCGACCGGACCGATTATTTCCAAGGAGTGTTTATAGTGTTCCAGATCAACCGGCCAAAGGAATACCTTTCTCATGGTAGACATCGGGTTATCAGCTAAGTGTTCGTCGACGGAGTACTCCCTTAAGTTTGGACGGGTCCAGGATTTTTTCACGGACACCGTCACGGTTCCTATATAAGGCATATTATTCTCCTTTTCGTGTCTTCCGTCTGAATTTGAGAGCGGGTTTTAAGTGAATTGGGGCAATTTTAGCACAGAGGTACGGAAAATAAAAAAGAGGAGACTTGGTTTTTGGCCTTGTCTCCTCAGAGTTTAATGCTTGGTCATTTGCCTAGATTGCCGTGTTTAGTGCTCGATGAACTGACCCAGGCCGGGATCCGTAAGGATCGCCACGCCGTGATAGCCGCTCGCAGGGTCGTTATAAATTTCCTCAAAGATGTCAAATGTTCCCCAGAGTGACCCACCGGTACCGACGTACCCGATTTTTACGAAGTACGTATAATGCTGGGACACTTCGTTCGCGTCGATGTAATCTCCATTGACGTGATTTGTCAGCCATCCTCTGCTTGAACCGGTTGAGACACCGTTCGCCAACCCCCGATCCAATTTCTTGTTGTTATCGCAGTCAACGTTTGACAGCCATTCGTCGGACCATTTCATTTGAAGCGCGTCATCAGCGTAATCGACGGTGCTGCCCCAGTATTTTCCGTCTGCTACCCGATCTGAGGTGTCATACGTTCCTACGAAAAGGTGTGCCTGATAGTTATAACCGAATTCATCAAATCCCACCGTAAGCGGAACTCCCGCTGAGTCGGTAATGGTGCCGTCCTGAATTTTGGCGCAACCGCTGTTTGACCAGGCAGTTTCGGCGCCGGTGACAGGATCGAATCCGATAGGCTTATCTGCCAGAACGGGCGAAACGACCATCATAACCATCACAAGCGCAACAAACACCGAAAGAAATCTTTTGGCTTTCATTTTCACTCTCCTTTAGAGTTCGGTTGATTTATGGGACCAAGCAACGGTCAATATACCACCACTATGCCTGCTTAGGCAAATTGGTTGAATTCGTTCGCAGCACAAAAAAAGCTCCGTAGGATTTTTAATTATTCCCACAGAGCTTGTTAATGATGCCGCGATGGCAGACTATATTTCGAAACCGGTAAAACCGGTAGATTTGAGATACGCCACGAGTTCCCGCATCTTTTGCTGTGTTACTTTTCCGGATTTTTTATACGCGGTTCGTAACAGTCGTTCGTGCGTTGCTCTTACCAAAGGAAAGAAACCGTGAGCAAGTATGAGATCGTTCGCTTTGGCCGATTCTATATGCTTGCGTAATTTGGCAAGTTCGGTGGCGAAAAAAGCGAAACACTCCCTCTCTTCCAGCGGTATCTCGTGCCTTAGACTAGTGACTTTTACCCTAAAATCAGCGCCGTCAAATACGTCATCAACAGCCATCTCTCCTCCTTTATCTAATACGCTCAATAAGCCAAGTATAACTTACTATAAGATATATGGCAACCACAGGAACACAAACGATAAATTGCCCCATTACCAAAAAAGGGTAACCCTGAGACCGAAATTTCCGGTTTCAAGATTACCCTTATAGAGCAGTTAATTTCCCTTAGCGATTGTAATATTTTTTTACGCTCACATAAAGGATTAGTGTGAACAACATTCCCATTCCAATACCGATAAGCATCTCGGAAGCATAGGTTCTCACGACAACTACTGAAAGCTTGTCTCCGAAACCGCTTGTCGGTAAAGGCGGGGGCGTGCGGCTTGGCTGTGGTGGTCCGGGTGTTTTGGTGTTTGGTGGTATTTGTGTGTTTGTCGGTGGAACATCGGTGGGAGGTATTTCCGTGGGAGGCACCTCAGTTTGTGTTGCTGTAGGAGGTACATCCGTCGGGGGAGTAGTTCCCGTAGACGTTGCTGTCGGAGTGTCTGTAGGTGTTGAAGTAGGTGTTTGCGTTGGCGTTGATGTCGGAGTCTCCGTCGCGGTATTTGTGGGCGTAGACGTGTTTGTCGGTGTTGATGTCGGTGTGTTGGTAAAGGTCGGGGTGTTTGTCTTCGTCGGGGTTGGCTCGGGAGTTTCTAACACATTGTACGGGATTAAACCTTGGTAATCGTTACCGCACCAAAATTTGTTCTCACCGGCGTTATAACTGCACCAAGTACCTATCGGCGGATTCGGTTTACCTGGATCCACGCAATATGCCTGGACAGTATAACCTCCGGCGCCTCCAAGCTCGAAACGTTGAAACGTGCCGGATACTCCGGGGACCTGTCCTGCACCGAGATCGGCAGTAATTCGCCAACCGTGTTCCGGCAGATCCATATCGGCACTTGCCGTTGTGACAATTACAAGCGTGACCGTCCCTGCCAGTAATGCGACAAAGGCCAATACAACTAGAAACTTTTTCATTTCGCCTCCTTATTTGAGGACTATGATCAGGCGTTCCCCGGAATACCAGGGTTTGTGGAAGGGATTCAGATCCCGGCCGCTGGTAACGATAACAATGCTTCTGGCATCTAAGGGAATGCCGATAAGTTGGGCTAGTTCTGTGGGATCGAGTGACTTTGCAAGGCCGAGGTTTTCGTACTTGATCACCCCGCCCCCTACTACAGTGAGTTCCACAGAACTTCCGTTTTCTGACATTACAACGAGTGCCTTTTTCAATTCTTCAATTTGCGCGCTCATCTGCTCGTCGGAGAAATTTGTCAGCACGTCGTTGCATTCCCCTCCCTCAAGATGCCGTCTTAGATACTCACCTTCTAATTCTGTCCAAACATATTCTGCAGAGTATCTAAAACACCCTGAGTGGGGGTTTATTGTGATGTTTCCTAAATCATCCGCCCATACACCCGCTTTAAGCATTCCCGGCTTATAATCATCGGAATTGTTCACGGGAATAATGGGGTCAAATGACACGGGAAACGAACCGCCTGAAATCGGATAGAAAACTATCGAAATAGTATCTGATCCGTCGAACCTTATTCCCTTGAAGTCGTAAGGATTATCGGGTAGAGACGGTTCGGATATTATCTCAGGCGTTGAGGTCGGCAAAGACAGCGTAGGTTGGTTTACAACCTCCGTGGCAGGCACAGGATCATTCCAGACCGGTTGAAACGGTGTGGGAGTCGCGGTGCTTTCCAATGACATTGCCAATACGGACTGTTCTCTTGACATCGGCGTCCCATATAGAAATTCCAGTGCTATGGGTAAGGCCAACTTAAAGTCAAGGAACACTAAAAAGATGAAAATACACAGTAGCGGGAAAATTCTCGCTTTCTTCAAGTTTCCTCCTTTTGTTTTCAAAGTTCTGATTCTGCCCTTATTGGGCTGGAATGGCGCTAATTTTACCACCAAACTATAGGGTTGGGAAATCTTGGATAAATAAAAAATCCCGCTCTTTGCTTTTGTTAAAGCACAGAACGGGAAGCAGCATTGCTACGGGATCGGTTTTAAAAGAATATCAACCCCGAAGACCGTCATGACGGCGAACATCAAGATGATAAACGATACTAATACGTACTTGCCGATTGTTTTGAGTGTGTTTTTCATCTCCCCTCCTAGAAGGCGTACGATATGGTGGCTGCCCAAAACATTATGACTACCGCTACAACGATGACGATGAACGCCAAAAGCAAAATCACCCTTTGTGAGGAAAATCTGATATTTTGCACCTCCCTTCTCAGGTCCAGGTAGCCGTAAATGAGCAGGTACATGGATGCACAGATCCCCAAAATTATGTAAAGCTGAGTAAAGACTTTCCCTATCTCCTCCATGTTTTCTCCTTCCTTATTGTTTCCTCCTTTTTTTGATTTTCCCCATCTTAAGGCGCAGGGGTGCCAGAGTCAAGGTAAAACCCGTGGCAGCTTATAAAATTCTTGTTACACTGTGAGGGTGGCTGATCTGACAGTATCTCAAAACTTTTTTACTGACCCGGAACTCGTACACAAACTGGCGGTAAGGGCAGGTATATCAAAAGATGACACCGTTCTGGACATCGGGGCGGGGAAGGGAATTATAACTGAAGCGTTAGCGGGTATCGCAGGTTCGGTTATTTCTCTGGAGTTAGACCGCGGTTTACATCAACAACTAAAAGAGAAGTTTGCAGGAAATCCCCGTGTGCAAGTAATAAACGAAGATTTTCTAAATTTTTTGATTCCCGCCAGGCCTTATAAAGTATTTTCTAACATTCCCTTTAGCATCACATCTTTAATCGTTAATAAACTTTTATTTACAGGTCGCGTGCCGGATGATGCGTTTTTGGTTATGCAAAAGGAAGCTGCTAACAGGTTTATGGGGAAGGGTGAGGGGTATTTATTTTCGCTGTTGACCCAGCCTTTTTTCGATCTCAGTGTTTTCTACAAGTTTAAAAGAGAAGATTTTTCCCCCTCACCGGCTGTTGATGTTGCGATGCTTAGAATACATAAAAAAGAGCGTCCTTTGATAACAACGGAATTCCGCGATCTATATTTTGACTTTATTTGTTATGTTGTGAATCAGCAAAAAAGTACGTTAAAACTTAGGCTTAACAGAATATTTACAGCTGTTCAATTTTACAGGATCTCTAGTGAATTAAAATTTTCCGTTACCGCAAGTGTAAAGGAACTCACTTTCTCTCAGTGGCTCTCATTATTCGAAAAGTACCTTTCTTTTGTCGACCGGGAGAAAAAATCTTTAACTTTTGGTGCATATACGCACTACAGGAAAATTACTTCAGGCACAAAGAAGGTTACGAGGACAAGAGTTCGGCGTCCCTAACTATTATTTTCCGGGTTCTATCGTAAGAGCGACGCTTATACTTATTGAGTCGTTTTCTAAACGTAGTCCTTCTGGTAACAACAATTTTACGGGTGTCACCGTGGATTCGCTTTTGTCGGTGAGGTCTAAAGGCTCAGTCGGTATTTCTATCGGGGGTTCGACACCTTCGGGGACCCACACCCTGAGAGATTTAGGCTCTGCTTCTGTCGCTGTCAATGTAAGCCTGCCTTTCAATTTTCCGGTAGTTTTTACTGAAATAGGAAGCTCGACCAGATAATATTTTTTGGCGGTTAACAGTATTAGATTGGGTTCGAATGAAGTTATCGAGAAATTTGCAGGTCCGGTGATGATGTTCTTCGTGACAGAAAGTTTGTTTACGCCGTTCTGTAGGTTTGAAAAATCCATATTGATCCTGAAATCCTTGGCCGAAATTTCTTTGAAAGAATTTTCTCCTCTTGTAGATACTCTAATTTTTACGTCTTTGGGACTGTATTCTTCTATGATAACGTTTTTTGGTAGTTTCAAGGTATCCAGAGGAACGTTATAAGTCTTTTCGACAATCCCTGCTTGGTAGGCTGCGAAAAACCATATTATACCGGCCACGGCTAAAGACCCGATCCTTAGCAAAAAATCCTGTTTGATTATTCTACTGAGTTTGTTTTCTTTGGTACTTTTCGGAAATTTTGACTTAATGTACTTTTCGAACTCCTTTTCCAAATCGGTAAATTCCTGCAGGGTTTTCATTTTACCGTCCTTTGTTACGGATATTTTTCCGGTTTCTTCGGATACTACAATGCAGAAAGAATCTGTTATTTCTGTAATACCGACAGCAGCACCGTGGCGGGTCCCGTGCTTACCTACTTCCTTAAAATTTGTAGAGAGGGGCAGGTGAGTTGCAAATTTTGAAACACGGTTATTGTTAATTACGACGGCGCCATCGTGACCGTAGGAGTGGGGTTCAAATATGCTTGAAAGTAACTCTTCAGAGATTACACCGTCCAGAGCTACGCCTCCGTCGATATGCTGGTCGAGACTGTCTTTACCTTGTATGACTATCAACACTCCGATTCTTGCCTGAGCCATTCTTACGCAAGCCTGAATAATTTCCGAGGTAACAGGCGACCGTGAGGTTAAAGGCAAGACCTTCAATTGCCTTGAGCCTATAAGACCTAAAAACTCAAAGTATTTTCTGATTTCGTTTTGGAAAATTATTACGAAAATTAAAACGGACACACCAACAAAGTATCTCAGGGCTAATAGTGTGACATAAAGATTAAAGCTCTTTGCAAGAATATATAATGCTGCTGCAATGGCCAACCCCAGAAATACCATGAGCGTTCTGGTGTTGCGGAGAAATAGAAATAAAGAGTAAATCAAAAGAGTAATGATAAAAATATCGAAGAAGTCGGTTATGTATAGGTTACCCTTCAGTTTAACCAGATTGTTAACAACGTTAAACATGCTGAACATGTTTTGATTTTAACAGCATTTTATTAAATCTGACTAGCGGTAAAGTTATCCCATAATAATTGGGCTAAAGACAGCTTCCCGGGTTTGCGTTTGTTGACAAGACACCGACCACAAAATACGATTATTTGTATGATCGAAACATTAGAAGAAACGTACACTGCAATTGACGGAACTGAAGGTTGGCTAGGTCACGCACCTACTATTGAGGAGTTGAAAGTACATGATGAAGCGCAAGCTAAGGCTAATGAAAAAATGGCTGCCGCTATTGCCGCCAGGGAAGCTAAGAATAAATCTACTGATATTGTTCACAGGAAAGACGCAAACAAATCCGAACAGCCCGGTACAGCAGAACTTATTACCAGTCTTAGGGGTTCGTTGGAAAACGACACTGATTCTGTGGTAAAAGACTTGAGGGAAAGTTTGGATAAGAGTTAAATTATATCCTGATTTGTAAAATGTACCCCCGGAGTTTTTGTTGTTGGCTGAGCTGTTGAGTTAATTACAGAAACAACCCACGTAAAAAACATAGGTAGCCCATATATAAAATGTGCACTAATGTTGGCTAACCTGGACAGTTCGCCCCCGAACAAAAATGCCGCCCCGCAAAGAGAAATGTAAGTTAAAAGCATTTTCTGAGAGGTCTTAGGGTTGTGCACAAATAAGAAGAAAGAGTTAATCGGCACGATTAATAACCCAAAAAATATGAAGAGAGACAGTAGGTTGAAATAATCCGTACGCATAATAGGGTATAAAAATAACATACCGAATGGAGCTAGTATGTACGAAAAAAAGCGCCACAAAAACATGTTATCTTTATTTTTCATCGTATTAAAAAAAACTGTAAAAGTGGAGGTACCGGTCTTTATTCCGCTGCGCGAGGTATAGGAAAAAGAAGTAGAGATAAAATACATAGCCATAAATGCAGGCAACACAATTCCCGAAAGCATTGCAAACCCTTCTACCTTTACGTTATTAGTGAAAGCGTTGTAAATAATAAGAAATACCAAAATAGTTTCAATAATATTGACAACCGCGTTAACCCGCGGTTTGTATAAAAAAAGATCTTTTTGAAAAATATTTTGTTTTGGCGTGTCCACTTACCGTCAGGTTAAGAAATTTCTTCTACTTAGTCAATTACAAGTGGGAGTTATCATTTTTGAAAGATTTTCTAATAGGAGATCTATTGGTGAGGGCGGTGGGGTTCGAACCCACGACACGCGGCTTAAAAGGCCGCTGCTCTACCACTGAGCTACGCCCCCAAAACTACAACATTATACACAACTGCCTAGTATATTGGAATAATCGGGTGGTTACAATAAATTATTATTTCAGTCTCGCCAATACTACGTTCGCCGTGTCTTCAATAGTGGCCCCTGCCTTTATATCGGCCGCGACACCGCCGTTTTTAGTTGCAGCAGCAATATCTAGCACAAATACCTTTTTCTTACCCAAAACACCGGACAATGCCTTTTCTAACTCCAGCCCCTTGCTGGAAACAGAACTGGTTATGTAGGCAACAAACGCATCACTTTTTACCATATTTCCGATAATTGCGGGAAAAGTTTTCCATAGCGGTAAAGAGCCCTGCCAATTCTGAATGTCTCTACCCAATATAAAAGTCTTATGCCCTGCCTGCTCCAGATACTTTGCAAACTCTAATAATTTTTGGATTAGTGCTTTTTTATCTTCGACGTTTGTGTATTTATAACCTATATAAATGCGCATATTTTATATATACTAACACTTTTAGCAGTGTGTTTCCTGTTGTGGGTCACGCTTTCTTAATATAATCAACGATATTTTCGATATTAACTTCTTCCTGTTTTCCGTTTTCCATGTCTTTAACCGTTATAACTTTATTTTTTATTTCGTTTTCACCCAGAATCGCCGCAAATCTTATTCCGCGTTTATTTACCAAGCTTAATTTTTTCTTAATCCCATCTCCTGAAAGTAGCACCTCGGCAGAAATATTATTTTTTCTGAGATTAGCAACGAGACCGTAAGCTAACTCAAGAAAATCTCCCAATGGTAAAACTGCAACGCTAGAAACATCACCCCCATCACTTTTTATTAATCCTTTTTCGTTGAGCTGGTCGAACAAACGGGTGAGCCCGATTGAAACACCAACGCCGGGTAATTTTTGATCGGTAAAATATTCTGTAAGATTGTCGTACCTACCGCCACCGCAGACAGTTCCGAATTCAGGGTAGTCTTTTAAAATAGTTTCAAAGACGGTTCCGGTGTAATAATCGAGACCGCGTGCAATAGAAAGGTCGATTTTCCAGCAGGAAGCAGGAATATTCATGTATCCCAAATATGTAATTATTTCTTCCATTTCTTTAATACCAGTTTGAAAAGTTTCATTTTCAATGTTGAAGGCAGTTAAGCTTTTTATAATTTCAGCCGGTGTTCCGTCTGTATTTATAAATTTTATTAATTTTTCTACCTGCGCGGGAGAACAACCCACATTACCCAACTCTTTTTTAACGCTTTCGTAGCCTGTTTTATCTTTTTTATCTATTTCCCGAAGGATTTTGCTCAGTTTTTCTTCCAGCCCGAGGCTTTCGATAAACCCCGCCAATAACTTGCGGTTGTTAATTTTTATAAGGAAACCGCCGATGTTCAGGCGTTCAAAGGTTGTATAGGTGGTTGAAAGTATTTCGGCATCGTAGGCTAAACTCAAATTGTCCTTATCAACTATATCTATATCGCACTGGTAAAATTCGCGGAACCTTCCTTTTTGAGGTTTTTCTCCGCGAAACACTTTTCCTATCTGGTATCTTTTGAACGGAAAGTTTAGTTCATTCATGCGTTGACTGACGTATCGGGCGAAGGGAACTGTAAGGTCAAATCTTAAGGCCAGGTCGTTGTCACCCTTTTTAAAGGAGTAGGTCTGTCTTTCGGTCTCTTCCCCGCCTTTTGCCATGAGGATTTCGGCTTTTTCGATCACAGGGGTATCCAACGGCACGAAACCGCATAGTTCAAAGCTTTCCTTTATGGAATCCAGCATTCTGTTGAAGACCAGCTGATCCGGGGGCAAGAGCTCCATAAAGCCGGGCAATATTGAAGGTGTTATTTTGCCTTTATTAGACATACTGTGTTTATTCTACAATAGGCGGGGCGGGGTAGGAAGTCGTTTAACTATTGTACTTACGCGCAGACGTTCTACAATTTATTTATGTACTCGACACTTTCTAATATTAGGGAGTCATTTAAGTTGGCGTGGAAGCACAAGATGCTTTGGATTCTGGCACTGATCGTGATGGGAGGATTTAGTTTTAGCGCACCCTCAAGGTTAAGCGACCTCGCGAAGAAAAATCCTGAATCAGAGAAGTCTCAAATAAAAACCGGCTCGATTGACAGGCAGATTCCGGCTGAAGTAAGAAATTCGCCGGTTAACGAAAAATATAATTCGGGAAAAGTCAGTGGCGAAGAAATTGAACTGAAGATTAAATCTCCGACTGCGCCTGAGAATAGTGTTTTCGGCGGAATGGAGGATAAGATCCTGGGGGCGACCGGGGCAAGGCCTGCAATAAGTTTTCCTGCTATTTTGGGCTCACTGCTTTTTGCTGTGCCATTAGTTTTCTTGTCACTTTTGTTCTGGGGTGTTATCTCCTTTTTAATAAAAGTTTGGGGGACGGGTGCCTTATACTCGGGACTTATTAAAGCGTGTAATTCTGAAACTTACGATTTCAAAGACCTGGGAAACGAAGGAAAGAGAAATTGGAAAAGGTACCTGAAACTTGCAATTTATTTCTTTTACAAAAGATTGTTGTCGGTACTTCCGTTTTTCGGCGCTGTTTTTATTTACACAATTTTAATTGGCTCCGAAAGAAGTTTTTCCGCCTTATCGTTCGTTTTTGTTATTTTGGCTGTTTCGGCCGGTATCTGGGTTTTTATCTACAATATCCTTCTTTACTTTGTAGAACAATACTCGCTGAGACTTATTATCTCGGATAACATTCCTACAAAAGCAACTTTTAGACGCGGCTGGCAATATTATAAAACGAGGCCGGGAAAAAGTTTAAAGCTCGTTCTGGCTTTAATATTTGTAATTCCTGTTTTCACGGCTATTCTATTTTTACCTACGGGTCTACTGATCGCTATTATTTCTCTTTTAATAAAACAGGAAGCTTCATCTTCAATCATCTTTATTGTCGGTGCACTCGCAATACTGGTCGGAGTAATAACACTTTTGGTTTCGTCTCCTTTTATCAGCAACATCCTGAACTTTTCCTGGACGCGCTTATTTTTATTTATCCGCGGGTCTTTCCCCGCTGGTGTTACACAGCCAATCATGGCCGCGCCAGAACAAGGATCGGAGGAAATAAATGGACAGATTTAAAACCGCAGGATTTTTTAGAAGATATTTCGCGCAAGTACTGGATACATTTATAAATATGTCCGTTAGTATCGTGCCTTTTTTCGTACTGGTATTTTCCGCTGTCGCGACCTATATTAAGTCGCCTATGGAGCTAAATCCTTTATCGCTTGTACTGCCCATTGTTTTGTTGTTTCTTATGCCCATAGCTATCTTCTTCTATTCCTGGTATTTCACTCATAAATTTGGCGGGACAATTGGAAAACTGCTTTTCGGCCTGAGAATTGTCGACGGGAACGGGACATATATCGACAAGGCAACCGCTTTCTGGAGGATGACTGTCGGTTACACTATTTCATCTACTTTTTTGGGCCTCGGCTACCTTTGGGCCTTCAGGAAAAAAGAGGATTTGACCTGGCATGACAGGTTTTTAGGCACAAAAGTACTGACAGTCGGAAAACCTATCTGGGGTATTGTAGCTTTGGTTCTGCTTAAGATACTGTTTATCGTGTTGTTGGTAAATTTTCTGACCGGAGTCTTGCCACAATTCCTGAGCATTCCGTCGATAGTTCCGGCACCTTCGCTGGACTATACCCAACCTGTTCTTTAGACCCAAAACACAAACCGTCCCTTTATTGACAAAAAATTCCTGAGGTGTTAAATGAACACAATTATAGGATATGAGTCCACATATTATTGACCCATAGTTTATAAGTGGGATGAGAGGGAACTACAGTTAAGGAAATAATGCTTATAACATCGGCACTGAGCCAAGCCATTCGGTAACCGCAGCGATACACGGTAAACAAAAAATTCAATTTTTAGAGGAGAAAGTACCAATTTAATATGTTAGTTATAGGTCTATTCATTATAGCCATGTTGGTTGTACTTGAAGGCACTTTAAAAACACAACAAGAAAGAGATACGTGTTCTTTTGGGCGGCACTTTTGGGAGTTTTAGAAATACAATTTCCGGATGTGCCTGCTCAATCAGAGCACACAATAATATTACGAAAGGAGAAAAACATTGGAGGAAGAAAACTCTTTGCAAGGCAATTCGGCGTATCCAATCCATAAAAAACGGAGGATAAAATGTCTACGTTTGTAGGGAACATAATTTTCATTGCCACCTTCGCATTCTCTGCGGCTCTGGTGGTGTTCGGTCTGCTTATGGTGACGGGAGTATTGCGTGGTCACGACACGGCAGGTAAGGTGCTGACAACCATCGGAGGAGTTCTGTTGGCGGCTGCAATTGTAATTTGGGCCTCGACAGACTTCAAGGGCGACAAACTGTTGATCACCACCGTCGGAAATTGGATCAGAACGATCCTCACTGAACCGCTGGGTCAGTAAAATGACCGCCAGGCGTGCAGGAACTTTGCTCATCGCACTGGTGAGCAGCCTGCTGCTAACCGGATGCGACGTGCCCACCAATTTGGAAGGTCTTTTTGATTGGAGGGACAAGTTTTTCCTCAATATCGAGACTTCCACGGTGGAGCAGCTGTTGGGACCGTTGCTGGGTCTTCTGACAGCCATGGCTACTGTTATCGCACTTTGGGGAGTAATAACAAACATGCGGAACAGGAAGTCACCTTGGGGAGGCTCCTACCTAACAGGGTTGGTGCTTCTCGTAACGGCAGGATTGATACTCGTATACATTCCAATAGCAACAAGCTTTGGTGAGAGTGTCTTTCCTCAGGACTTAAATTTGGATAAAGTTTTTGGTGCGTTGCGCTGGGAACTGTCATCCAACCCCATCGAGTTAACCACTGTGGCTTGGGGCATATCTTTCACCTTAGTACTTCCGTTAATCAGTGCGTTCTGGGAAATAGTCATGCTGGTTGCTGCTGTTATTGCAATAGCAATGTCTATTACCGGGCAAACGATTAAGGGAGTGATTTTCGTAATAGCGCAGGTTCTCGGTTGGGGGCTGTTCCTTGTAATGTACAACACGCTTGTTTCATTGATCGGAACATATTACCCAACCTGGAATTTGTCGTCGGTTACTGTTTTGACCAGCGTATTCTATATAGCGGCAACGTTGTTTTTGTTGTTAGCCTGTTATATAGGTTTACCCTGGTTAGCGGCGTCCTTAGCCCCCTCCCGTTCAATTGAGGAAGTTAAGGAAAAGGAAGAAAAACGGAGATGGAAAATAGATCTGAACGATATATTGAACTCTCCTATCCCTATTCCCATTCCTTACGAACGGCACGAGGATAGCGAGGTTGCCGACGGTGACGAAGGTGATGAAATGCCCCCGTATTACACCTGGGATCCTAATGGTCCGGAATCTCCTCAGAGTCCGGGAAGTCCAGAAAGCCCGATACCGGCTATATATTTACCCGGCGGTATTTCGGATGACCGGGTTGAACGGGTTTCTGCACCTGATGTGATTGAGCTAGGAAGCGGAGGTAGCGAAGGCGAAAGGTACGATTATGTGCCGCTTGTAGAAAATGACACAAAAACATATACGAAGCCCGTACAAAGCGAACAATCTTCCTCCCGGCCGGACAGAACTCCAAGCAAAGTAAACGAGGAGAACCTGTTGCCGGATTCAACAAAAAATCCCGGCCTTACCCGCGAACAGCGCCGCGCCGAAACCATAAACAAGGCAGCGGAAATTCTTACGGTAGCGGGAACAGTGACAGGTCAGCCGAAGCTGGTTCTCGGAGGAAAGGCAGTAAAGTTTGCAGGCCGTATCGCTGAAGAACTTTCTGCTCCCGATGCCGATCCAAAGGATGTACTTTCAAGGCAGGTAAAGGCCATCGCCGAGAAAGCCGCGGAATCACTTTTTCCCGGAATATCCGACGAAGATTTACTGCCTGATACGGGAAAGAAGGGAGGTGAGTTTTGATTAAATTGCCTAGATTTGAAGGTGTAAATGAGTGGAAATATCGTCTTTTCGATAATTCCGCCCAGTTTGGATTCTGGGGTTTGTCCTTCAAACCGATATGGGGTGTGATACTGGTTCTGCTGATGTTTCTCGCGGTTCTGTATACACAAGCACCGTTTTTCGTAATCAAAGTATTGGCTTTAACAGCCGCCTTTTTGGTGTTTAATCTCGCTAAGAAAATTTGGCGTAACCACAAATACCACGAAGAGTTTGTTAAGCCTACGCGAAAGAACGAAAAACACGTCGTAGAGACTACACTCGCAGACCGTCCGTATTACAAAAAGTAACCAAACCGAGAGGATAGGGAAACCCCCTGTCTCTATCCTCTCACCCTTTTAAGCAATACCACAACTTAGAAGGGAAAAAATTCTCTTTCTTGTTGTGGCTCTTTTTAAACAGCTGCTAAAACGGCTGCTTGAAAAGGGAAGAGAGTAAGTCAGATTTTTCTGCAGTTTTGCAGAAAAGCACTTTGACAAACACAACATGAAAGTTTTATAAGGACAGTTTAAGGTTCGTGCTAAAGCGCGGGTACCGGTAAGAGATTGAACGGAAATCTCTTTCCGGTGCTCACGCCAAATAAGGGCATGAAACCTAATCAGATCAACACCTAGATACGAAAGGAGAACCCATGGCTTTTTTGAAACGACCCAAAACTCCGGCGAAAGAGCAATTGCTACTGCCGGCCAGTACACGCAAGGACCACGAAGCACTTGAGCAGGAAAAACTTACGGCTCAGGCACTTTTGGGAATCAAGGTACGCCCCGGGGAACATTCGGAGGCTACCGTCATTAGTTACAATAGGGATACGGTCAAAAGGGCAGTTGCGTATCACAGATCATCAAATTTTTACGACGATTCTTTGTTGAACTTACGCCGCGCATTTGACCATACCAATGACTTTACGTTCCTTGTAAGAGCGGTTCGGGAAAGCCCACAGACTTATATCAAGCACCTGGAAATGGAAAAATCCGTATCGAACGAGCACCGTACCTTATTCCTCGAAGAAATTCAGGAATGGGCCTTACCTCGTAAATTACGGCAATTATCCGGCCACGATATGTTGATATGGGGTCCTGAAGGGCAGATAGTTCCCGTCGCACATGAAGAAACCGCAGCTCTTCACGGGAAGGTAATCGGCTACCGTCAACTTGGGCCTGTTTTAAGGTCTGTAATTGACGGAGCGCCGATGGATATGTCCGAGACTCCGGAAGATCCTTTTTCTGGATCGATGGATCCGGTGTGGTATGCCGCTCCGCTCAACATAGTTTGGCACGAACGTTATTACGAGCTCCCACACGCAAACAAAGCTTTTGCATTTTTTTCAGGTGTTTTTAAAAAACCTGAAGAGGTGTCTTCAGCCTTGGAGCTTGGTGATTTGCTGATCCGGGCAGAAAATGTCGGAAGGATAATGCATTTCACAGCAGTACTTCGTGTTGAAATGGACACGAATGGAAAAGCACCTAATTTCTCCGCGGCAGCGAGGATTTTATCCAAACTTGGAAAGTGGGAACTCAGGATGGGAAGCGATATCCGGGCGGCGTTTCTCGCCTTCATACCGGGAAGCTCCCCAATAAAGGAATGGCATAGGCACTCCATAGCAGTAGAAGTTGACCAGACTTTGCAGGCATTCACCAGGTGTTTAAGGTCAACCGGCGACCGTAACGGCAACTACATTGTCGGTATAAACAACGGTCAGCCTCTGCTTTTGGATTACCGCGTCCGCCCATCCATCCTGTATGTGGGACCGAGCAAGACGGGCAAGACAACCAAGGCACTTGAGGAAGCTCTTGAAACCACAAAAAACGTGGTATGGCTACCCCTTACTGCCGGGGAATTCGAGGCCGCTCCCAAAGTATTCGAGCTTTTCGGCGGGAGGGTCATTCCTCTGAACTTGCCTGATGCTTATGCGGACCGGCAAGGAAGCAACGGAAGATTCCGCAAGGAAGCTGTTATGGAACAGCAGGAAAAACTTCATGCTGAAGACAAGGTTCTGGCTCTGAAAATTGTTGAAGAGCTAGACTACAGCTGGGAAATGAAGGGTAGGGTAGTCGGATTACCCCTGACTTTTAAAATAGAGTCCGGAGATACAGTCCGTCTGTACAGTTTCTACGAACATTTCCTAAAAGCCTTCCGGGATCTCTGGAAACGTTGGTACGAAAAGACAGGCGAATGGGCCGTTGTAGTTGCAGATAACTTCAGCGCCCTCAGACTGTCAGACGACGACCCGTTACTGGGAAGCATACCTGAAGCAACAGGCCGTAATTTAGGCATTTTGCTTAATTGGATGGTCAGTAATGGACGGAATGTGGGAATACTAACCCGCATTTTAACCCACTCAAAGGACGATTTAGACTACATAACTACAGGTCTTTATCGCCAGTTCGGACTCGTCATGCAATTCGAGCATAACGAATACTCCTGGGTAAAAGTTTTCCAAAACGGTGAGATTTATGCTGATCGTGTGGAAGTTACGTTGCCCAAGTCTATTCTTGCGCTTGTAGGCAGACGGGAGCCTGGACAAGGAGAAGCCGAGTGGACACAAGAAACTTCTTCCGCTCCCTCCTAGCATTTTCTATTTTCCCCGGAATTCCACTGTTAATACTCGCGCTTTCTGCGTCGATGTTCTTAACGCTCGGAATTATCCATGATACGGACCCAAAGGCTTTCGATGACTACATCAAGAACGCCTTGGGTCTGTCCGGGGGAACGTGGTACTCACTCCCCGCCGAAGCCGAAGAGAAAATTATCGCTTTAGGCTTTGATCCTGCGGTTGTTGCCGATGAAATAATGGCAAACAAGTGGATCAATAAAAACGGCGGGGAGATAGATCTCGGCATGCAATTGGCTATTATCGAAGGCGAATCCAAAGGAGGAACAAATTTAGGTTCCTGCAGCGGAATCGCTTCTGCGGCCAAATACTCCCATCAAGAAGTTGTTTCTGCTAAGTGGCTTTTAAACTACTGGAAAGAACACAACGTGAGGGACTGGTCTGATATAGCCAAAGAAATGATCCGGCAGGACTATAGTGATTACACAGGACACTGTTCGGCCGGAGAAATTGGCCCCAATGGAATACTGCCGTCTACAGGGGTCAAAATATGCAGGGACGGACTTTCTTTACATCCTGACGACTTGGTCAAATCCTGTAATTTTTTTGACAAACGCGTCGCCCCATACGGAAAAAACTGGTGGCTTAAAGCTATTGGTTATAAGTCGGGGCAAACAAAGGATGAGAAGTTCGACTCTCTGTGGGGTTGGAATCGCAGCATCGATTACCGTAATCAGCTTGTTAGCAGGGCTGAAACGTTTAATCTTTCTGCTTCGGACTGGGAATACACACCTACACCTGAGAATACTTACGTATTCAAAGGAGGATGGTGGCGTAGTCAGGCAATTAAAGTCCTGAAAGCGACGGGATTGTTTGAGGGCGAAGTATTCGCAGCCGGTCCGGATTTCCCGTCATGGGAGCAACCCTCCATTGTGGGTAGTTTCTCGGATCCTTATCCCGGCAGTTTTTTATGCGGATACGGTTACGGGTTACCTGCCGCCAATGGAATTCACTGGGGAATAGATCTTTGCATCGGTGAACCTTGGGGTTCAGCTCCGATTTACGCTATGCACTCAGGTATCGTGAAATTTTCAAGGTACCTGTCTCCCAGTGAGGTCTTAGCAGGTCAGTGGTGGATTTCCGGTAATGTCGTAGCTATCGAAGGTAAAGACGAGGGCGGAAACTCTATCTGGACTGCTTACGGCCACGGTTTGAACGGTAGTACAAAAGTAAAAGAAGGAGATATAGTAGAAAAAGGTCAGTTGCTCATGATGTCAGGGTCTACCGGCTTTTCTACGGGAATTCACCTGCACCTCGCTATGAAAATTAATGGCGGTTGGGTGAATCCAGCTGGTTACTTAGGGGGCGACTGATCGGAGAATTTATTCTCTCTCACTCGCCCCGTTCTCACTCAACAGAAAAACTTTCTTGTTGTGTTAAAGCATAAACACTTAAATAAATATTTGAGTGTTGATGTTTCGGTCCGAAGTTTAAGTTCGAACCGTCTACTCGCACTTTAAAAATACAAGTCAGTGTAGCGTCAAGTTGGGGAAGACGGGCGCCGGTAAAATTTTCATTAAGTGGAAGTTTTTCCGGCGTAACCGCCTTAATAAAAGGCGCTACAAATCAAACTATCGAAAGGAGGAGATAATGGAGTCAAACAAAGTAGGACCCGCCATAGTGTTATTCAGTTTAACGCTGTGTGCAACATTCGGGTTTTTTGTTTTTGCGATGAACATGCTAGGTGTCGATGTGCCTTTTTTATCAGAGGTGGTATTGCCGCAAGGTAGAACAATATTCATGTATTTTGTTTCTCTTGTGGCCACGACAATTATCAGCCAATTCTTCGCATTCTGGTTTGCCAACCGCGTTAAGAGGACCTTATTCAAACTCTTTGATAAGGGTTGGCTTCCTGAGGCAGGAAAAACTGACACTTACAGAACGGCTCCCGGAGAGAGACTAGAAAAAGTTGTCCCCCAAAGTTACTTGGGAACTGTTGTTTGGGAAATGGCTACACTAAAAGTTCCTTCAGTATTTTTAGCGAGCATCGTAACAGGAGGACTGACACTGCTAGTAACTTCACTCCTTGGAAAACCGCAACTGTTGCTGTCGCTTGTTCTGATCGTTCTGGTCAACTCCGTGGCGATCGCATGGTCATATTGCTTAAAGGAGTGGAGGAGACTTCATCTTAAACTGGTGATTTTCACCACTGTTGTTAAGTACGTAACGGTGGAGACAAACTTTTTCGATCTCCTTTTCGGATCGGGAAGCCGGCCGGAAATTTCGACTACTCCAATGAGCGAAATACTTGAAAAGCAGGTTTCCGCAGATCCGCAAAGATTTGATCCGTCGATAAAAACTTCCTGGCTTCGGGACCGCTACACAGCATGGCTGTCCAAGAAGAAAAACATACGGACTTTGTTCCTGAGGTCTAAATCTAACGAAGCGCAGGATACTATTACCTGGGTCGATCACGGATCCGGTCTGATCCGACTTTTGGATAACTTAAGCCGAAAGTCGATAATGCTCAGTGAAAGACAAAGATTCATCGATCAGGAAGTAATAAAAATGGAGGTCGGAAAGCCGGATGATGATAACTGGAGCCGCGGTCACACCGAAGAGGCAGCCAGGTTGTATACTGAGCGGTTCATGAAAGTTAATGAACCTCAGAAAACATACGATCTGCATCGGGTAGAAGACCCCGGTTTTTATGACGAGGAAGGTGACCTTCTAGAGGAACCGGCTGCTGTGATATCCGGCGACATAGCCGCTGATGATGAGCCTGAAGATGTGGACGTTTCATCCTACTTCTCGCGGAATGGCGACGCGTAATATTTACCGTCGCAGTTTTCCGCAGATAATGAAGTAGACCTAAAGCAAATCCGGTATTTAAGGATTTCACAATGTGGGGAAAGAGGTGATGGAAATATTCTCATCCTTTCCCCACGCAAGTTTATTTATAAGGTGTCTTCGAAACACAAAACGTAATCCGGGTAGGTTGCGAATTGACGTTTTACTATTATTACGTTAGTTCGGAGCCTATCCCAATAAGGGAAGGAAAAATCAATCCGGAGAAAGGAGATGAAATGAAAAAACGGTTGGAAGGGTTTATTCTGCAAAAAGAGCTGACAAGTCTGGAGAAACCTCTGTACAAACCTGCAAAAAACAGGCGTAACAGTAACGAGGAACCTAAGTATCCCGCAACAGTAGCCATCCACGACCCGAGTATTTTCCTCGAATTTAGCAAACCTGTGATCCTAACACGTTCGAAAGAGTTTGCACTTGTGGGAGGAGCGGACACATATTACTGGGGTATTTCTACTCCCGACGGTGTCCAGCTGACGCCCAAGAAGGATATACATTACACAAACTCAAAAGATCGGTCGGGTATGAGAGGTCTTGAAATTCCCGAATATGTATCCGCGTACTACGGTTTAACGGAAGGAGACCGTGTAGAGTTCGGAATTTCCGAAAATATAGTTTTCATTAAATCGGTGAATGGGTGTGAAGACCCCAAAGTTTTCCGAGAATGGAAACCCGATCTTTCGGAATTTCAAAGCGACTATCCTTTAGAACCGTTGATGATAGAAAAATTCGGCGATTTTGATCTTAGAGTGGTCACTTTGATGGCACCCATCGGTCTGGGATCGAGCTATTGGTTTATAGCTCCCGGCGGTTCAGGTAAAACATGGATCCTGGTGAAAGTTTATGATGCCTGTTTAAAGTTATCGTTGGAAGACGAAAGACTTTATATCCTCATGGCTTACATCGGAGACAGGCCGGAAGATGCGGCGCAATACCGCGAGGTTCTGGAAAAGTACAAAGACAAGGGTGTTCGCGCAGAAAACTATAAAGCTCCATGGGATACAAACCCCGACACGCAGGTTGATTTGACAGGGTTTGTTATGAAAAGAGCACAGCGATTAACTGCGATCGGCTATCACGTTGTCGTGCTGTTTGACGCCATTAGCCGAACCGTCGCTGCGCATACCGCATCTCATTATGCCGACAAAGACAGTGGTATGATCTCCGGCGGACTTTACCGTGATAGCATTACGGAAATGATCGCAAAGAAGTTTGGGACACACGGATCATACGGAGCAAGTCGATCCCTGACCATTATTGGCACCGTCCTTTCGGCGTCAGACAACAAAAAGACATCCGAGTCAGTTGTTGACCAGGAAACTTCAGACAGCTCGACGACAGGAATCTGCAGACTGGTGAAAATACCAACCTTGCAAAGACCCTGGATCTCTGTTAACGAGTCCGAGACTTACACCAGGTTTCCTGACGGGAGAGATTTTCGGAGCGAAGATCAACGCAAGGAAATGGAGACGGTTAAGAAGAAAATGAGGGAAGATGTAGGGAGCAGGGATTCTTCTAAGGCACACGAGATACTGCTGAAGTATGCTAAGGACAACCCACTTCCTAAGTACTAAACAATGTTCGTTTTATTCGGAAAGTGTGTTTTCAGTTTTAAGAGGCAAAGATTAAAAGTTTTTGCCTCTTTCTTTTATTCCCCCGACCAACGCGTCTACGTTATTGTAAAGTTGGGGGAAGTTTATGGTTCTGGCGTCTATTTCGTCGACTTTTTGTTTTAACTTAAAAAGCTCCCCATAGATAAAGGAGAGTGAGCCGCTTAGCTTTATGAAATTTTCTTTCAGCTGTTTTATATCTCTACTGTGAACATCAAGCCTACTTTGTATTTTCAACAACGCCTTTTCAATATCAAAGTCGGAATTGTTTGCAGACTTTTCTAGTCTCATATGTTTTTCGAAAATAGCACGGACGGTTGCCTTGTTCAATATGTCAGGATATGAAATAAGAAAAGTTCTTAACGCGATTTTCTAATTACATCATTGTCCGAATCTTAATGCGGCATTTTCGTTGTACAAAAGCTTCACGAGAGTCGCATTAAGTGCGGTCGAATGTATTGTCACTTCGTCTATTTTTCCGTCAAAATATCCTGAACCCGCAGAATCCCGGCCAATATTTAACGCAGTGGCACTCGTCGAATAAACCGAATCCGTCTCGGCCTGAGTTCCTTTAAGCTCGCCGTTTACATATATTTTTATATTAGATCCGTCGTATGTACAGAACACATGGGACCATGTACTTGTAGACAGGGCGGTTGTTGCTACAGCGGCCGTTTGCCAGGAACCGTAATAAATCTCACACTGCGGTATGTTGGATGAGTTAGTGGTAAGCCTGAACTCATTATTCTTATGAATTATCGTGTCTGAAGTGGGGTTGGTCGCAGGATTGACCCATGCACCGAATGAGAAATTGTTGTATGGTTGCGATGTTGCCGATGTAAATAGAACTGTATTTGCACTTGCCAAATAATCATCGGTTCCGTCAAAATCCAGGCTTCCGTTAAATTTACCGTCGGTTCCTCCGTACCACATTTCATTTGCGGAACCCGCGCATGTTCCCACAGTTGTGTTACCCGATGCCTGGGGATAAATGGTTAGATTTACACCCACAGCGGTTCCGTTTGAGTTTAAACCTGAGTTGTTCGCAGTGTTTCCTGAGCACTCATTGAATTTATAGTTATATATTGCCTCTCCTCTGTTATACTCCCAATTTATTTGTTGGGGAGTTCGGGCGTATGTGTATAAAATAAGGTTATCGATCCTGCCTTCGTAGTTTGTGTTTCCGGCCGGTTGAGCGCCGACGGTGAAATCGGTTGCCGTTACGGGGTTTATGTTACCTATATCAGCAATGGTTCCTGTAGGGCTGCACGGAGAACAGGTCAGTGAAGACCCTCTTTTTATACCGTTGACATAAATATCGGTATTAGCCGAAGAATCCCGGTCAACGACAACTCCCACATGTGCCCATTGGTTAAGCGGCATCGCCGTTGGATCTGATAATAGAAGCTGGTCCGTACCGTCTGATATGTAGAATCTAAGAAATCCCGTACTGCTTACATAAAGATAGTAACCCGGGTCGGTAGTTGCGGTAGTAACCTTTTTGGCAACAACCACATCTGTACTTGCGGGGGTAGCCTTGTACAGCCATGCGGAAATAGTGAAATCTTCGGTGTTAATCGAAAGGTCGGCGTTAGTGGGATCCTGAAGATAATCGTTTACGCCGTCAAAATATCCCGCATAACCGAATTTACCTATCTCCGCACCGGTAGGGCCGGAACCGGCGGGACCTGAACGAAGGTGGTACTCGTTTCCAGAAGAATCCTTTACACTAAGAGTGCTATCGTCGTTGATCCAAGCTCCCTCGTCGAACCTCCAGTGTCCTTTTGGTGCATTGCAGGTCGCAGTATCCCCGGGAACGCAAAGCTCACGGTCATATGAATTCGACGGATTTCCCG
>Ga0208373_1001726_pt1 | contig 27469 bp, 30 predicted proteins | sample RifOxyC2_FD_184036 | JGI IMG/M metagenome (GOLD analysis project Ga0208373, IMG submission 184036) | Soil microbial communities from Rifle, Colorado - Rifle Oxygen_injection C2 (SPAdes) | ecosystem: Environmental > Terrestrial > Deep subsurface > Rock core/Sediment | place: Rifle, Colorado... | reverse complement strand
GATCTCGCGAGCCGTAAATCCGTTGCGCGCGCTGCACGCAAAATGGATCGCCGGTTATGGACGCCCGACGGGCGGCGTGCCTGCGGCCGAAATGAAATACTGGATGGAGCTGATCGGCATGGTCGGCGGTCCGGTGCGTTCCCCGTGCCTTGAGATGAGCGAAGAAGCCAAGAAACGGCTGCGCGCCGATCTCGAAGCGACAGGACTTCCGGCAAAAGCCATAGCCGGTGCGACAAAAAGCCCAAAGTGACATGCCGACTCTCTTACACTTCCTCTCAAATCTCCTTGACACACAAGACCGCTTTCCTTATCCTCAACTCGCGCATAAGCAAGTTCTTATCAGGTGGCCGGCTCACACCTTGCGTACCATTCTTTATTTCTCTTGAGCATGAACCCTAAATATTTCTTGCGCTATTCGCGAATCGCGAATATAGTGCGGCTATGAATCTAAAACCCCAGGACATATATATCCTTTTAAAGCTCGCCGCATTGGGTGAAAGTCGGTGGTCTTATGCATCCGTGGCCGGCGATCTGTTCATGAGCGCCTCCGAGGTCCATGCCGGCATCAAGCGCGCCGTTGCTGCACGTCTGATGCATTCGCAAAGAGAACGTCCCCTGAAAAAGTCATTGGAAGAATTTCTCATTCATGGCGTCAAATATGCTTTCCCACCCGACCACGGCGGACTGACCCGAGGCGTCCCTACCGGATATGCTGCGCCACCGCTGAAGGACAAAATTTCTCAGCCGAACGAACCACCCCCCGTATGGCCGGATCCGGAAGGCGACACCCGTGGTTATGAATTCTCGCCCCTGTACAAGACTGTCCCAAAGGCCGCGGTAAAAGATAAAATCCTTTACGAATTGCTGGCTATCGTTGACGCCATCCGCGACGGGAGAGCCCGCGAAAGAGAAATCGCCATCGAAGAACTCAAGGTGCGATTGGGATCAGGATGATCAAGAACAAAGACATCAATATTCGGATGATCATCAATGTGGCCAAGCGTCTCGGCGATCTGAGGGATAAGGTCGTTTTCGTCGGGGGATGCGCCACAGGAATGTTCATCACGGATCCCGCCATACCGGAAGTCCGGACCACCCAGGGTGTTCGATTGGAGCATTTCTCACGAGTGTGTTAAAATAGCATCGGATTATCAACATTGAGGAGGCGGTGACATATGCTAAAACATGCAGAAAATATACTTGCGGAAGCGTTGGAATTGCCACCGGTGGAGCGGGCCGAATTGGTGGAGAATCTTCTGTCCAGCTTTGAGTTTCAATCCAGGGGAACCATTGATGCATTATGGGCTCAAGAAGCGGAGGACCGAGTAGATGCATTCGAACGTGGTAAAATGACCGCAATCCCGGCAAAAGATGTATTCATTGAGATCGAGAAGAGCAGATATTGATGAAAATCGACTTTCTCCCTCCTGCCAAATGTGAACTTACCGAGGCTATCTCCTATTACAACGCCCAAGGCGAAGGTCTTGGTTATGAGTTTGCTGCGGAAGTCAAATGGAAGTCACGGCTCAAAAAGAAAGAATTATGAACCATGGCATAACCACAAAATCCAGCCGATTCGTTACACTCGCGGCTGATTTTTAACGTTAGACGTCAATACAGGAGTAGGCTCATGCCACGAATATGGCACACAACGACAATCGCGCTTTTGCTGTCTGTGATCCTCGCACAGAGTTGGGCCGCGGAACCTAAGAAGGCGGAACCTAAGAAGTGGGTCACACTAACCAATTGTCAGTATGTGGATGGCAAGGACAATGATGGAGACAGCTTTCGCGTCAGGTGCGGCACGAACGAGTTCATTGTTCGCCTTTACTTCGTGGACGCACCGGAAACCAATCTGCGCTACCCCGAGCGGACACGAGAGCAGAGTGAATATTTTGGCGTCACCCTCGATGAAACCATGAAGGCGGGCCGCAAGGCAAGAGACACGGTGCGGGAACTCTTACGAGAGCCATTTGTCGTATGCACGCGCCGAGCCATTGCAGGGGGCCGCAGCATAGAGCCACGTTACAGCGCATTTATCGAGGTGGGCGGCAAGAGCCTGGCGGAGCTATTGGTCAGTCAGGGGTTGGCGCGCCGCAAGGGCGTTATAGTCAATTTGCCCACCGGCGAGAACTGGAAAGTGTATGCGGAGAAACTTCAAGCACTAGAGAGCGAAGCCCGGCAGAAACGGCTCGGCATTTGGGGCGGCGCAGCAGGAAAGAACCCAGAAACACAGACGAGATGATGTCTAAGAAATCACTCCAGCGGATGGCTTACAGCCACCGCTGATTTTGGTCGTTCCCGGCGACTGGCGTCGCCGGGAATCGCGGCGCTGACTTCGTCAAGTGCCTTGCCCCGTCGCGCCGGGCGCGCCGGAACGAGTCGTTGGAGCCGATCGCTTACGCTCCGGCTCAACTCGGCCGTTCGCCTAATAAAAACTTGACATGATAATACCGTATATAGTATCATTTTATAATGGACAAAAAACGGATTATCCTTGATACAAATGTATTATATGCTGGGCTGTATTCCTCGGAAGGAGCTTCTTTTCAGATTTTGAGAGCTATTGAACGAGGGCAAATTCGGATGATTTTATCAACCACTTTATTATTTGAATATGAAGACATTTTAAATAGAAAGAAGATAGAACTGGGATTATCAGAAAAGCAAATAGAGGCTATTTTAGACAATTTGTGCAGGCTTAGCGACCATCAAAAAATATATTATTTATGGAGGCCTTTCTTAAAAGATCCGAACGATGATCACATACTTGAGGTAGCTGTTGCTTCACAGGCAGAAATTATTGTTACCCACAATATTAAAGATTTCAATGGAATTGATAAATTTGGGATTAGAGTAATAACGCCTAGACAACTATTAAAGGAGATAAAATGAGTGCACTTAGTTTGAGATTGCCAAGCTCAATTCATCAACATATCAGAGAGATAGCCAAAAATGAAGGTGTATCAATAAATCAATTTGTTTCATCTGCGGTATCTGAAAAAATTTCTGCGATCATGACAGAAGATTATTTAAAAAGTAGAACCAAAAGAGCGAAAAAATCCGACCTTAAGAAAATATTAGATAATGTCCCAAACCGTAAACCGATTCTTGGCGATGAATTGTAATGAGGCCAAGTCAGTGCAGCAGACAGGCTAAAAACCGCGCCCACTGCTGACTTCTGAGTCGGCCGGGAAGAATGGAAGGTCCAATGGGAAAGCAACAGAAACTCAAGACACAACGTCGCGCGGAACGGAAGGCGATAGCCCCACCTTCTCTGTCGTGGCAGGACGAGGAAGGCATTCATTTCATTGCTCCTGGCGTACCCCCGCCGGGGTTCAAGGAGAAGCTAAACGAAAACTTCCAGAAAAGTATCCGGAATTACCCTCTCTGGCCGCAGATGGTGGCAGATTTCGGAGAGGAAAAGGCATTAGAACTTCTAGGGCAGTGCAAGGCTGAGATCAAGAAATGAAGGCGCAGAACCCGTCTGCCACCAGAGGATAGGCAAATGAGAATCAGATTTGTCCTTGGTTTAATCATCATGATGGGCTTGTTTCCCTTCCACCTGATCGCGGGAGCCGATTCACCGGAAACCGCATTCGCCCAAAAAAGAAAAGCGATGGTGGGGAACCAGATAAAGGCCAGAGGCATCAAGGATCTGCGCGTATTGGATGCGATGCTGAAGGTAAAAAGGCATCGCTTTGTCCCTTCGCATATCAGACATTCGGCTTACGAAGACTATCCTTTACCCATTGGTGAAGGGCAAACCATCTCACAACCCTATATTGTGGCCTTGATGAGCGAACTATTGGCGCTCAAAGGAACGGAAAGGATTTTGGAGATAGGCACCGGTTCGGGATACCAGGCTGCTATTTTGGCGGAATTGGCCAGAGAGGTTTACACTATAGAGTTATTAGAGCCGTTGGCACGGCGGTCGGAACGGCTGCTGAAAGAGCTGAATTATAAAAACATCAGGGTAAAGATCGGCGATGGGTTTTTGGGCTGGCCCGAAATGGCCCCCTTCGATGGAATTATCGTCACCTGCGCCCCGGACAAGATCCCCCCGCCTTTGCTGGAGCAATTGGCGGAAGGCGGCAGGTTGGTTATCCCGGTGGGAAAGCATTGGCAGGATTTGAAATTGGTGCGGAAGATATACGGCAGGATAAAAGAAGAGGATATTATCCCCGTGAGGTTTGTTCCTATGCTCAGAGAGAAGTGAACTTTGACGACTTCGTAAAAAGTCTAAAAATACCGCCCCCTCCCCTCAATCCCCTCCCGCCAGGGGAGGGGAATTATGACTTGAATCTCTTTACTCCGGGGGAGGAGAGGCATGACTTGTATCCCCTCCCGCCAGGGGAGGGGATACGTAATTTTTAAGAATCCGTCAAGTTTATTCGACCTTCAACTTGGCTGCCTTCACCACCTTGCTCCAGCGCTCGATTTCTTCATGCAGCATCTTCTGAAAATACTCCGGCGACTCCGCGATTGGATCGGCGCCGAGCAGCGCCAGCTTTTTACGTAAATCTTCTTTCTGTATCGCCTTGACGACCACCGCGTTCAGCGCATTGATCACATCGCGTGGGGTTCCCGCCGGCGCCAACAACCCATACCAGGTAGCGGTGACAAAACCCGGCAGGCCGCCTTCTATCATGGTCTGCAGTTCGGGCATTACTGCCGATCGCCTGGCGCTGGTAATCCCTATCGCCCTGAACTTGCCTGTCGACAGCAGAGGCTGTGCCGCGGGAATGTTGCTGAACGAAAAATCAACCTCCCCGCCCGCCAGCGCAGTCAATGAAGGAGAAGTGCCTTTATACGCGACGTGGGTAATGTCCGTCTTCATCATGAGCTTCAGCATTTCCCCGGAGAGGTGCTGCGTACTGCCCGTGCCCGACGAGGAATAATTGAATTTGCCGGGATTCTTTTTTACGACGGCTATGAATTCCGCGACGTTTTTGGCGGGAAAGGAAGGCTTCACCAGCAGCAGATTCGGGCTGGTCGCAAAAACCGCGATCGGGGCGAAGTCCTTTACCGGATCGTAATTGAGCTTGGCATACAGGCTGATGTTGACGCCCAATGCCGCGGAACTCAGGAACAGCGTATAACCGTCGCTGGGCTGCTTTATGATGTGTTCAGCGGCGACGTTCTGGGCCGCCCCCGGCCGGTTTTCGACGATGACCGACTGACCCATCGCCTCGGTAATGTGCGGAGCTATCAACCGGGCCATGATGTCGCTTCCACCGCCGGGCGCATAACCGACCACCATCCGGATGGGTTTGGTCGGAAACTGCTGCGCCTGCGCCGATGCCGACCCCAAAAAGCACAACACCACTCCAAGCACGCAAACAATCGATTTTCGAATCATCTCTCCTCCTTTCTTTTATGCGGAAAGTAAACAATGGGTCCCCTCGTTTGTCAAGGATTTTTTCGTATCATAAAGGCGAAGGCGGCAAAGCGGCCGTCGTGGCTGAGGCTGATTTCTACGGCGAGGGGCTGCTCCTGGCGAAGCACGAACGGCGCTCCGGGACCCAGCGGTTCCTTCCCGACCGAAAGCTCCTCGAGCGGGCAATCCAGACAACGGGCGATCTCGCCCAGGAGCCGTCTGCGGACAAAATCGGAGGCTTCCTCAGGATCTTCCCCGACATCGATGCGGTCCACACGCTGAAAAACGGTGTCGAGATCGCTCTCAGTTGCAGCCGACAGGGCGTGGACATAGTCATCCGTTACGGTGATCCTCAAAGCCAGCTCACCCCGGGGCGTGATTGCCCGGCCGGCGAGGCACGTTGCGGACAACTCCAAGGGATCGAGAATGATGGCATATTTCCGGGGAGTCGAGCAGGCGGCAGGATCGTCTCGACTGACGACCTTGAAGGCCGCCTCCTTCGCCGCCCAGAGCGCCCACAGAAGCGTCTCGGGGCGCGCCGCTCGGGCGATCCGGTCGCGCTCTTCCGCGGTGAAAACGCGCCCGAGAAAGCGATCATCCCTGCTCTTCCCTTTGTTTTCCGGGTGTTTCAGATCGACGACGTCATTACCCACGGGAGGCAAAGTATTCCTCCTCCATCCCGACCAGCCGCTCGACGATCCGACGTGCATACTCCCGCTGGAGCCGAAGACCCGCACCAGGCACTGTGCCTGGATCGAAGACCTCCACGTTCATAGTTAAGCACTCGCCCGCGCAAGGCATCGTCCCGAATGACTCCTGGTGGTCGCCCCGCAGGTAGACGAGCATTACCCTGCAGCCGGGGCACTCATCGAGAAAGCGCCCTACACCGTAGGAAAAGCTCTCCCGGTTGACCCGTCCCGTCCGCGACCGGCCCCCTTCCGGAAAGATCAGCAGGTTCTGCCGCAATCCAAGAACGCTGCGACATTTATCAAAGAGCCGTTGGAGTTCTTCGCGGCTCCCTCCCCGGTTGACGGGCAGGCACTTGCCCAGATAGCACAACGCGGCCAAAAAAAGATTCCTCTGGAAATTGTCCCGCTCAGGAAGGTTCCAGGGCACCCTCGTGAAACGGCGGATATGACCGAAAAGCGACGCCATTCCATAGCTGATCAGGACCGAATCGATCATGGTCAAGTGGTTCGGGCAGATGAGCCAAGGCCCTTCGTGCTCCCTGTGCAGACGGGCAACCTCGCTCCGGACCCGTTCCAGGTCCCTGATCCGGTAACTTCTGATCCGGATCGCCAGGAAAATGAACGGCACGGTGATAACAACCGCCAGGCGCCCCAGAAGATACTGCAGACTGAGGAGGAAAAGGTCGCACTTTTCCATCTTCCTTATCTTACGCTGCCTTCTGCTGGATCAGTGCGACGGCATCCCCGATCGTCGCGATCCGGTCTGCTTCGTCGTCGTCGATCGTGGCCCCGAACACATCCTCGCACTTGATGATGATGTCGACGAGCCGGGCCGAGTTGACCTTCAGGTCTTTGAGGATGTGGGTCTCCGCCGTCGCCTTCTCCAGCAGGGAGGCATCCTTTACATATCCCCTTAGAATCTCTATAACTTTCTTTGTGATCGCTTCTTCACTCATGATATTTCCTCCTTGTATGCTTTCTATTTACGTTAATTAACCTTTTTCCCATTTTCTGAAAATCAGGCAACTGTTTACGTCGCCAAAACCGAAGCCGGCTTTGGCGACGACCTTGAGATCGGGGTGTTCGACAGTCGTCTGCGGAACACTCTTGGCAAACGGGACAATATCGGGATGGAGATCCTCGCAGTTGAGCGAGGGGTGGACGAAACCTTTGTAAATCTGAAGGATGGAAGCCACGCATTCGATCGCCCCCGCGGCGCCCAGGCAGTGGCCGACCATCGATTTGGTCGAGTTGATGTAGGGAAACGTCTCCGGAGGCCTTCCTAAGGCGACCGACCAGTTCTTCACCTCCACAGGATCGGCGTAAGTCGCCGTCAGGTGGCCGTTGATCGCGTCGATTTGCCCGGCGTCGATCCTCGAGTCAGTCAGTGCGCCCTGGATGCACCGTCTCACCCCTTCCGGATTCGGTGCGGTGATCGATCCCCCCATCCGGTGTCCGCCGCAGTTCACCATTCCGCCTAATATCTCGGCGTAGATCCTTACCCCGCGGGCAAGGGCCGACTCCAGATCCTCGAGAACGAGGATGGCGGCGCCCGACCCGGGGATGAAGCCCGAGGCGCTCGCGCTCATCGGCCGCGAGGCCTGCTCGGGCCGATCGTTGAACTTCCGGCAGATCACCCGCATGGCGTCGAAACCACCCCAGATGTGAGGTGACGGCCCTTCCGATCCCCCGGCCAGCATCCGCGCCGCGAGTCCGCTGCGGATACGATCCGCCGCCATGATGACCGCCTCGTTTCCCGTGCTGCAGGCCGAAGAATTCGATGTCACCTGGTTGCCGAGGGCGAGCAGGCCGGCGATCCGGGCGCTTGTCCCGCTGTTCATCACCTGCTCGACGACGCGGCTTCCCATCCGCCGGACATTCCCCTCGTTGACCATCGGCACCAGCGTTCCGGCGATGGTGTCCATTCCGCCTATCCCGGAGCCGGAGATGACGCCGGTCTCCCAGTCCACGCGATCGTCACCGGCCTCGGGGATCTCAAAACCGGCATCCTTCCAGGCGTCCACGGCCGCAACCGAGGCGTAACCGATATTCTCGTTCAACGATTGGAGTTCCTCATGATCGAAATAGCTCTCGCGCACGGCCTCAAAATCCTGCGGCACACCCCCGACCAGGCAACCGAAATTCAGGGTCTTAAGCTCCGGAATCACCCTGATCCCCGAGATTCCTTCCCGGAGCGCCCGCTCGAACGCCGCGAGCCCGTGGCCGTTTGGCGCAACCACCCCCATGCCTGTAATAACCACCCTACGCTTCATAGACCCGCTTCCTCCGCGCCACGTCTTTCCTGCTGCATCGAAAACTGCACCCGCGGAATCCCTTTGCCTGCCAAAGTGCCCGAACAGACCTCTTCACCGTTCGGCCGTAACATCGAGACGTCCACCTTGAGCTGGTTACCGCGGAAATAGACCTTCTTTCCGGTTATCGTCATGCATTCGCCGGGACCGACCACGCCGGTAAACTCCACGTTTTCCACCAGTGTAAACAGTGTGATCGGATCCTCGATCCCTTTTTGTTTCCCCCCGGGGAGCGTCGAAAGGTAGAGGCCGAACGCCACCACCCCCGTCTGGGCCATGGTCTCGATAAGAATAACGCCCGGGGTGATGGGAAGTCCTGGAAAATGGCCCCGATAGAAGTATTCGTCGCTCCGGAACCGGTAGGCGCCCACGATATGTTCCTCGTCCATCGACAGGATTTCGTCGATGAACCGGAAGGGGGTCTGCTGGGGCACCATCGAAAGGACCCGTTCCCTCGTCGAGCGGTCAGCCTCCATACATCCCCCCGTTGACATGGATCACCGTGCCGGTGATGTAAGATCCCGCCGTGGCCAGAAAACCGACGACCTCCGCAACCTCCCCGGGCCGCCCTATCCGGCCAAGGGGAATCCTCCCGAGGATCTCGGCTCGAATCTCCGCGGGCAGATCGGCCGTCATTTTTGTCGCGATAAAACCCGGGGCGACGGAATTCACCAGGATATTCCTCCCTTTAAGCTCTTGGGCGAGCGATTTTGTCAGGGCATCCAGCGCCGCCTTCTCCATCGCATAGGGGATCTGGCCGCTGTTCCCCGTGTGGCCGATGACGCTCGTGATGTTGATGATCCGGCCGCTGCCGGCGCGGAGCATGAAGAGGCGGAGGATCCTTTTCGTGAGATACCAGGCGCCGCGGAGTGCCGAACGCTGCGCATCGAACTGCTCGATCCTCATCCGCTGCATGTCGGCGTCAACGGACATTCCGGCGTTGTTCACAAGGACATCAACCCGGTCCGTTTCCTTTTTGATCTGCTCCGTCATCGCATCCACCTGTCCGACATCGGCCAGATCCGCCGGAAGGAGAAACCCGTCGCCGATCTCCGTCAGAAGGGAAGCGGCAGCCTCACCGCTCGACCGGTAGTGGATCCCCACCCGGAAGCCTTTGGCCGACAGTTCGCGCACGCAGGCCGCCCCGATCCCTGTCCCTCCCCCTGTCACGATCGCCACTCTTTTTTCACTCATTTCTGATTCACCCATTGCACAACTTTTTTTTAATTATCCCATCCGTCCGCCGATGGAATTGACCGATCGGCGAGGATAGTCCGGATAGGCGATCCCTTTGAAGACACCGGTCCGCGCCCCGTGGATCTCTGCAATATCCTCGCCGTCCACCGAGACCTTTCCCTCTCCTATGACGATGGTCGCCCCCGATTCCTTGAGCTGGGTGAAACGCCGCACATCGACCTCGTAACGAACACAGCGGTTAAACGGTCGGACCTGTCCGCTGAAGACCACCTCTCCGCAACCGAGCGCCCGACCCGCGCCGAGCGCCCCCCGCCAGACGCAGAAAAAACCCAGAAGCTGCCAGATTGCATCCACCGAAAGACAACCGGGCTGGACCGGATCGGAGGGCATATGGCACTGAAAGTACCAGGCGTCTAAGCGGACATCCTGTTCTGCGACAATCCTCCCCTGACGGCCATCCCCGGTGATTTCCAGTATCCGGTCCGCCATCAGAAAGGGCGGCGCCGGCAGGCGGGCCGCAAAGCCCTCCGGAGGATCATCCACCAGGTTCCCGTAGGCAAAGGCAATGAGCTCCTCCAGGCCGAAGCGGGCTTTTTTCTGAAATTCGTTGTAGGTCATTTCAGATACCTCGTACGGCGATAAAATATGCCGCCGGGAGCGGCTTCGCAAAAAGCCCCAGAGGCAAGGCGCGCGAGACCGAGGAGTGAGGCGTACTGTTGCGTACGCCGCAACGACGCAGGGTGAAGCGCAACGCCGCATATGGGCTTTTTCCGAAGCTGCAGGGTCATCGATCCTCCTCCACGGCAAGCATCAGACTGACCCAGGTCAGACCCGCCCCCACGAGACACACGGCAACGCGATCGCCGGGAGACAGCTCTTCCCAGTGGCTGCTCAAAACGGCGGGCGCGCCGGTGCAACCGGTGTTGCCGAACATGTCCACGTTGTGCCAGTGCTCCTCCTTCCGGATTTCCACCCTTTCGCAGACGGTCAGGAGAGCCCCCATGTTCGCCTGGTGCCCGATGAAACGGAAACGTCCGCCATCGCCCCTGCCGAAAGCGGAGATAAGAGAACGGATCGACTCCGTCATCCGGCGGATGGCGAACCCCTGGACGGCATTGCCGTCCTGGCGGAAATAACCTCCGGTCGGGATCGCCACCTTATCAAACCCGGAGGGGTTCGTCCCGCATTCGGATTTCACAAAGGCCGCCCGAGCCTTCACCGAGGTCGAAAGGACGGCCGCGGTGCTCCCGTCGCCGAACAGCACAGCCGAGGAACGGTCGCTGTAATCGATCATGCGGGTGACGTTCTCCGGCTGGACGATCAGGACAAAAGGCGGCAGTTTGTCCACCGCCATCCGGCCCAGGAGGTCGACCTGCATCCCGAAGGTTGTGCACGCCGAGTTCACATCGAAGCAGGGAGCGTCGATCCCCAGTTCCGCCGCCGCCATGGCCGCCTCCGCAGGAGTAAGAAAGGCAGGCGAGCTGGAACCCGCGATCACCAGACCGATGTCGGAAGGTTTGAGACCCGCCCGCTCGAGCGCCATCCGCGCCGCGGCCGCGGCGGTCTCTGCATTCCGGTAGAGGCTGGCTTCGTATGCTGCGCGCGGATCCCGGTTCTTTGTCTGACGGATGTAATCCAGGGAAAGCACCGTCCGCCGTTCGCGTATTCCCACGCGCTCGAGGATCCACGCCTCATCGGTTCCGATCTCCAGTTCTTCCAGGAATCGGTTCGTGATGACATTTTCCGGATGGAAATGGCCGATGCCGTGAAGGTAGAGCATTAGACCAGCTCCCGACCGATGATCATGTTCTGAACCTCCCGTACCCCTTCGTAGATGTCGATGATGTGCGCATCGCGGACGAGTTTCGAGATCTCATATTCCGTCATGAATCCGTATCCGCCGTGGAGGTGGAGACCCTGGACCGAGCAGTATATTGCCGCATCCGCGGCCAGATTTTTGGCCAGCGAAGCATAGACGCCGCGGTCGGGCGCCCTCTCCTGGACCAGAAACGCCGCCTTCATCAAGGCCATCTCCGCCTGCTCGACCCTTTTCCACATTTCGACCAGCGTTTCCCTGGCGACGGGCAAATCGCAGATCCGCTCCCCAAACTGGCGGCGTTCCCGCGTATAGGCCAATGTCAAATCGAGGGCGCGCCGCGCGATGCCGACGCCGATCGCGGCCACCATGGGCCGGGCATAGTCAAGGACATCGGTCAGGTACTGGAAACCAAGCCTCCTGTCACCGATGATCTGTCCCTCTTCGACGGTGACATCCTCGAACGTGACGCTCGCCGTGTTGGAGAGCCTCTGTCCCAGCTTGTCCTCGGGTTTCCCGGTGACGATCCGCCCCCCGCAGGGAAGCGGTATCTCCCGGCAGGTCTGCGATTCGGTCTCCGCCGACTCCGGCTCCATAGCCAGCGAGGGGATGACGACGCAGGCCATGAAGGGCGAGGTCGGCTTGCCGACCCGGGTGAAGACCGTGAACTGCGAGGCGAAGGAGGCGTTGGTGATGAAGCATTTCGACCCGTTGAGCAGGTACTTCCCGCCGCTTCCCTTCCGGATCGTGGTCGTCATCGCGCTATTGTCGGATCCCGCCATGGGCTCCGTCAGGCAGAAGGAAGCCAGAAGCGGCCGCTCCACGAAGGGACCGAGGAAGGAGCGCTGCTGCCCCTCCGAGCCGTGCATGCCAATCACCGCATTTGCAAGGTCATTGCACATGGCGGAAGTGGCGATGCCGCTGTCTCCATAGGAGATTTCCCGGATGATCAGGGCTGTCGAGATAAGGTCGATCGAGTACCCTTTCACCGCCTCCGGAATAGAGAGGTTCAGGATACCGAGATCCCAAGCCTTCTGGATGATGTCGAAGGGGAAGGCATGGGCCTTCTCCAGGTTCAGGATGCGGGGGGTGATTTCCCGGCCGACAAAACGCTGAACGGTCTCGACGTACTGTCGCTGCTCATCGGTTAGATTGAAATCCATTGTGCTCCTTGTTCCTTTTTCCCCCTGAAATGAGCATCAATCGTGCCATAATGGGGGAATATCTCACCTTTCGAGAAAAGCTCCCTCGCCGCAACGACTTAAACCGGAATGACCTTCCCTCCCAAAAGGCGCTCTTTTTCGACAATGCACCTTGAGGGCGTGTAAAATCGAGAGAAGGTGCGAAGCAATCTACGCACCCCCTGCCACCCCTCCTTGACTTCCTCCATAGGATTACGGTATGGCATCATCATGGAAGTTTTCATGCTGATGGCGGTAGGCATCACAGTGTCCGTTGCACTGATGATTACCAAGAAACGGGAGCCGCTCCATCTCTCCTTCGCGGCCCTCTGCCTGGCCATTGCCTTCCACAAGGGGGGCGAGTTTTTCAATCAGTTCTTCCATCACAGCGCCTGGCTCCTGGTCGAGAGGCTGGGCCTCCTTGCCATTCCTCCGCTTGTGATCCGCTTCAGCCGCAACCTTTTCCGGGAGCAGACCCTGATCCGGAAGCGCGATATCCGCATCACGGCTCTGTTCAGTGCAGGGGCCGCCGCGGTCCTTTTTACCCCCCTCGACCGCTGGGGGCCCCTGGAAACACTTTGTTATCTCTATGCGGAGGCGGTGCTGCTCATATGTTACCTTTCGCTTATCCTCTATGCAAAAAGGAAGGCGGCGGGCGTGGAAAAGAAACGGCTCGTCTACCTCATCATCGCCTTTACGGCGGCGATCGTCACATCCAGCCTTCCACCGCTGTTCAACCTGATCATCGCCGGCGTGCTCTACTTCATTCTCATCATGATTACCCACACCCACCTGACCGAACTCCATGACCTCATGACCCGCGCCATGGTGATCCTGATCGTCACCCTCTTCACGACGCTCTTCTTCTACCTCATTGTCGGCTTCATCGGAGAGCGGCCCGCGCCGCCGTTCACACTCGTATTGATGGTCTCCTTTCTCATCATCATCGCCATCGGACCGTTCCAGGTTCTCTTGAAGCGTCTGCTCACCCGGATATATCCTGAGATCAAGGACGTCTTCGCCTCGCCATTCGACTTGGACGAGAAACTGGAGCGGGAAAAGGCCCTGCTCCTGGAAAAGATGGCGCCCGTCCTCGCCCACGAGATCCGCAACCCCCTCGGCTCGATCAAAGGGGCCGCCCAGGTCCTACGGTCGGAGGCGGAAAGCGCGGAGCAGCGCAACCTCCTGGACGTGATCACCGAAGAGGTGGACCGCCTGAACCGGGTGGTCAGCCAGTTCCTCGACTATGCCCGCCCCTACTCATCGGATCTGCAGCCTCGGTCGATCAACGCCGTCATCGAAAAGGCGCTCACCGTCATCGAGGCAAACGACATCTCTTCCCGAATCGAGATCCGATGGGAGCTACACCCCCACCTGCCGCCGGTCCCCATCGACCAGGAGCAGATCCACCAGGTCATCATGAACATCGTCATCAACGCCATCGAAGCGATGCCGGATGGAGGCACGCTGACGGTCCGGACATTCAGGATCGAAAGCGACGCAGGCGATGCGGTGGGAATCTTCATCCGGGACACGGGACAGGGAATCCGCCGCGAGGCAGTAAAGCAGATCTTCACCCCCTTTTTCACTACCAAGGAGCGGGGGGTCGGTCTGGGGCTGGCCGTCTGCCAGCGCATCATCCGGAGCCACGGGGGACGGATCCGGGTAAAGTCGATCCCCGGCCAGGGAACCATTTTTCACATCCGACTTGAAACAGTCCGATAGAGAGTCGGGCTTGACATGGATTGGTGATCCGATGGATAGTGCGACCCCTCAAAAGGACACTGCAATAGAGAAGAAGAGAAAGGTCAACGCCGGAATGAAAGAGGCGAAAATCCTCGTTGTGGACGACGAGTTGAACATGCGGATGGTCCTCAAGGCCATGCTGAAGAAAGAGGGCTATCAGGTGGTCACCGCCGCGGACGGCCGGGAAGCCCTGGAGATTCTCCGGAAAGAGAAGATCTCCGTCGTCGCCACCGACCTTCGGATGCCGCGGCTGGACGGTATGGGACTCCTCGACCGGATCATGCAGGACGATCCCGCCCTGCCGGTCATCATCCTCACCGCGCACGGCACCGTCGCAAACGCGGTGGACGCACTCAAGAAAGGGGCTTTCGATTACCTCACCAAGCCCTTTGAACAGGATGAGCTCAAAACGGTCATCCTCAAGGCGGTTAAAACGCGGATGAGCAACGACCATGAACTCTCGGCGTCAACCGGCGATGCAGACCCCTATCGGATCGTGGGCGCCAGCAGCCATATGACCGAAATCCATGAGATCATCCGCAAGGTTTCGCCCACAACGACCACCGTACTGATCACAGGAGAAACAGGAACCGGCAAGGAACTGATCGCCCGTGCCATCCACCGCATCAGCCCCCGGAAGGAACAGCCCTTCATCAAGATCAACTGCGCGGCCATCGCGGAGAATCTCGTCGAAAGCGAGCTGTTCGGCTATGAAAAAGGGGCATTTACCGGCGCCGTCACAGCGAAACCGGGAAGATTCGAGCTGGCTCACCGGGGAACGCTCTTTTTGGACGAGGTCGGCGAAATCCCCAGGGAGATGCAGGCCAAACTCCTCCAGGCCATCCAGGACCAGAGCTTCGAGCGTGTCGGCGGTCTCAAGACCGTCGAGGTGGATGTGCGACTCATCGCGGCGACGAACTGGAACCTCCTGCATGCCGTAAAAGAGGGCAAGTTCCGGGAAGATCTCTTCTATCGACTGAATGTCTTCCCTATCCACATCCCGCCGCTTCGGGAGCGCAGCGAGGACATCCTTCCCCTGGCCGACCATTTCCTCGCGAAGTTCAACCGGAAACTCGGGAAAAAGGTCGAAGGGCTCACCCCCGAAGTCCGTGCATGCTTCCTCGCCTACTCCTGGCCGGGGAACATCCGGGAGCTGGAACACCTCATCGAGCGGATGATCCTCATGGCGGAAGAACCTTCCCTGACGTTGAAGCTCGTCCCTCCGGAAATCACAAAGGCTGCCGCGGAACAGCGTCCCCTAACCGAAGGACGACCGGAGACGCCCGGGCATGACGTCCTGAAGAGCCACATGGAGGAGATGGAGCGGCAGATCATCGCCAGCTGCCTCGAGGAATCCGGCGGCAACGTCACCCGCGCAGCCGAACGTCTGGGCCTGAGCCGGAAGGGTCTCCAGCTCAAAATGATCAAGCACCGCCTGCGAAAGCAGGAGGAGTGAACGCCCTTTTCAGATCACCTGGCTGATGTGCATGGCCTTGAATTTGCCGCTGGCCTTCGCCGCCTTGGTTAGCTGGATCAGACACCCCGGACAGCCGGTCACCACGACGGCCGCGCCGGTTTTTTCGATGTTTGCGCGCTTCTTTGCGAGGATCTTTGCCCCTATGGCGGGATAATCCATGTGAAAGGAGCCTGCCCCCCCGCAGCAGGTATCGGCCTCTTCCATCTCGACGAATTTCCCGGTCGCCCGGAGCAGGTCGCGCGGCTGCCGGGTGATGCCCTGGCCCCGCACGAGATGGCAGGGGTCGTGATAGGTCAATACGGCATCCACCTTATGCCGCGGCGTGTAACCCGCCTTCGCGAGGTACTCCGTCAGATCCATCGCTTTGCCGCTGAAGGCGGCCGCCCGGTCCTTCCACTCGGGATCGTCAGCAAAGAAGGAAGCGATATGCTTGAGTGTGCCGCCGCAGCTTGCGCAGTCGCTCACGACCAGATCGGAGTCCTCGTACAGCAGGATGTTCTTCTTGGCAAGGGTCAGAAAATCATCGCGCATCCCGTGGGCGAGGTGGGGCAAACCGCAGCAGACATTATCCTTCGTGATGATCCGCGTCGTGCTCCGCAGAATTTCCAACGACCGGAGAGAAGCCGCGGGAAACATCATCCGCATGCCGCATCCGTGGAAATAGGCCACCTTAGTCGCTGCCGTGAGCGCCACGTCGGAGAGGGGCGCCCGCTGCCCAAGAGCAGCCGGACCGGCAAAGGTGGCGAGGAAATGGGCCTTTGTATACTCGTCCGGCACCATGCCGTGGGGGAAGACTTTGTTGAGTCCCATTCCGCGCAGAATCGACAGCGCACCCGACGCAAGCTTCACCAGACCCCGATTTTTGAGGAAAGCGCCGGCGGCTTTGTATTTTACAGCCGTTCCGCCTGTCCGGTCCGCGAGATACTGACGGACATCGACCATCGCCTCGTCGGTCTTGACCTTGCTCGGACAATTCTCGACACAGGCCCGACACAGCAGACAGAAGTCGACTGCCTTAGCGACATCCGGCGCCGGATCGAGGCCGCCCTCGGTCAGGGCGCGCACAATCACATTCTTTCCCCGTGCGCTCGACGCTTCGATATCCCTCGCCCCGAAGAGCGGACACACCGGCAGACAGGCGCCGCAGCGGTCGCACTGACTGACGATCTTCTTGGCGTTCTGCAGCAATGCAGCATCCGCGGTCTTATGCATAACCTTCTTTTCCTCTGAGCCGTTTACGAAGCCGTCACCAGATCTTGCCGGGGTTCAAAATCCCTTTCGGATCGAGCGCCTGCTTTATCGCCTTCAAGGTCCGCACGCCCGCCTCGCCCAGCGCCTGGGTAATATAGGGCCGTTTGGTGATGCCGATCCCGTGCTCGCCCGAAAGCGTCCCGCCGACGGCGAGGGTTGCCGCAAATATCTCGTCGATGGCCCGGTGAACCCGCTCGGCCTCTTCGGGATTGCCCAGGTCGCAGAGCACCGATGGATGGAGGTTGCCGTCCCCGGCATGACCGTACACGGCGATGGGAATCTTGTATTTCTCGGAGATGGCACGGATGCGACGCACGACCTCGGGGAAGGCGTCGCGCGGGACGGAAATGTCCTCGCCGAGCCGGTTTGGCGCTATGGCGGCTACCGCCGAACTGATCCCCCGCCGGATCGCCCAGAGTTCGTCCGATTCTTGCTGCGACTGGGCCACACGAAATCCGATCGCGCTGCAGCGATTTGCAACGGCCTCGATCTGCTTCGCCTGTGTCGCGATGGCCTCATCGGTATCCCCGTCGATCTCGATGACCAGACAGGCCTGGACGCCCGGTTGAAGCTCGGTCTTGCGGTGCCGCGCCACCGTCTCGAGACAGACCCGGTCCATGATCTCGGCGGCCGCCGGCACGATGCCCGCCTGCAGCATCATATGGACCGTCGCGCATCCCTCGTCGAGGGAGGGGAACATCACCTGCAGCGTGCCCCGCTTCTTCGGCATCGGAACCAGCCGGAACATCGCCCGGGTCACGACGCCGAGCGTCCCCTCGGAACCGGTGAAGAGGCTCTTGAGATCGTAACCCGTCACGTTTTTGATCGCCTTGCCGCCGGTATGGAGGATCGTGCCGTCGGCCAGGACCACTTCGAGTCCCATCACATAGTCGGCCGTCACTCCGTACTTGACGGCCCGCATGCCGCCGGCATTCTCCGCCACGTTGCCGCCGATCGTGGAGAATTTCCAACTCGCCGGGTCGGGCGGATAGAAGAGTCCTTTGGCGGCGCAGTGGTTGTAAAGATCGATTGTGCGGACCCCCGCTTCGGCCGTGACCATCATATTTCTCTCATCGAGTTCGATGATTCGCGTCATGCGATCGAGGCAAAGCGAAATGCCGCCCTGCAGGGGGATGCTGCCTCCGGTGCGTCCGCTCGCCGCACCGCGCGGCGTGACGGGAATCGCATATTCGTAAGCGATGACCATCGCCTTCGAGACTTCCTCTGCGGTCAGCGGCCGGACGACGATGTCGGGTTTGTTCGCCGGCAGCAGGGGCACAAAAGACGAATCATAGGAGTACCCGAAGCGGTCGAGATCGGAGTCAAGGATGTTTTCCGGTCCCACAATATCACGCAGTTTTTTCTTTATTACTTCGGTTATCATCGGGATTCCCTCTTCATCACTCACCTTATTTACATATGACTGAAACCCGGGGGCTTTTGCGGCTCCCCCGTTTCGTCGCCGGCGACTTTAGGGGAAGCCGCCTCTGATGTCAACACGGTTAGACACGTCGGCTTTTCCAAACCCCTTGACTTCAACCGAAGGAATGGAATAAGGATCCTCCCGTGCACTGCAAGCGAAATCACAGGCACAGGGGATGTGAAGCGCGGCGTCCGTGACAGATTCTATTTCCCATTTTCCAGGGCAAAAAGCAATGACCAATGAAAATCCCCCGTACCCGAAAGTGCCGGTGGATATATCGCTGAGATCGACCGTCCAGACAGTCGTCCGAAAAGGCTCTTTACGCGGACCCCTCCGTACTGGTATAAACGCTGAAAGGTAGTCTTTCGCAAATTCATCTCTTTGTCTTGGAGGCACAACATGAGGCTGCTGACCGAGCTCGTTTCGATCCCGACCGACACCAAGCCCCTCGATGGCGCGTACTACGAGCCCGAAGGCGGCGCTACCGCGGGAGGCGCGTTGCTTTTCCACGGCAATACGATGAACTTCTACACCGGAGCGATGCGTTTCTTGCCCCCGGTCCTCATAAAGCTCGGCTTCGCCTGCCTTGCGTTCAACCGCCGGGGACACGACATCCTGGGCACCGGCGACAGCCGAGTTCCGCTGGGCGGTGCGTTCCAGACAGCCCGGGAGGGCATCGAAGACAACCGACTCGCGGCGCAATGGCTCGCGCAACGAGGATTTCCGCACCCTGTCGTGATCGGACACAGCAACGGCGGCATGCTCGCCGTGCGGCATGTCGTCGATCACCGGGACACCCCCGCGCTCGTCCTGCTGTCGGCGCACGGCGGCGGCGGGCAGATGGTGCAGCGATCGAGCAGGGCGGGAATGATGGCCGGCGACCGACTGGAGGAGATCACCGCGCAGGCCCGCGCGCTCGTTGCCGCCGGGCGGGGGAAGGAGCTTCTCCTGATGCCCGGCTGGTGGTATGTGATCACCGCGGAGAGTTTCATCGACCGTCTGGAGAAAACGCCCGATCTGCTCGAACTCGCGCCGCGGGTGACCTGCCCGACCCTCTTTATCCGCGGCGACCGGGAGCCGCGCGACAGCTACCCGGCCGAAGCGTTTGCGAAGCGTGCGGGCGGCCCGGTCCGCGTCGAGATCATCCCCCATTGTGATCACTTCTATAACGGACGGGAGCAGGCGATCCAGGAACAGGTTGCCTCCTGGTTAGCCGACCTCATGGCTCAATCGCCATTCTCCCATCGGTAACCATGTTTGGTCCGTCTCTTCAATTTCTGAACGGATTCAATCCACAGCGAGATAGGTGAACTTTATAGTATGGGAGATCCGTCATGCACGTGCACGCTTATCGCGATTGTGAGCTGGCGCTTCGGTGCGCACGAAGAGGATTGTCTCTGGGACTGCTGATGCTCCTGCTTTGGTCGGGCCCCGCGACCGCATCGCCGGGATTCATATCCGCGCAGAATGTGACACGCGTGGGGCGCCTCGATCTCGAAGGCGGAGGGATGGTGCATGTGAAGGGAGCCCTCGCCGCCGTGGGCCACATGGGACCGCCATGGGCCACAACCCTGCTCGATGTGGCGGATCCGACCCGTCCCCGCATCCTCTCCCGGATCGAAGTGCGCCCCGGAACGCACTCCCACAAGGCGCGGATCTGCGGCAGCACCCTGGCAATCAACGTCGAGAGTTTCGGGGGGGGAGGGGATGGAACGGCGGGACTGGCCCTCTTCGATATTTCTGATCCGCTCCGCCCGAGGGCGACAGCCTTCTACCGCACGGGCGGTTCGGGGGTGCACCGTTTTCAACTGGACTGCGCCAGAAAACTGGTCTATGCCGGCGGCGGCGCCGAAGGATTCCAGACCGACATCACCCTGATCATCGACATCGGCGACCCCACCCGTCCACGGGAGGTCGGTCGATGGGAAGGTCCCGGAGAGTCTCGGGCGGCCGGCGAGAGGCCCGCCGTGTCCGGCGCCGCCGTCAGGACGCATCATCCGCTGCGGCTGGGCAATCGGCTCTATGTCTCGCTCTGGACCCACGGTTTCGCGATCCTGGACATCTCCGATCCGGCGCAGCCCCGGCTTGTAAGCCACGTCAACGATCATGAGGGAGGCAGCGCCCCCACACACACGGCGCTGCCCGTCGGGCATGAAATCCTGGGAAAGAAGTGGCTGATCGTCTTCGACGAGGAGATGGGCGGCGGGGATCCACCCGCCTTCATGCGGGTCTATGACATCACCGACGAGAGGCGACCCCTCCCCGCGGCGACGTTTCACGTGCCGAAAGACCCCTCCGGCAAGACCGGCGGCCGCTTCGGAGCGCATCAGCCCCACGAACATGTCGGTCCCGACAACCTGGTCTACGCCGCCTGGTTTTCGGGCGGCCTGAGGGTGATCGACCTCTCGGATCCTTACCATCCCCGGGAGGTGGGACATTACATCCCCCGACCGGCCTCTGGTGAGCGATATGCGCAGAGCAACGATCTTTTCGTGGATGAAAGGGGATTCATCTACCTGATCGACCGCATCCGCGGGTTCGATATTTTACGTTTCAAGGGCGCGGCGGGAAGATAAATCCACTTATGGCAAAGCGAGCGCCGTTCTGATATAAATAGGCGGGTAAACCGCAAACGGTAGGGACCGTGGAATAACCGGTTTTATGTTTTGGAGAGCGCCTCATGCCTGCGCAGGACATGGCAAAGCTGAAGATAGAAAAGTCGGAAAAGATCGTTCGACCCAATCGACGCAGAAAAAGAATCTTTGTCATCGCGGTTGTGATCCTGCTTTTTTTGACCGCCGGCGGCCTTTACTTCGGCGGCATCATTGTCCCGGCCGTTTCCGTCGACGTGACCACCGTTTCCCAGGTGTACCCCTCCCAATCGCTTTCCCTGTTGAATGCAAGCGGTTACATCGTCGCCCAGCGGAAAGCCGCGGTGGCCTCCAAGGTGACGGGCCGCCTGGAGGCGCTGATGGTGGAGGAAGGCAGCAAGGTCAAAGAGGGACAGGTGATTGCCCGCATGGAGAATGCCGACGTCTCCGCATTCAGAAACCAGGCCGTGGCCAATCTGAACACCGCCCGCGCCACCCTCGAACAGGTCAAGGCGGAGCGAGACAACGCCCTGAAGGAGTACGAGCGCTATAAGCAATTGGTCGCCAAGGGTTACGTGGCCAGATCCGATTACGAAGCGGTGGAAACGCGCTATCGGCGATCTGCCGAAGGGGTGAAAGCATCGGAAGCGGCGGTTCAATCGGCAACAGCCGCACTGCAGAACGCCGATGTCAGTATCGAATACACCTTGATTCGGGCGCCCTTCGATGCCGTCGTCCTGACCAAGAACGCGGATATCGGCGACATCGTCACCCCCATCGGGGCCGCTGCCAATGCGAAGGCCGCCGTCGTCACCATTGCCGACATGGGCTCACTGCAAGTGGAGGTGGATGTCTCGGAGACCAGCATCACCCACATCCGGGTAGGACAGCCCTGCGACATCCAGCTGGACGCCCTTCCAAACCAGAGATTCCAGGGTGAGGTCTATACCGTTGTACCGACCATCGACCGTAGCAAGGCCACTGTCCTGGTGAAGGTTCGCTTCCTGAACAAGGACCCCCGGATGCTGCCCGACATGAGCGCGAAGGTTTCCTTTCTCTCGCGGAGACTCGCTCCCTCCGAGCTGAAGCCGCGCCTCGCCGCCAGCCAGTCGGCCCTGATCGCAAAGGGCGACGCGACATTCGCATTTCTCCTGGAAGGAACCCGGGTCAAGGAGACCCCCGTCCGGACCGGTTCAAAGCTCGGCGATATGATGGAAATCCTGTCGGGACTCAAAGCCGGCGACCGGGTCGTCATCAAGCCCCCGAAGGGGTTGAAGGACGGATCGCGAATCAAAGTCGCCGAACGGTGAGCGTTCACTTCCGAACCCCTCCCCGTTTACGGAAAATCCGACGTGAAGGTGTCAAATCTTCTCCCTTGACAATGACGCCATAATTTGGCACCATTCAGCTATGACGCGAAAGCACCGTAAAACTCTTAAACTGATCTTTGCACACCCCCCCAGCACAAAAGTGAAATGGCGCGATATTGAAGCGCTATTCCGCGAGTTGGGTGCGGAGGTGACGGAACGGGAAGGATCGCGTGTCGGCGTCCGGTTGTTTGGGGAACGACGGGTGTTTCATCGTCCCCACCCGTCGCCCGATTCCGACAAAGGAGCAGTAGCGAGTATTCGCAAATGGTTGGAAAAGAATGGAGTGAAGCCATGAAGAACGTTATGGAGATCAACGGCGTAAAGGCTGTTATCGCCTTCGACCCCGAGATCAATATGTTCCGGGGTGAGTTTGTGGGGTTGAACGGCGGCGCCGATTTTTACTCAACCGATATCGATGGATTGCGCAGGGAAGGGGAAACGTCCTTGAAGGTCTTTCTTGATATGTGCGCCGAGGAAGGGGTTTCCCCCCACCGGAAAACATCCGGTAGATTAAACCTTCGCCTTTCCCAGGAGTTGTACGACAAAGCGGCAACTTTGGCCAAGGCGTCGGGAAAGAGTGTGAACGCCTGGATTGCGGATGTTATCCGTCATACCGATGACGTCCTCACCCATTAATTATATCGCTTTCTCGAGTGGGGGAGATCGGGAATACAACCCCACTGCCGAATGTCAAAGGTTGGGAAAAGGTTCAACATGAAGCGCTTGGATCTTGATATCCTGCTCCAGGAGGGCGAAGGCACGATGCTGGAATACAAGGAAAACCTTTCCTCCTCCTTCACCCGTGAACTGGTGGCCATGGCGAACACCGCGGGCGGGAAGATTCTCCTCGGGGTGCGGGACGACGGCACGGTAAAAGGCTTCCCTGACTCCAACGAGCAGCGGGCACGCATTCAGGACATCGCCCGCAACTGCGACCCGCCCGTGAAGGTGCTGGTGCAGCGGGTAGGCGAAGTGACAGTCGTTACGGTCCGGGAGAGCAACGCCAAGCCCGTGCAATGCAGCGACGGTTTCTTCTGGCGACAAGGGGCAGTCACTCAGAAGCTCAGCCGCGACGAGATTCGAGATTTCTTCCGCAACGAAGGAGGTATCCGTTTCGATCTTTCCCTCTGCCCGAAGTTTCGCTATCCCCAAGATTTCGACCGAGTAAAGTATGACGCCTGGTTCCGGCTGAGCGGCATTACCGGACGACCGCGCACCGAGGACGTGCTGGTCAACATCGAGGCGGCCGAACATGCCGGCGGGCGTCTCGTCTTCCGCAATGCCGGCGTCCTCTTTTTTGCCCGGAACGTCCGTCGCTTCTTCAACCAGGCCTACATTACCTGTCTGTTGGCCAAGGGCGCCGATAAGGTTCACGTCCTGGATCGCAAGGACTTCGATGGAGGAATCGTCGCCGATATCGAGGATGCCATGCGATTCATCGAGCGGAACACCCGGACGGCCTGGCGCATAGAGGGACTGCGCCGGGAGGACATCCCGGAATACCCGATGAAGGCCCTGCGCGAGGCCATAACCAACGCCGTCATGCATCGCGACTGGTTCATGGAGGGGGCCAACATCTTCGTGGAGATCTATACCGACCGGATCGAGATATCCAGCCCCGGCGGTCTGCCCAAGGGGATGAAGCTTTCCGACCTCGGCAGGAAGAGCATCCGTCGCAACGCCCTCATTGCCGACCTTCTCCATCGCATCACGTTTATCGAGAAGGCCGGTACGGGCATCAAGCGCATGCGCGAAGAGGCTCACGATCAACGCTGCCCTGAACCGATCTTCGAAGAGAACGGCTTTTTTACCGCGATCTTCTATCCAAATCCGGAGGTGCGCGCTCAGGCAGAAACCCGGCCAGAACCAAGCACCGCACAAGTGCCCCCCAAGTTGTGGCGATGTTGGCGAGGGCTAAGAACGGCGCTACCCGTGACGAACTTCAGAAAGCTGCCGGACTTCGCGATCGGAAGCACTTCCGGGAGTCACTCCTCGATCGTTTTATCCAAGAAGGAATTCTTGAGATGACCATCCCGGAAAAGCCGCGAAGCAGCAAACAACGTTACCGCCTAACCCAGAAGGGGCGTTCCATCCTTGAATCCGGAGGCGACCATTCATGACCATGACAAGACACCGGCAAATGTCTCAAGGGCTCATGAACCGGCCGAACTGGAAAAGGCTCGCAAGGCTCATTGAGAAACCCAATATAAACCAGACATGAAGGGAACATAATGGGGACAGTAGGGACATTTGCTCAGGTGCGAAGGATGGATCGCGGATCAAAATCGCCGAACGGTGGGCGTTCCCTTCAAGGCAAAGGGCTCTCGACGGCACAATAGCAATACAATATGACATCGACGATCAATGAACTCCTCCGTCACGTGTTACACTAATATTGGTGTTGACAGGCTATGCGATTCTCTGTAGAGTTTTATGAAACAGCAACAGGACAGTGTCCGATCCGTGACTTTTTAGACGATCTCAAGAAATCGGACCCCGGCGATTTTGCCGCCATCCTGGCAGGTCTGAAAAAACTACAGGATCGGCAGTATCACCGGCCTCCGTTGTCCAAGCCTGTCGGAGATGATCTGTTTGAATTGCGACATGTGGGAAAGCTCAATACACGGGTCCTATATTTTTTCATGAAGAGGCAACGCATGGTCGCTGTTCACGCCATCCGCAACAAAGGCAGAGAGATACCAGACAGGGACCGGAAAACAGCACTGGAGAGGAGACGGGATTGGTTGGTGAGGCATCCGCAATGAAAAGAAAAACAAATTTCGATCAATATCTTGAGGAACAGCTCAAGGATGTGGTTTTTGCCGAACGCTTCAAAAAAGCCGGGGAAGCATGGGATGTCGCGTTGGAACTGGCCGCCTTGAGAAAGGAATCCGGCCTTTCGCAGAAGGAGCTTGCCAAACGGGTGGGCACGACCCAACAGCAGATCAGCCGACTGGAATCGACATCCTACGAAGGCCATTCCCTAAGCATGCTCAGAAGGGTTGCCGAAGCCCTCGGCGCCACGATTCATATCGAACTGCTGCGTGGAAAGCAAAAAAAAAGCATGGGCGTCGCCGAAGATAATCCAGATTACGGAAGGATGGAATGAATAGCAACGCCTCCTAAAGTTCGGGGAAAGGTTCGGGGAAAAGGAGCGGGGTTTTGTGCTTTTAGCAATCAAAATGATGGTAATACAGTGAAGTAAAGGAACTTCAGAAATATGAGCCAAGAAGAAATAATAAAAAATGAAATTCAACGACTTGCTCAGATGGACACACTGGAACGTTTATGTAGCAATATCCCAATGACGGAAATGATTACGGTGTATTGGTCAGAGAGTTCATCGATTCATAATCATTGGATATATTGTGCTCTGATCCCCTCATCGCAAGTTGAGCATTGCTTATCCAAGATGTCTTGGGGTTTCTCCCATGGAAATGGCTATCCAGGAGCATGTAAATACTATGAAAACGAAGAAGAGATCACCGCTTATTATCGATTTGGTGATGATAGTGGTATTGAACCATTGATCATTGACAGAAATTTTTATGGTATGCGGCCTGACTATAAGGAACTGAGTGAGGAGTTTCGTTTGTTCCATCGACTTTATCATGACTGTAAGGAAGACAAATTCATCAAGATTGATGATGATGGAAATGAGCAAATTGTTGCAATTGTTGAGCCCACACGGATTCAAATCCGGTTAAGAGAAATCCGACAGTTTCTCGCAATAAAAGAGATGCACCTTTCAATTCAATTCGATCATCGGGAGCATTCTCAGTGTACGTTGGAAGCATTGGGGCTTGCATCTGGAGGTGGTGATCATCGGAAGGAATTGTGCTGCTGGGGGCTTCATTATGGCAGTGGCGACGGTATCTGTAATTATAACTCATTCAGCCGGTTGGTGGGCAAGCGTCTTATTGAGCCGCTTTCAAAAGAAAAGAGTGGTATGTGGGGTTTTGCGAAGGAGGAAGATCGTAAATGTGTCGATTTTATTATTGGTGTGAATGAAGATGGTGAACAAGTAACAAACTCATCTGATCCAGATCGATTGGCCAACTTCTTTGGTGCTAACCCTGAAGCTCCGAATTATTTAACAGCAGTTCATTTTCGTAAAGCGGTATTGGACAAATATTATCAGCAGGCCAGTAAATATTCCGTAGAAGATTCATATCTTCGCTGTGGTTCCCTTTGGGGACTACAGATGGATAACCATCATTCCGATAAAGTTTGCGTCTGGCTGGGTGATCTTGGCCGAGATTTACCTTATAATGAACAACTGCACTGGCGCAGCCACAATATTTTGCCTGTCGGGAATGTGAGTGAAACATATTTCAAACGTCAAATTCTGGCCGAGTTCAACGATTCGGTTCGTCCTGAACACAATTTCAGCGCTTATTACTCAAAACTACAGCATGTATGTCAGGAATTTTTGGGATGGTCACTACTGCTTCCTTTGGCGAAGGAAGATGAACATCACCTACAGTCTATACGTATTCCCTCAACTGACGAGCAGAAGGATTTTGATGACCTGATTCTGGCGCTAACTAAAAATTTTGGTGGATTCACTAAATGAAAAGGAATTGAACCGACTCATACCAAAAGAGGAGGTTGACGAAGTCAAAGGTAGTATTTCCCGTTTGGAACGAGTGCTGGAGCTTCACAATGTTGAAAGGTATAAAGATCACATAGAGTTTTTACGAAACCTTCAAAACCTTCGATCGGCAGGTACAGCGCATCGGAAAGGCAGTAATTATCTGAAAATTGCCCAGGCGTTTAGTATTCACAATACATCCCTGGCTATTGTATTTGAAGGGATCCTTGTTAAATCAAATGACTTCCTTAAGTTTCTTGAAGAGAACGTTTGTTGTGGTAACTTGGGAGCCAAATCAAATTGTCTTGAGCGCGGAGGGAGTTGATTTGGCAGAACCGAAACGACCCATCGTAGAAATCAGGAATATCTTCAAGTCCTATCACCGGGAAAACCTTGTCGTCCCGGTCCTGCACGATATCACCTTCGACATCGCCGACGGGGA
>Ga0208373_1001724_pt1 | contig 27492 bp, 22 predicted proteins | sample RifOxyC2_FD_184036 | JGI IMG/M metagenome (GOLD analysis project Ga0208373, IMG submission 184036) | Soil microbial communities from Rifle, Colorado - Rifle Oxygen_injection C2 (SPAdes) | ecosystem: Environmental > Terrestrial > Deep subsurface > Rock core/Sediment | place: Rifle, Colorado... | reverse complement strand
CGGCTACCTCGCCAACTATATCCACGCCCTTACCTCGTTTGTCTTGAGATAACAAACGAGAACAAAAAAGACGTTTCAATTGTGTGACAATTCACTTCAAACAAAAAACTCGCCATTAGCGAGGTTACTTTGGTTTGGTTTGAAAAATGAGAGGGAGGGAGTTTCGTAATTCAAAGCAACAAGAGCCTCTACCATTAGCATCTCGAGCTCTCCCACTTCAGGCTCGACCCCGAAGTGGAGACTCAACTCCCCGTGCAGACGGAGCTTGTCTGCCGGGGAGAGCTTCTGGAAAATCACCGAAGCGACTTCCAGAAGCTTCTTTGCTTCTTCGTACATGGTTCTCCTCCAATAAATTAATATCGTATATTTTTCCTCTTTTGTCAAGAGTGATTGACAAAATAATTATTTTTAATTAAAAATTTTAGAAAATAAAAAAGGGCAGACCAGAATCTGATTTTTAGTCTTACTTACCTCCTTTTGGTGCGCAAAACTAAAAATCTTCATCTGAATCTGCCCGAGAATACTAGAAATATACGACCGCCAATCCGGTGGCGGCGCCGAGGACAATCGCCCCCAACGCCACCAAGCCGGCGGACAGCCACCAAAATTTTTTAGGTCTCGGTGGCTGTTGGAAGGCGTCCATCTCCCGACAACATATTGTCGGGGACGAGGCGGTGGGCAGAAAGGACGGTCTCCAAACCGTACACTCTTTCCCCCCGTCCTCGTCGTAAACGTTCATTTCTATCGTCCCCCCCCTACCCTGGGCTTCCGCCAGGGCATCTTCCAACGCCTGCCGCATTTCTGCGGCAGTCTGGAAGCGGTCTTCGGGACTCTTTTGCAGAGCCCGATAAACCACCTCCCTGAAGGAGATGGGGATATTATTGGGTAGAGGAACGGGCTCCTCTCTCGTAACTTTTACAAATATTTGCATCATGTTCACCCCCGGAAAAGGAAATTTTCCCTTTGATAAAAAGTAATATAGCATGACCCCCGCCGACCAGATATCCGTTCTCTGGTCGATCAAGTCCCCTCTACCCCGAAACTGTTCGGGGGACATGAAGAGTGGAGTCCCCATCATCGTCCCCTCGGCGGTGATGAGCTCGTCCCCCACTTTCTTGGCCAAACCGAAATCCCCTAATTTCGGTTCCCCCTCCTCGTCAATAAAAATATTCTCGGGCTTTATGTCCCGATGGACAAAGCCCTTTTTGTGAAGCTCCGCTATGAGCTTCAATATAACAACCATTTTTTTGAGAATATTAATATTGTCTCCGGGAGGCAGCGCTTCCATGTCTCCCAAATATCTTTCAAAAACTAGATATTTTTTTCCTATATATTCCCCCGCGTCTAATAGCTCGCCAATAACTCTGCTGGCTTTTTTTTCTCTTATATATCTTTCATTATTATTTTGATTAAATATTTTTATAGCGACTAATCGCCCCCCCGAACAGAAATCCACCGCCTCCCACACGGTGGCTGTCCCCCCATCTCCCAACTCATCCAGGAGGGTATAACGCCCTCCTTCAATGTCGTCCCCCACCTTAAAAACTTTCATCACCACCTCCTCCCCACTGGGGGGTTGTTGGTTGCCAAATTGTCAAAGAACCCTTCAAATTACTACAAAAAAATGATTTTGTCAAGGGGGCTTGACAAAAACAAAAGACAGCTCTTTGCGAGCTGTCTTTTTGGTCTAGATTTGCCTAGATTTTATTTTTCAATACCTTCTAAATTCTTCTTTCTTTTTAAGAAAATAAGGGTTGCTAAACCAATCAATCCAATTCCGCCGGCAGATAGCAATACCCACCATAACCAATTTATTGAAGAATTGCCGGAAGTTGAGGCTGTTTTGTCATCATTATCAAAATCAGATCCGCCGGTTCTGGTGTCAACCGAACCAACCGCATCATTTTCATTACTATTTGATGCCTCTCCGGAATCATTGACAGCTAATGCCGGATCTTCGCCGATACCAGATGCCGGCTCATCTCCCGAGGGAGCCGGAGTGTCTCCACCCAATGTTCGCGGTTCCGGGGCTGCTCCTTCCGGGTCATCTTCTCCCGGATCATCAACTGGCGTTTCCTCTACCGGAGGAGTAACCGGTGTTTTATTAACGAATGTTATATTTACCGGAGAAAGAGTAATTCCATTTACAACCGCGGTAATAGTGGAAACCCCTTGAATCCCAGATGTTATTCTAAAATATCTTTGGTTCGCTACGGCGACAAGTGGTTCTGCAACAGTGATATGATCCTTCCCTCCTCTTGAGGAAGTTAAAACAATTGTAGAAATATCAACAGCGCCATTAACGCTATTCTTTGCTGTAACGGTAATATTTGAATAATTTGTATTGTTGGCGACAATTGTCATTGGCGAAGCGACCACTGTTGAATTTGCGGCGAAAACCGGCAAATCAAAATGAGGAATCACAACGGCAGTAAAAGCGATTGTAGCTCTTTGATCTATTATAGTAGTGCCATAAATAATTGCTCTAACATTTGATGTTCCGGCAGTTGAAGATTTTACTCTAAAAGTAGCAACGCCGGATGAATTGGTTGTACTTGTAACCGCTGTTACAGTATCGGAATCTCTGGAAGAAGCCATACTAACCAAAACTCCGGACACCGGAGCATTTAAATTATTCTTGGTCGTAACTGTAATGGTGGAATAGTTGATATTGTTTGCGGGAACCGTATTCGGTGAGGCGACTACTGTTGAGTTTGTAGCAGAAGCCAGCAATTCAAAAACTGGGAAAATGACCGCAGTAAAAGTAATTGTAACTCTTTGGTTTATTTCAGAGCCTCCGATAGTCGCTCTAAAGATAGAAGATCCGGCGACAGAAGACTTTACTCTAAAAACAGCAAGACCGGTTGAATTGGTTGTGCCAATAAGAGTTGTAATAGTATCAGAATCTCGAGAGGAGAATAAAGCCGCAGATTGACCGACAAAAGGAAGGCCATTTGTTCCGACAGCATTTACACTAATTACAACGTAATTTTCGTTATCCGCCGGAGCCGAACCTGCTGAAGCAGTTACAGTGGAATCTGATGGATCAAGCCATACAACTGCTTGAGCCTCTGACGCTAGAAACATAGTTCCGGTAATATAACCGCTTATAAGGGCGACTATTGTTAAAGCTTTAAAGATTTTTTTCATATTTTTTTATTAAATTATTATTTAATTTATTATTTTGTGTTATTGATTTACAATTATTATCAAATAAAAAATCTTGGCTAGATACCTAATATTAGCATGATTTATCATTTTCGTCAATGTGGGTTGACAAAAACCGAAAATCCTTTATCCTAAACAGGAGGAACTGGCGATCTTTGACATTTTTTGTTCTTTTTCTTCCCCGTTGAAAGGCGGGAGGAGATGGAGGTTGTGATGGAAAAGTTTTTTTGGACCGTCCTTGTGACGGCAACGACCCTCTTGCTCGCGGGTCGCGCGTGGGCAGAGGAGGCTTCGCCACCGTGTGCGACGGTGACGGAGTGCACCCAACGGGGGGAGGAGGCGTATAGTGCTAACAGATACGCTGAAGCAGAGCGGTTCCTTCGGGAACGGCTTTCCCTAGAGCCTAATAATATTTATTTTCAATTGGCTCTCGCTCAAACCCTTGAGGGGCTGGGCGATTGTGCCTCCCTTCAGGGGGCGCAAGAATTATATTCCCAAATAACCGGGGAAGGGGCGGTACCGGCCAACGCCCGGGCCGGTCTTTCTCGTATCGCCGCAGACCTAGCGGCATGCGAGGAGGAAGAGGCGGAAACCTCCCCCGAGCCGCCGACGGAAGAGCCTCCTGCGGTACAGCCCACACCGCCCGAGCCTCCTACTACCCCCGCTCCTCACGGCCGTGGAGGGGGAATCGCCGCTTGGTCCACTTTCGGCGTCGGAGTGACAACCCTAGCAACAGGGATCGTGCTCTGGATCCCAGCCTATCTAGCGGCTGACGAGCGAGACTCCTTCTGCTCGGAGGGGGGCTGCCTGGACATCGGGGAGCAGAGGCAATGGGGAGCAGCCGACGAAGACTTTCGGAGATTCGCCCTCGCGGGCGATATCCTCGTCGGTCTTGGCGCGGCCATCGCCATGGGTGGCCTTATCTGGGCACTCGTGGCGCGGCACCGGGGGGAGACGCCGACCGCCGCAGTCTCCTTCTGGCCATCAAGGGGTGGAGGTGGCGGCCTCGTCTTCACTCTGTGCCGGTGAGGACAAAAAAAGGGGGGGGTACAAAAACGACAAACATCGGGCTTCACGGAACGTTGGTATGAGGGGAGCCAACAATCCGCGAAGTCCTTTTTTTATTTCATAAAAATAATCTAACTAGTTTTAATTACTGTCATTCCCGCGAAGGCGGGAATCCTACTTTTGTAAAATTGGAACTGTATAATAAATTGTGAGTGGATCCCCGCCTTCGCGGGGATGACACATAAAAATGCTTATTCTGTGAAATAAAAAATGAGCAGACTGGACTAAATTTCTTGCTTGTTTACCTCCTTTCGTTACAAGCTAAAAATCTTTGTCCAATCTGCCCAAACCGCGGCTACAGCCACGGATTCAATTCCTTTTGTGGCGGAGCTGGTCCGCCGTCTTCCCTCCGTCGGGGCGGTGGAAGGATCCGCGGTGTTGGAGGGGGAAGAATAACCCCACCATCCTCCCTCCTCACCGGGGGTGGGAGGATCCGAGGCTCCTCCGGTACCGGCTGCTTACTCCCGCCGTCCCCCTCCAACTGTGGTGGCGGAGAAGGTCCTCGCTTCCAAGGGACTTTTCCGCCCGCTCCGGCGTCGGAGGGAGCTTTCGTCGGTACCTCCGCGTCGAGAGGCGACGCGTCAGCCTCCTCCGTCTCTCCGTCGCCGTCCGCCTCGGAGTCGCAGGGGTAACCGTCGCCGTCTCCGTCAGCATCGGCAATGCCACTGTCAGGCTCTACCGATACGTCGGAGGGAGACGCCCCAGACGTCGACGAAGGTGATGGCGTGGAAAGCCACCACCACAGAAAAAGCCCCACGCTGACCCCGAGGACGATAACGACGAAGACGGCTATAACGAGTGGCCCCCACCGCCACCTCGTAGGGAGAACAACCTCGTCCTCCACTTCCCCCTGATCCTCCGAGAGGAGAGGTAACTCCTCCTCGTCTCCCTCTTCTCCCTGTTCCACCGGGACTGGGCCAGGTAGTGGTGTTTCCTCTGGCGGAGGAATCGCCTCCGCCTGTTCTGGCGGGGTTCCCACTTCCTCCGACAGAACCTCTTGTGAGGGTTCCTCCGTCGGAGCCGCGGGAGTGGTGGGAGCTGGCTCGGCCGTCGAGGACGAAGTGCTCCCGACTCCCCCTTCTTCTTCCGCCTCTTCATTAATATCTAAAGACTCGGGCTCATCACCCGAAATCGCCTCCCGAAGAGCGTCGGCAAACTCCGAAGCGGTTTGAAATCGCTCGTCAGGCTCGAACGCCAATGCCTGAAGAACGATACCCTCAAGTGAGGAGGAACCAATTACTGAAATTTTAGGAAAAATTTGTCTAGAGGCAACATTCATCATTGCCTCTTGATAATTGTTCCCTTGATTTAGCATCCCCCCTGTTAACATTTCATACAATATTGCTCCAACACTAAATATGTCAGAGCGCTGGTCTATTACCCTTCCCATAGCTTGCTCGGGAGACATATACCATGGCGAACCGAAAACCATTCCCTCCCGAGTTAGCTTACTTGTTTCTTCCTGTGCCGATTTTGCAATACCAAAATCAAGAATTTTAGCTATTTGACCTTCAGTAATAAAAATATTTTCCGGCTTCATGTCGCGGTGGACAACTCCATTTCGATGAGCCGCCATCAGGGCAGCTAAAACTTGTAATATTATTTGAATTATCAACTCTCTCTCAATTATCTTTTTATCTTTTTCATTTTCTTCTAATATTGCTCCCAGATCTTTGCCATCTAGAAACTCCATTACGATGTATGGGGCTCCTTCACTTGTCTCCCCCATATCATAAACCGTAACTATATTGTTATGACCAAGGCCACCAGTTAACCTGGCTTCCCTGCGTAACCTTTCCGTATGTTCGCTACTGGAGGCTGTCCATGGATTTAGCACCTTAATAGCTACTGAACGACCAATCTTTTGGTCTCTCCCTTTATATACTACCCCCACACCCCCTTCACCAATTCTTTCTTCAATTATATATTTTCCACCAATAATTTTTCCCAGAAAATCTACATCTTGTTGCATCTCTCCACCTCTCTCTATTTTTCTAACTTGTCAGCCAATTCTGACAAGTATTTTTCAACGTTCTGGCCTTATTTAAGAGGAAAAAGGGGAAAATGTCAACCACTTATTGTCATCCCGAGCTTGTCGAGGGATCTCACACGGTGATTAAAAAAGTATTATGAGATTTCTCGACAAGCTCGAAATGACAGAAAAATTTTGAGATTATTACTTTACAGAGCGACTTGATTAACCTATGCCTTACCCCAAAGTTATTGAGATGGCGAATGCGAACCTCTATCTCAAACAAGTTGAGAGATTTCTCGCTCCGCTTGGGATGACTCGCCTATTTACCCCCAAAATGCTATAATGTACCTAGATAATTTATGGTCATTGGAGCCCTGGGGGCACGATACCCTTCCTGTCATTCCCGCGAAGGCGGGAATCCACTCACAATTTTACGAAAGTAGATTCCCGCCTTCGCGGGAATGACAAAAAAGGAAAACCATTTAACTAACCCTATGAAAACCATCTTCAATATACCTAAAAACCTCACGCCCGACTCTTATCTTTTGGTTAAAAAAAGTCGTCCTCTTTTTGGCGAAATATCTGTCGGCGGAGCAAAAAACATGGTGACCAAAGTAATGGCCGCTTTTTTGGCTTCGGATGGTGGGGAATGCCTAATCCGAAATGCTCCATTTATCGGCGAGGTTGCCAATATTCTGGCGAACTACGAACAGCTGGGGGTGAAATATTCCTTTTTTCCCGACCGCACTTTAAAGGTAAATTTTAAAAATTTAAAAGATTTTAATCTTGGCGACGAAAATACTATTGGCAGTCGCATTTCCATTTTAATGGCCGGGCCTATTTTAAAACATTTTGGTCAAGCGGTTATAAAAACTCCCGGCGGATGCAAAATCGGCAAAAGAAAAATTGATTTTCATCTTCAAGGTTTGAAAAATTTCGGCGTGGAAATAAAAGAAGATGGAAAATTTTTAAGAATGAAAGTTAAAAAGGGCGGACTGAAAGGCATAAAATTCAAACTCCCTTTCCCGAGCGTCGGAGCGACGGAAAATATGATCATTACCGCTGCCTGCGCTAAAGGCGAAACTGTTATTTCCAATTGCGCCATGGAACCGGAAATAATGGGACTTATAAAAATTTTGCAGAGAGCCGGCGTCTCCATAATCGTAAACAGCGACAGAGAAATCACGATCAATAGCAGTGAAAATTTAAATTTTAAAGATGTAACTATTATTCCCGATCGCGTCGAAATTCTCTCTTGGGCCTCGGCGGCACTCGCAACCAAAGGAGATATTTTTGTAAAAAACGCTTACCAGGATCATATTGTCACGCCTCTTGGGATTTTAGAAAAAATGGGAGCGGGCATTGAAATCAACCACGACGGAATTCGTTTTTATTACAAAGGAGAACTAAAACCAACCAATGTAAGAACTGAAATATACCCGGGATTTGCCACGGATTTTGGTCAGCCGTTTGCTATGGTTTTATCACAAATAAAAGGAAAATCCACAATGCATGAAACTATTTTTGACAATCGCCTTGGCTATCTTGAAACACTAAACAGCGTTGTTAAAAAAAATAAATTTGTTTTGAAAAATAACTGCCCGGTAAACGATCCTTGCCGATTTAAAAATAAAGGGTATCGCCACTTGGCGGAAATTACAGGGCCGGTGGAATTTGGCAAGGGCGAAGTGGAGATTCAAGATTTGCGCGCCGGCTTTGCTTTAATTATTGCCGGACTTTTGTCGGATGGATTAAAAATAAAATATCTTGATCTTCTTTTTCGCGGGTACGAAAACCCGATAAGTAAATTAAAATCGTTGGGAGCGGATGTGGAGTTGGTGAATGGATAGCTCTGTGGAGTAGCGAACTTTAGTTCGCGCTAATCTTAATTAAGACGCAGGCTAAAGCCTGCTATTCCGTTACCGGTTTATTAATTCATAATTTCTCAATCAAATGCCTTACAAATTAAAACTACTTTCTTCCGCCCTGCTCTTTTTCACTCTCGGCACTTTTTTTGTTCCCTTTTCCGCCGGAGCCGTCGCTCCCGGTTATACCGCCGAGATTGTCAAAAAAAGCTACAACTCAACCGTAAGTTTAATTCCGGGAAAAGCAATCACTTTTGAAGTTGAAATTAAAAATACTGGAACAAAAACTTGGTCAAACTCTTCCAGAAATTATATTTCCTTGTATGCCGACGGGGCGGGAAGACAATTTAAACATAATTTTTGGCACAAAGCGGAGCAACCGGCAAAAATGATTGAGCCGACTGTCGCTCCCGGCGCTCTTGGCCACCTGAAATTTGCCCTTCAAGCTCCCGAACTTTTGGGTCTTTATACCGCTAAATTTAAACTAGCCGCGGAAGATTTAACTTGGATCCCGGGCGGAGCTTTTGAAATTCCAATCAATGTTACCAATAATCCTTCTTCATCTTCACAATTATCTCAAACTGATAGTGCTGTAATCGCCAGCGCGGAAAATTTCGGCGCTTTAAAATTAATCCAAAGCCACTCTAATCTAAACTTAGGCGCCGGAGAAAAAATAACTTTTAGAGTGGGCTTCAAAAATATCGGAAAAGAAAACTGGACAACTTCCGGAGAAAATAATGTAAAACTTTGTGTTAGCGATAAAATATCAACTGATCCTTTTCGAGCTACAAATTGGATAGAGACAAATTGCCCCGTGATAGTCTCCTCGGAAACTACCTCCGGTCAACTTGGATTTTTTAATTTTGATCTTACGGGAGCAGTCAAGGGGGATTATAAAATAGATTTTATTTTGATGAATCAGGGCAAAATAATTTCCGGCGGAGTAGTAACTCTACCAATCAGTATTTCTTCATCCGGAGTTGTCGCTCCGATTGTAAAATCTGAAGAAACTCCCGTTCCGCTGGCAAATGGACCAACCATGCGCATCGGCCTTTTTTCTACTACAGATCAGGTTATTATTAGCTCCCAAAATAGTTTTGAAATAAAGGATGCTAACAATAATTTATTTTTCACGGTTCCCGCGGGAGTTAGCGCCTACGCTTCTTTTAACTTTACCAATAAAACTTATACTGCCAAAGTTAATGGCGTAGAAAAAAACGGCTTGCCTTATTTGAGATTTATTTCTTCTCTGGGCGATGACAATGTTTTTGAAGTGGTAAATTTTGAAAATAGGCCGGGCTGGAATACTTCCATAAACGACAATAAATTTCGAGGCGCTCTTGAGCTACGCTATAGTGAAGGGAGAAATAAACTTTATTTGATTAATGAATTATCTCTGGAATCCTACATGCGCGGGATTGCCGAGGCATCAAATTATCTTCCGCAAGAATTTTTAAAAGCACTAATAATTGCGGCTAGAACTTATGCCAAATATAATTTAGATATCGGCGGTAAACATCCGGCAGCCTATTTTACTTTAAACGCCAGCGCCAATGATCAAGTTTATCGCGGCTATAGTTCAGAGCTGCGTTTACCCAATGTCATGAAGGCAGTGGAAGAAACGCGGGGCATGATGGCAACATACAACGGAGAAATTGTTGTCACTCCCTATTTTTCTCAAAGCGATGGAAGAACGCGAGCATGGGAAGAAGTGTGGTGGGGTAGCGGCAAGCCGTGGCTTGTTTCCAAAGCCGACCCCTATTGCACCGGAAGAACAATGTTGGGGCATGGCGTTGGCTTTTCTGCCTACGGAGCGCGCAAAATGGCCGATGCCGGAAAAAACTTTGAAGAGATTTTGAAATATTATTTCACGGGAATTGAATTGAAAAAAATCTATTAACTAAAACAAACAAATAGATATAAATAAAAAACCATTCACTTCGCTGAATGGTTTTTTATAAATTAATAACTAAATTTATTTTTGAGGGCTACTTCCACCCCCCGTATGATACTTACTATCTACCTCTGCTAATTCCATAATTTTTTTAGAAACAACTCGCGGATTAGGAATATTTTCAAAAACAAATCTCTGTCTTGCTCCGGCTGTTTGGATATAAACATTTCCATAGTTAAACATTGTTGCGAGCATTCCCTTTGCTTCAACGGTTACATCTTGAATTTTATATAAATCAAGCTCGGAAATAGTTCTTGAAAATAAATGCTGGCTCACATTGATAATCCTGTCGTTTGTAACAATCCAAAAATCCAAATAATAATCAATAAAAGCCAAAAAAAAGACTAGCCAAATTGTCAAAAAATAAGCGCTGGCCAAAAGAGCAAGAAGGGGAAATAGAATCGTATTCTCAAAAACTTCCGGAAAAGAAACTTGTAAAAAATAATTTGCCAAAAAGGGCACAGCTAATAAAAATACAAAAAGAATAATTTGTTTAATGAGAATAATCGTATCCGCCCGCAAAAAATAAACTATTTCTTCGTAGCTCGCCTGATTGATAAATTTTTTAATATAAAGATTCATAAGTATTATTAACAAAAGACAATGTTTGCGTCCAATCAACTCCTTGCAACTCGGCCCAACTAACAAAAAGAATTAAAGCCACTCCGGCTAAAAAAACATAGGTTGTAAAAAAAGCGATTGAACTCGGCGGGACAAAGGCGGCGAGATGATAAATCGCAAAAAGAGAAAAAATAACAAAAACTGCCAAAAAAACACAATAAACTATTAAAAAAATACTAATACTCATATTAATCTTTCTTGTAAATTCTTAGGTATTTTCGCGCCGAGATGTTTGTAGGCTAATTCTGTAGCCATTCTTCCCCGCGGAGTGCGGTTTAAAAATCCCAGTTGCAATAGGTATGGTTCGTAAACTTCCTCAATCGTCGCCATCTCCTCTCCGGTCACCGCGGAAAGAGTGCTTATCCCGACCGGACCGCCATTAAACTTGTAAATTATTGATTCTAAAATTTTTCTATCAACCTGATCAAGGCCAAAATTGTCTACACCGAACATTTCCAAGGCGGAATTGGCCAACTCTTTGGTAATTATACCATCTGCCTTTACTTCGGCATAGTCCCTAACTCTTCTTAAAAGTCTATTGGCAATCCGGGGCGTCTTTCTGGCTCGCTTGGACATTAAATTAGTTGCCGCATCGTCAAACTTTATATTTAAAATATCGGCGCTTCGCCTGATAATTTTTTCTATTTCACTGTCTTCATAAAAACTTAAGTGATGCGTTATGCCAAATCTATCTCGCAATGGCGCGGAAATCAAACTCATTCTTGTTGTTGCTCCAATGATCGTAAATTTAGGCAAATCGAGGCGAACAGTTCTTGCCCCAGGGCCTTTTCCAATAATCAAATCAAAAGCATATTCTTCCATGGCCGGATAAAGCACTTCTTCTATTACTTTATTTAGGCGATGGATCTCGTCAATAAATAAAATGTCGCCGTCTTTTAGGTTCGTAAGAATCGCGGCCAAATCTCCCGCTCTTTCAATCGCCGGCCCGGAAGTTACCCTCACCTCTCCCCCTATTTCATTGCCAATGATATAGGCTAAGGTAGTTTTTCCCAGACCCGGACAACCATAAAACAAAATATGTTCCAATGGTTCTCCTCTTTTTTTGGCCGCTTCTATGGAAATATTTAAATTTTCTTTTATTTTTTCTTGTCCAATATATTCGCGCAAAAATTTGGGCCTTAGCGTAAGGTCAAAATTTTTATCTTCTGCTTGTTCTTTTGGTTCAATAATTATTTCGTCCATATGGCAAAATCCTAAATCCTAAGCACTAAATCCTAAACAAATTCAAAATATAAAAAATCTCTGTCATTTCGAGCTTGTCGAGAAATCTCCAATGGTTAATTATGACAAGGTTGAGATCCCTCGACAAGCTCGGGATGACGAATTGAGAGGGCTAGTTTTGAATTTTGATATTAGAATTTATTTAGAATTTCGGATTTCGAATTTAGAGTTTCTTTACTCCACTCCTATTTTTCTCAAATTAACATTGGTAATCCCCAACCCCAAACTTCTCATAATATTAAACGCGTCTTGAGGCCTTCCGAGATAATATTTTTTCTTGTTTATGGGATAAATATAATAAGCTTCGCCGTTTTTTTCCACGTCAAGCAAAATTTTTCCCAAAACACTGTCGGGGAAAATTGTGTGGCTTGAAATATATTGATGAGTCGCGCCGAGTCCCAGTCTCCTCATCACATTAAAAGCATCCGACGGTCTGCCAAGATAATATTTTTTCTTGTCCTTCGGATAAATGTACCACGCCTCGCCGTTTTTTTCTATCTGTAATAAAATTCTGCCTGACAATCGTGTTGCCAAGGCCGTATCAACCCAGCTGACCAGCAAACGTTCTTGCTCTACTACCGAGAGGGTTGTGTCGGGAGTCTCTTCCTCGTCCGGGGGGGTACTCGGCGGATCTTCGGCCGGCGGTGTCGAGGGAGGAGTAGGGCTAGACGTCCCGTTCCATCCGGCAAGTCTGGCGGCCATCCACCAAAAAGCCCGTCCTTTTAAATTACAGTTCAAGGGTTCGGAATGAGCGCACTCGCAAGAAGAGCAAAGAGAATTGCCTGAATTATTTTCGCACCATTCACTCGCCCAATTTCCACCGGAATAGTTGGCGCCATCGTCAGCATTTTTGTTTAAAAAATAACTTCCGGAAGGATCATAACTTTCTATGTCGGCAAAATCAAAAAGAACTTTTTTATTAGTGTTGGCGTAATTTCTGATCAGGGTATTCATTTTATTTAAATTGCCATTAACTCCCGTGCCATCAAGATGCCCGGTCATATAAACAAAAGTAGTATTGGGATAATCTTTTTCCAATTGGTTCATTGCGTTCAGGTACGCGTTAATTCCGGAGGTGGTATTTTCAGAAGCTCCTCCGCACCAAGAAATCATTACCACATTGGTATTGTTTCCGGATTGATCAAGCTTGTCTCTTACTTGATATTCCCAACCCAAGTCTCCATTACTTCCCAGGTCGCCATATTCCTCTTCAATTTTTAAACTGCTACCACTTCCCGTTGAATTAAAAGAATAAAGAGAGCCCAGAGAATTTCTTAAAGTTTCCATGCCACTAATTATTTGGCTTCCATGCGAAGTGTGAATGTAAAAAACCTTAAGATTTGTTTTTGCTTGAGTAACATAACTCTCGGGAACCTTACTGATGTCGGCATTGGAATGGTTGATAACTATTGCCGAAGAAAGTTGCCCGCTTATTTTTACTTCATTATTTTGCGCAATAGAATCGGGCGCTTTAATTATTAAAATTAAACCCAAAATCGCCAAAAGCCCTAAAGATATCAGCGCTTTTTTATTCAAAATTTTCATAGTTTTAAAATATTATTAGATTATTTTTGATAAAGATCAAAGTTAGACCCACTGCGCAATAACTTTCGTCGCGAAATTTTCAGATTTTGAGGAAATTTTGGCATAAATTTTTGAGTCAATATGGTTTATTGACAAAAAAATTTAGGACAAAATTTACTAAAAGATGAAAATTGCAGTAGAAAGGTTATTGCGCAGTGGGGCTATGGTTCGCGGCGCAAATTGCGAGAGCTAGGGCGTCGGCCGCGTCATCCGGCCAGGGAATCTCTTTTAGCCTTAACAATATCTGAACCATTTTTTGCATCTGCTGTTTTTCCGCTTTTCCATATCCGGTGATCGCTCGCTTAACTTCCGGCGGGGTAAATTCAAATATTTTTAAATTATTTTCCGACGCAGTCAATATCACTACCCCTCTCGCATGGCTTACGTCTATCGCCGTTTTTGTATTTTTGCAAAAAAATATTTTCTCCACGGAAACCGCCAACGGCTTATACTTTTTAATCAAATCGTTCAAGTCTTCAGCTATTTTTTTTAATCTTAAGTTAAATTCCAGACCGGACTTTGTTTCAATTACTCCATAATCAATCATCTTGAAATTATTCCCGTTAACTTCTATTAAACCATATCCGGTTCTCGCGAACCCCGGGTCTATGCCTAAAATTATCATAAAGAAGAGTCTTCTATGTTTGTATAATAGTCGTTAACTTCTTCGCTCTCTTCTATTTTTTCAAAAATTTCCTCCAGTCTTTCTTTTAAACTGGGGTCATCTATTTTTATCTTCTCTTTTGCTTCCCATTCAAGTCCGGTATAATTTGGATTTATTTTTTGCTCTTCAAGCCAAACTCTTATTTTTTGCAAATCTTCCGGTTTGGTAAAAATAACCGTGTCACCATTTTCATTTTTTATATCTTCGGCGCCATGCTCAATCAGTTGCAATTCAAAATCATCCCCTCGAGAAGAGGCTTCTTTTCCTATGCGAACTATTCCCGCTCTTTTGAACATCCATGTCACGGAATTTTGCGCTCCGAGACTTCCTCCACTTTTATCAAGAAAATGTTTGATTTCGCCCGAAGTGCGATTTCTGTTGTCGGTCAAAGATTCTATAATAATAACCACTCCGCCCGGCAGAAAACCTTCATATTGGACTTCTTCTATTTTCGCGCCGCTATCTTTCCCTGCTCCTTTTTCAATCGCTCTTTCAACATTGTCTTTGGGAAGATTCTCTTCGCGCGCCGCTTCAATCGCCAGCCGAAGCTTAAAATTCATTTTCGGGTCAGGCCCGCCCTCGCGCGCCGCGAGAGTTATCACTTTTGCCAGACGGGTAAAAATAACCCCGCGCTTGGCGTCTTCTGTCCCTTTTTGATGTTTAATTTTAGACCATTTTGAGTGTCTGGACATCTTAATTTAGGTTAATAATCACAATTTAACCGTATTTAAGTATATCAAATACCAAGTTATAGCGCTATGAATAATTTAGCGTCTGAGTTTAAAAACTTATTTTTTGGTTTTGGGTGAAAGGGAATTAAAGGGGTGGATTGCCCCGACCGAAAACATTTCTTTCTGTTTCATTTTAATGCATATTCCTTATTTGCTTTAGCATACAAATTTTTCTGAAAAGCAAAGAATATTGAGCGAATGCTATCAACACTTCCAAGCGATTGTTCTGCGTTTGCGATTGCATGATATTTCAAATTAAGCAATACCGGCAATTTTTCTTCATCAAGTTCTTCAACACCTTTTTCTTCGTATTTAGATAGCACAAAATCCAAAAACTCTTTTTGTTTTTCATTCAATCCTTTAAAAATTTTGTCTTTTGATTGCTCCACTCTTTGTGTTCTGGAAATTGGTTGTGTTAAAAACGATACATAAGTTAAAACGTCAAAAAGATCGCTTTGTTCGGCATCGATCATCTTTTGTAGTATTTCCAATTCGTCTTTGCCGAAACCTTTTTCCGCGATACTATCCAAGAATGCTTTTCTGGTTGTTGGATTTGACCAAATCTTTCGGAGTTCTTCTTCGCTTTTAAAAAACTCCGGCATAGCGCCAAACATATTATCCATAAATTCTTGGATAGAAATCGGCTTGCCGTCCGCGCTATAAAATGATGTTGAAATCATATGTTGGATTTCACGCTCTTTCCCATCCCGTAATTTTATTTTTAGTTTTTTCTTCGGTTCTTCGACTTCATACTGTGGCGCGGTTTCCCTAATCACACTTTCTCCGGTTTCTCTTTTCATTTTTTCTTTTACTTCTTCTATCGGATCGCCATCCCATTCCGGATCGGAAAAATGCTTATAAGCGTCCACAAAATCATAAATCGTAAAATATTCTTTGCCATCAAAAAGTCTGGTTCCGCGTCCGATAATCTGCTTAAACTCAATCATAGAATTTACCGGCCTCATCAAAACAATATTGCGAATATTGCGCGCATCCACTCCGGTTGAAAGTTTTTGTGAAGTAGTCAAAATGGTTGGGATGGTTTTTTCGTTATCTTGAAATTCGCGCAAGAATTGTTCCCCACGAGCGCCATCATTAGCCGTTACCCTTACGCAATAATTCGGGTCTTTACTTTCCTTCATCTGATTTATCAAATCTCGCACAGCCAAGGCATGATCTTGCGTAGCGCAAAAAATAATTGTTTTCTCATTCTGATTAATTTCATCCAAAACCACCCGAACTCTTTTAGCTTCGCGTTCTTTGATAACAATAATTTTATTAAAATCAGGCTCCTCATAGATTTTGCCTTCTTCCACTTCGCCCTCAATAATCTGGTCGTCCGAAGTATAAACATAATCATCCAGTGTAGTTTTGATTCTTTTGACTTTAAAAGGTGTTAAAAATCCATCATTTACGCCTTCTTTAAGTGAATAGGTATAAACCGGCTCGCCAAAATAGCGGTAAGTATCAATGTTGTCTTGTCGTCTTGGTGTAGCGGTAAGTCCCAGATGAACAGCCGGAGAAAAATAATCCAAAATACCGCGCCAGTTGCTTTCGTCATTTGCACCGCCTCGATGACACTCATCAACGATAATAAAATCAAAGAAGTCCGTTGGATAGTCGCCAAAATATGGCGTTCCATCCGGACCACTCATGAAAGTTTGAAAAATTGTAAAATAGATGCTTCCACTCATTGGCACTCCGCCTTTTTTGCGAATATCCAAAGGGTTGATTCGCACCAGCGCATCTTTATCAAAAGCGGAAAAAGTATTGAATGCTTGATCAGCCAAAATATTTCTATCAGCTAAAAATAAAATTCGCGGTCGGCGCGCGCCATCTCGTTTCAGATTCCAGCGAGTTTGAAAAAGTTTCCAAGCAATTTGAAAAGCCACTGCCGTTTTTCCTGTTCCAGTTGCCATTGTCAAAAGTATTCGGTCTTTTTCTTCCGCCACTGCATTTACAACATTATTGATAGCAATTTCTTGATAATAACGCTTGCCGTATTCACCCTCATTTGGCACGCTGGAAAATTTTTCTTTCCATTCGTTCCAGTCAGAAAATGTTTTATTCCATAGTTCGTCGGGGGTAGGAAAATCAGCAACTTCACCTTCCTCGCCAGTTTTCATGGATATTGCATAAATCTCTTTGCCGTTAGTGGCATAGGTATAGTCAATGCGCAATTTTTCAGCATACGCCTTGGCTTGCGCCACACCTTCGGTAGCCGAAAAATCTTCCGCTTTAGCTTCTACGACGCCGATTTTTTGATTTTTATACACCAAAACATAGTCGGCAATTTCCGGTTTGCTTCGCGTTCCGCCGGTTTGAATTTTACCGTCGGTAATACGAAATTCGCGTAGGACTTTTGATCCCTCTATTTCACCCCAGCCGCTTGCTTTGAGCTTTGGGTCAATATATTCGGCTCTTGTTTCTGATTCGTTCATAGAATATTATTTGAAATAATTATTGACCGCGTCTTCAAATTGATCTATAAATATCTGTTTGAAATAAGCAAGATTATTTATCTCATAAAATAATATAATCGCTTTTTTGTACTCTTCAACATCCACAATTCTATAAGAAAGCGGTATTGAATGATGTGCCAATAAAATAGCATTAGAAATCATCCGCGAAGTCCTTTTATTTCCATCTTCAAAAATTTGGATATAAGCGATAAGAATTGAGATTAAAAAGGCTTTTTCAAAAAATGATTCCTTCTCATTGATCAGATTAACCATATTTTGCAACGCTTCTTTGATCTGTGGCTCATTATCCAAAGGTCTATACTTCGTGCCGGTAATGCCCACCCCGGATTTTCTGATATTTTTTGTTATTCCAAGTTTTTTTGTTAAAACAGAATGAATATGTTCAACATCAGCCGATTGTAATTTAATAAAACGCTCTCTATTTTGAATTGCCTCATTAAAAGCGTCTTTATGATTGAGAATCATTTGAGTTTCTTCCTTGGTCTTGCCTTCCCCAATGACATTATTTTTAATCAAGGCTTCAGTCCCCAGAAGTGAATAAGTATTCCCCTCTATTACCGATGACTTCCAAGAGAATTCAATCATTATTCTTTCAAATTCTTTGTTGATAAGAGTTTGGCTGTCGTATTTGGAAAAATTTTTAATAAATTCTCTTTGTAATTTTTCCAATTTATCTTTTTCTTCTGCCGTAAAAATATCATTATTCAAAATATTAAAGATTTCAAAATTAAAACTTTCTTTTATGTCTCTTTTTAAATATGGAGTTTCAAAATATTTTTGAATATCTACCTTTTCTAAAATGCCATACGCGTCAGACAGCGAATAAACTACAAAAGCCCCAGCACCGCTTTTTTGCAAAAAATTCTGTTTGCATAAAAAAGACAAGTCTCTAGTAATTGTTTCTCTGGAATATCTATCATCAAAAAAAGCAACCAATTCTTTATTTTGGAAAGAACGGTTTTTCTTGGCAAATTCTATAATTTGTTGTTGTCTTTTATTCATAAATATACTTTATCATCATTGCGTCATTTATTCAAGCCCATTGCGTCATTTTTAATAGAAACACATTAAAAACCCTCTACTAAAGCCTTCTGATTGCGTCATAACCAATCCGCCATATGCAACATTTTTACAACTCCCCCGCAAACGCCTCCAATAAAATTATAGATTTTAAATTATAAATTTTAAATTAACTAGACGATGTTGTTTTTACTATCTTTGTTAAGATCGCTATTATCTCATTAATTTTTTCTAAATATTGTACACAATTTTCGCTGGTTAAACGACTCTGATTAAGAAGCTTAAGCCAATATCTTGTTTCTCTTGCCTCTTTTGATGCTATTGATAATTTATGAATAAAATCTTTTCTACTCTGAGCGCCTATTGCCTCTTCTACATTTGCGCCAATGCTTGTAGCACTTCTAAGCAATTGTTTTGATATCACGAATTCATTTTGCTTGTTTAATTTTTTATATAAATCAATGATAGACAGCGCAAATTCAAAACTTTTATTTTGTATCAGGTTATCTTTTTCCATATTTTTTTAATCTCGTATTTTATAATTTCTAATCTATAATTTAAAATTTATAATTCTCCGGAAAAGGATTTCCGGAGTACGGACTTTTTCAGCTCCTCCAAATCCGCCAGTTTTTGTTTATAATTCGCTTCCAGTTTTTTGGTTTCGGTGGAAAGCGCGTCTAGTTTAGCAACGATTGATTTTTGTTCGGAAAGAGGCGGAAATGGGAATAGCTCGTTTTCAAATGTTGCCATATTAATATTTTTTTGAGCACTTCCCTTTCCTTTTGCTTGAATTTGAACTTTGAATGATTGTAATAAATATTCTACAAAGTTTAATTCGGTGATCTTAGGATTAACAACTATCCCAATAACGCTGTCAGGAAAACAAGCATCAAAATTCAAAATTCCTGTTTCCGCAATATTTGCAGCAATGGTTATACAAATAGTTCCTTTTGGCCAAAGTTTACTCTGTGCCAAACCTATCTCATTATATGTCTGAGTATACTTTTCAATAAAATGATTACAATTCCTGATGTCTCCAGTTTGTATAAACGGATATTTGCCGTTATAAAGTTTTTTATCATTTCTGGGGCGATGTTTTGATTTCCCTCGTCCAAATGTTATTGACACTTGTTCTAAAGTTTTTTCTTCCCAATCCTCCCCCGGATTCGCAAAAACACTCTGCAAATACGATTCAAAAAGTTCTTTGGCGTTTTGGAGATTTTTTTCCGCGTTTTCTTTCGCCTTCGCCACATCCGCAAAAACCGCATCCAAAATTTTTACGATGTGGTGCTGTTCGAGGAGGGGTGGAAGAGGGATTTCTATATTTTTATATAGTTTTGAATCAAGGTTTCTAATTCCAGTCGAATGACTTTGCATTTTTTCAGTAATGCCGGATATATAAGAAAAAAATAAAAATTTATGTAAAAAGTTAAAGTCTAGTTCCATGCTATTTTTAACCCTAATTGCCGAAGTAAAATTGCTAAATGAAAATTCACCATCTTTTTTATCAAAAATAACAACTCTACCAACAGGCTGCTTTGGCCCACCGCCAGATTTTTCAAGAATAATATCGCCATAAATTAATTTTCTATTTTCAAATTGTCTTTTCTCAACATCTAAATAGGCAATATCTGAATAGTCCAAACTGCCATCTTTTGTAAAATTTGTATTTCTTATTACACCAACTTCAATATATGATGGCTTTTTGCTTTTCCACAAACCATTATAGAAATCACAAACTTCACCGAGTTTTTTTGTTTGCCAGTTAATTTTCATACTCCAAATAATGTTTTTATTTTTTCGAACAGTGGCTTAAAATTTTCAAAGTCTTTTTTTGTTAATTCATCTATAATTTCTATATATTTTTCCACCGAAGGTTTCTTATTCGGCAGTTCATAAATTCCTCTCTCCTTTCCGCATTTTGGGAAAAGTTTTAAAAAAGTCTTGTCATCACTCTTTAAAATTAAAAAATGCTCTGTTTCTAGTCTTAAATTTGGAACTGATAAAACTTCACTTTGATCATTGAAAACATATTCTTTCAGATGAGACGGCACAGTTAAAAGTGTCGCAAATATTTTCTTATTACTATGCCCTTTACAAAATTTGTCCTTTTTTTTATCAATACTAAACTTATTTTTTTCATTTATACCGTTCCATTGTTCATATCCTTTTTGATCAAAATCGAAGAGTGCAACTCCTGTTCTTTTTTCAGTTTGTTGAGGAAAATCATTTTGAATATAATTCTGTAAATGTCCTGCACCCCCCATTGCGATAATCTCAAAGTCCCTTTGTATTTTTGGATAAAGCTTTTTCCATGCTTTCTCTAAAATAATTTTATCTGTTGGCCCTTCGGTAAAAAGAACCTTCTTTTTGCTTGCAATTAATCGATTAATCTCTTTTTTCTTTTCTAAGTATTCCTTTTTTTCTTTTTCCTTTTCTTCATAGATTTTTTTGAGATCACCATTTAGCTCATAAATACCAAGTTCTTCTTCGAGTTTTTCTCTTTCTGGATGTTTTAAATCAATTAATTTTTTTTGTAAATTATCAGCGTCATTTGGAATCGTAAAAACACGAGAAACGAAATGATTACTTTCCTCGTTATCACGTCCCTTCACTTTTAATTCTTCTTTATAGATTCTATGAGTAGAAACCTTTCCACTATTAAGTGACAAAAAATTAAAAGAATGGGTAGTAATAAATATCTGGTTTGCTTCAGAATATTCATTTAAAAAATCGTCTGCAAGTTTTTGCGCATTCTTATATTCATAAGAATTCTCTGGCTCTTCAAAAGCCCAAATTACAATTGGCTTTTCCTTGTTTCTTTTAGCTATTTCGTCAAGAATTACTGGAATAAATTTTGCCTGCACTCCATCACCCCTATTTTTTAGAGGTATCTTTTCGTCTGTTTCTACATCAATCGCGCTCGAATATGCAATTTCTAAATATGGGATATTGAAATTGGCTTTTTTTATTTCCGAAGCTCTTTTAGCAAAGTCCTCGAAAAGTTTTTTTGATTCTTCTTTTATTTTTTCATCCAAAATTTTAGTAATATTCAAAGAAGTCATTTCTTTTTTCCAATTCTCTATTGTTTGAGATTTTACCTTATCCAATTCATTCTCAGCTTTTCCAATTGCATCCTGATATTTTTCTTTTAAATAATCAGAAAATTTTTCATCTTTAATTGCTGGGATATATTGAAAATTAATTTTCTTTAAAAAATTAGTCTTTGCTTTGCTGACATCCTCTTTCCTTTCAATTATCTTTCCGTTTTTTTCTCGAGTATGTATTATATCTTTTCCATTTTCATTCTTAATATCAATAAAATTTTTCGTGTTATCCCGATAAAATCGCTTAATTATCCAAAATTTATCTGGCAATACCTTAGAATCGAATTGCTTTTTCAGCGGACAAAACAACACTCTAATTTCTATGAAGGATTTTCCTTTTTTCTGACCTTTTAATATCTCCTCCTGTACTCTGGAAAAATCATTTTCAAAATTAAAATTATGATAAAAATCTATTTTATCTTCATGGAAAAACAAATTCAGAGCTCTTAAAATATTTGATTTTCCAGAGTCATTCGCACCCGAAAAAATATTCAAATCATTTATGTCAGAAATTTTTGTTTTTTCTCCAAAAGAACGAAAATGCTTTATTTCAATTTTTTCAATAATTTTCATACAATCTTTTTGATATTATCCAAAATCTCCCCACTCTCCTCATCCAGCATCCTCATCTCCTCTCCGCCTTCGCTAAAGCTACGGCGGACACAGCAAAAATCTTTTAAATTATTTTATTTATATCACTAATAATTTTTACAGTTTCCGTATCTAATCTTACTATTTCATTAATTATCTCCTTCGGTTCGCGCAAAACCACCTCATTGCTCTTGGTCGGATTTTTTACCGATAAATCAAAAGTATTTTGATCAACATTTTTCACATCAATTGACCACGAATTTTCACTATCCGCCTTCGTTTTTTGCAACTCTACAAATTCCGCCAAATCGGCTTCATTTAAAGGTTGACCCTTGCCGAGATTGCGAGCGAGATTAAGTTGATAAAACCAAACCTTTTTCGTTGGCGCGCCTTTTTCAAAAAATAAAACCACGGTTTTTACGCCTGCGCCGGCGAAAACTCCGCCCGGCAAATCTAAAACCGTATGAAGATTGCAATTTTCCAAAAGCAATTTACGAAGCGAAACGCTCGCATTGTCCGTAATGGAAAGAAAAGTATTTTTGATAACGATTCCCGCTTTTCCGCCTGCTTTGAGTATTTTTATAAAATGTTGCAAGAATAGAAAAGCGGTTTCGCCGGTTTTAATAGGAAAATTCTGTTGAACTTCCTTGCGCTCTTTGCCTCCAAATGGAGGATTTGCTAAAACTATATCGTAACGATCTTTTTCTTGTATATCCGCTAAATTTTCCGTCAATGTGTTCGTACGTTTAATATTTGGCGTTTCAACACCATGTAAAATCATATTCATGATTCCAATGATATATGGAAGTGAAATTTTTTCTTTACCATACAATGTTTTCTTTTGTAAAATATCCCATTCTTTAGAACTTAATTTTTCTCTATTAGCTGTTAAATAATTAAAAGCCTCCACTAAAAATCCCGCGCTTCCGCAGGCGCCGTCATATATTGTATCGCCGATTTTTGGATTTACTATCTTGACAATTGTACTTATAAGAGGACGAGGCGTGTAATATTGCCCGCCATCCTGTCCCGCATTTCCCATACCCCTGATTTTGCTTTCATACAAATGTGACCACTCATGCTTTTCTTCTTCAGTACGAAAGTGCAAAGAATCGACAATATCCAAAATATTACGCAAAGCGTATCCACTTTGGATTTTATTTTTTAATTCGCTAAAAATTTCTCCAATTTTATATTCAACAGTATCTGAGTTTTCTGCTGACACCCTGAATTTTTTCAGATATGGAAAAAGTTTCAAGTTTACAAAATCTCGCAAATCATCGCCGTCCAACGTCTTGTGATGATCGAGTTTTCCAGCAGATGTTTTCGGACATGCCCAAGATTCCCACCTATACTGCGGCTCAAGAATATTATTATATTTCTTTCCAGCCAACGCCGCTTCGGTCTTTTTGGTTTTTTCTAAATCGTCCAGATATTTCAAAAAAAGAATCCACGAAGTTTGCTCAATATAATCAAGCGCACCGCCTGCATTGTCAGCGCGAAGAATATTATCAATATTTTTTAATGATTGTTCAAACATAACAAAAAATAACTTTAAAACTGGCTATACTTTATCACTAACTGTGCGGCTTGTCCACAACAAAAAACCGCCAAATTGGCGAATTAATTTTGCTTATTTTTTCCCCCAATAGCACCCAGGACATTCCCAATATTCTACTTCTTTACCACTTTTAACAGTAATTTTACCAAAATAATGTCCGCCACGATAGCTTTTATTATTGTAAATAATTACCTTAACTAATCCACCACACACAGCACAAGCGCGTTCTAATTTTTTACTGATTATTTTTTTAATCATACGACATACTCCCCCGATGATCAACTTCTATCAGAGAGACTACTTTATTTACCTTATCTACAACATAAATAATTCTATACGGCCAAACACGCACTTTTCGCGCGTGTTTATAACGCCCAAGCATTTTTTCACCTTGAAATGGCTCTATCGAAATACTGTCTATCGTCATTCTAATTCTTTCTATCCATGGAAACGGTATCTTTCGCATTGATTTTTGTACTGACGGAGGTATTTTAACAAAGAATTCTGTGGGCATATTAACGTTTCTTTTTCCCACCGCCAACACGATATTTTTTTTTGCCTTTATCAGCCAAAGCAATAGCATCGGTTTTTTGAGTGTATCCCCATCCTTTTTTAAAATCAGTCCAACTCACGTAATCACCACGCTTTAATTCCTTCTCCGCTTGCTCCATTCGTTTCATTGCTTTTGGATCACTTAAAATTTCCATTGTTTCTATCAGGGACTCAAATTCTTCCGCGCTCATCATCACGACTTTTGGTTTTCCATTTTCCGTAAATGTATAATAATTACCTGGGCGTTGTACCTCCTCGGCTATATCAAAGATTTTTTTTCTGGCTTCAGATATGGAAATGGTTGTTTTGGTGTTCATAAAACACTAATTTAAAATAGTTTTCTATATGTACACAATAGCGTACACACAGAGATTTGTCAAATTTTTCATGGCAAACTGTGGATAAATTTCTACAATAAACCTGTTTCTTTAAAACTGTGAAAACTATCTTTTGTTACAATCACATGGTCCAACACTTCTATACCCAATATCTTCCCCGCTTCAAACAGCCGTTTAGTTATTTCAATATCTTCTTCCGACGGTTCCGGATTTCCGGAAGGATGATTGTGAGCGATAATAATTTGCGCCGCCAAGTGTGTAATTGCCGGCTCAAATACTTCTCGCGGATGCACCAGATTCGCATTTAACGTACCAAACGAAATAATATCCCGCTTAATTTCCTGATTTCTGGTATCAAGATAAAAAACTACAAAATGCTCCTTTTTCAGATCCCTAATATCTTTCAACTCTTGCCACACATCCTGCGGAGTCAATAGCAAAGTGGCTTTCTTCCCTATAAGCAATCTGCGTCCTAATTCAAAACAAGCAACAATTTCGCAAGCTTTAGCCGGACCCAATCCAAAAGTATTTTTCAATTCATCCAAATTTGCCGTTGATAACCCTTCTCCGCTAAATTTTTTCAATATCTTATTGGATAACTCCACCACATTCACCCCTTTTACTCCCGTACTCAACAAAATTGCCAATAATTCCGAACTTGATAATTTTCCCGGACCATACTTCATTAATTTTTCTCTCGGCCGGTCAATTTTAGGAATATCTTTTAATTTTGTCATACTTTATTTTCTTTTTATATTGCATACTTCATTTTTTTTCTGCCCTATACTGTACTCCATTTAGCCAAAAATGGCAATCTTGTTTTTACCTGCTATTTTCTTCCCGGTTTTTATCGTCGACCTCAACAAAAAAAGCGGCTAAGAGATTTGATTCAGTCAAAAACTGAATGAAATCTCCCAACCGCTTTAAAACGATTAGTCGCTATAATTCATTGGCTCACGGCAGATTTCCCCGTTTGCCTATCCCGATTTAATTGGGAAGAATTATACGGCGCGTTGAAAACGCGCTAAACCTCTATCAAAGAACATATATATTATAGCACATTCTAAGTTTTTTGTCAATAATAAACCCCATTTATCCACAACTTTTTTGGCTTAAACTAGAGAAATAATCACATCTGTTATATTGACATCATACCATAGATAGTCTATAATATAACCAGGTCAGAGTAGCAAGGGGAGATGTTAAAAATCTTTTTAACTATCGCTAATACCTTTGCCAGTACTTAGACCAATCAAAATATCTCTGTTTATTCAGGGATTTTTTGATTCTCATTATTATCCTTGCCTGGCTTCCAATACCAAATATTATATTTAGGATAATGACTTTCAGCAAAATACTTAGAATATCTATCCCATGTTTCCGGCAATAAATTCTTTACACCCAAATTTTTTATTAAGTGTTGTCTGATATTATTTTTGTATTCTTTATTTGTCGGTATCAAATTGTTCAATATACAACCCAATAAAATATCATTTATCTGATTAACATGGTATTCCTCCACGTGTGATTTAATATCAGCTATCTCTTTTAAAGTAGGTCTATGCTTATCATTACAATGTTGTCCACCAATTACACAAAAATCCTGCTTCATAATTTCAATAAATTTATCCCCCTGACAGCGAGTTAACTCATCAGTTAAAAGTACTCCATTATAAACTTCTTCGGTATTGTGTGAAAGTAATAATTCTGCAAATTTCTTATACGCTCTCGCCATCTTAATTTTTTTATCTTCACTTTTTTTACCAAAACAATCTAAATCCATAATATTTTGATCAATCACTATCGCCCTAAAATAACTGGTACTTTTGAAAAAAATATCAATTGCCATACAACACAATTCCTGTCTTTGTTTAGTCGTACAATTATTATATTTTATCTCCAAAACTTTGCCATTTCTATCAACGGCGCCAACTTCTTTTTTAATTTTAAGCCATTCTCTGTGTAAAAATTTTGGATGTGGGTTAAATAAAGCGCCAAGTATTAAATATTGGTGTTCTTGGTCATATGATTCATCAAAATATATCAACATACCTCTTTAATTTTATTAAAATAGTTAAATATAATTATTTATCCAATATTTTATCTTATTTGCCGCAAAAAATCAACCCACAACCACCAATCACACAACTCCCCGAGCCTATGGTTTTTAAAGACCGAGTTAATGTATTTTTGAGCGTACCCTCATAATAGGGGCGCAAAACATTGTTTGAGCCGGCAGTTTTGCCTGCCCGCCGAATTGGAGGGCCTCCAGTTTTTTCTGTAAAAAAGTGGAAAAGACAATTACTGGATTCCCGTAGACACGGGAATGACAAAAAGATCCCTCGACAGGCTCGGGATGACGAAAGAAGACCCCCTCTAACTCCCCCTTGAAAAGGGGGAGAAACATACACCATCGTAATGACAGAGAAAAAGGAATAAAAAATCCGCTCAGATTCTTGAGCGGATCTTTTGATACATTATTACTTCTTAAAAAGCATTGCCGGTTTCAGTTTCAAAATCGCGAAGAGATAAATTATCTCTAAGATGCCGGCGGTGTTGATGACCAGCAACACCAAAAACCACCACGGTTGCCCTCTTCTTCCCGCGTGCCACAAGGCGAGCCCCTTCCAGAAAATGCTCCAGACCACGAAAAGAGGCATAAGTCCCGCGTATGGAAGGATCCAATCGGGAGAATACATCATATATATAGTATTAAAAGGAATAATTTTCCTTATAGTATGATTATACCATATTGTTTGAGTTCGGCCAACAAACGGGGTTGTAATGACAGGCGCTTATTGAAACCCCCTCCAACTCCCCCTTGAAAAGGGGGAGAAAAGTGTACCCTTGCAATGACAGCGCTAAAAAATGTTATCCACACCCAATTTACAAAACCCTTTATTCATGCTACCATATATCAATACCTACCCCCTAGGTATGATATAATCTAAAAAAAATATGACTGACA
>Ga0208373_1001723_pt1 | contig 27500 bp, 21 predicted proteins | sample RifOxyC2_FD_184036 | JGI IMG/M metagenome (GOLD analysis project Ga0208373, IMG submission 184036) | Soil microbial communities from Rifle, Colorado - Rifle Oxygen_injection C2 (SPAdes) | ecosystem: Environmental > Terrestrial > Deep subsurface > Rock core/Sediment | place: Rifle, Colorado... | reverse complement strand
GGGGGGGGGGGGGGGGCGATGGTAAAGAATGAGAAATGTAGAATGCAGAATGCAAAATAATTGAGGCATGCACTTGGATAGCTTCACATCATTTATCATTTTGCATTTCTCATTTTGCATTTCCCTCAGGCGTACACTGTACATGTGATTGCTTCTCTCCTCGCCCTTACGGTTCTCTCGACGCTCTCCACGTCGCCGGCGCGTACGGTGGTTCCCGGCTCATCGGGTGAGCGGCAGGCCATCACGCTCACGGTCGAGCCGGTGAGAGGGGCAGAAGGGGCGGTATCGGTGCCATTGGGGGCGCAGCGCGTCTCCATGCTCACGCTGCGCATGACTGCCGCGTGCGGCGGCGATGTGCCGGTCACTGCGGTGACCGTAGAGCATCGGGGTCTCGGATCTGCGGCAGACATTGATGCGGTGTATGCCATGAGTGACGGGCGTCGTCTCTCGCGGGGAATGCAGATTGCCGATCGCTTGGGTACGGTACAGCTGCGCTTGCAGCGTTTTTCCGTTCCCGCATGTTCGACGAAAGAGGTGGGGATCTTCGCCGACTTTTCCAATAGTGCGGCCATCACCGGTCAGCATCGGTTCTCTGTCGCCTCGGCGAGCGATATCGATGCGCTTCCGGCAAGGGTTTTGCTGCTGTCCGAACGCGTGGGGGCGCTGCGGCAGACCGTCGGTGAGCCGGTCGGTACCATCACGGTTGCATACCTATCCGTGCAGAAGCCCGTGTACTACGGTTCCGATCGCACCGTCGCGCGGTTTACGCTCACGGCGGATCAGACGGCGGATCACGATCTCATTGCGATTACTCTGACCAATGATGGATCTGCGCGGAATCGGGATCTGCGCAGTCTCTCGCTCTACGCCTCAGGCAAACGTGTCACACAAGTCGCAGAGTCTCTGGACGATGATCGTGTGCGGCTCGTCTTCGGTCCGGCCCTTTCGTTACAGCGCGGTCAGCAGCGCGTTTTTACACTCCATGCGGACGTACGAGCGAGCATTCGCAAGACGATTCAACTGTTGATCGAAGAGCCATCGGACATCGAAGCGAAGGCTGCGGAAGGAAGGGCGCGGCAATAGGCCGTTGTGCGCCATGTCCTCTGGTAACGGAAGGCTTCTTGAGGCACACTGAAGGACGTTTTCCACTTCCGCGACTCATGCGAAGAAGACTGCTCTGCGGGTTGACGTGCGTGCTGCTGCTTGCGGCGTGCGCTCAGCAGCCCCAGGGACTTCCTGCGGAGGAGGTGCTTCAGCATGCTTCGGTCGCGAGTCAGAACCTTCTTTCCGCGGAGTATGTAGTGAAGGGAACGTATGTGGTGAATGTGCAGGGGGTCGGCACGCTCAATGGCACGGCGGACATTTCCGGCATCCTGCAGGACGGAGGAAGACAGGTGAGCATGCTCATCGATGCACAAGGAACGCTTGTCGATGATTCCATTCGGCATGCCTACAGTGCGAATCTCGAAATGATCGTCGCCCCGCCGGATGAGACGTATGTGCGCATCCATCGGATCACGACGGAGCCGGCGCATCCGCTCTTGGATGTGCGGGTGATGGAACAGCTTGCTGGACGGTGGTGGCTCGTCTCTGCCGGCTCAAGAGCCGCCGGAGCGTCGGTGGAGGCCATGACGCCCGATCCGCAGCTCATCCGGGCCCAGTTGCAGGTGGTTCGTGTGGAGAAGAATGACGGCATTACGACCATCGATGATCATTCTGCGTACCATTTTGAAACGGCGCTCGATCCGGAGAAGCTCATCGCATTCCTCACGCAGTCGGCGCAGGAAGGGGGCGGGACGGTGGATACGGCGAGTCTCCAGTCGCAACTTGCGGATGTGGATGCGAAGGGAGAGCTTTGGATCGATGCGCAGACATTCCTCATCCATCGCATTCGCTGGGAGATCGCGCACATCCCTGTCAGTGAGGGCGCCACGGCCTCCCTCTCGTTTACCATGGACTTGAGCAGGCACAACGAAGCGCAGCCGATCACCATCCCTTCGGATGCGCTGCCCTACTCCCCCTCCTGGCCCATGGTGCCGGTTTCATCTGCTTCCGGTGCCGCTATGACCTCCTCACCGGAGGAAATCATCATCGAAGATATCCTGCACGAAGAAGTTCCTTCCCTTCCGTAATGTCATGGATACCCCCCGTCCCGTCGACAGTCTGTCGCCGATGCCTCCTGCCCAGCCTCCGTCCATCCATCCGGATGTGCCTCCGGTGATGGTCGGTCGGATGAAGTTCGCTCTCCTTGTGTTCCTCTCCATCCCGTATCTGGCGTACGTCGGCTGGTGCGTGTTCCTCCTTTCGGTGTTGCCGAGTCCGGCGGGTGCCTTCGGTGAATTCATCCAACCCGGCCTTCTGGGCGCCCTCGTCGGCGCATGTGTGCTTCTCCTCGTGGGGGCGGTGGCGCTCAAACGCATCTTCAAAACGATCGTGCCCATGCGTGTGCGGCTGATGAGCGTCCTGAGGGTGGTGCTGTTTCTGCTCCCCGGACTCATCTTGAGCGGCGTGGTGCCCATGACCATCGTGCGCGAGCCGACACTGAGCATCATCATGAGTGATCCGGTGGAAGGGACGCAGTTAGTGGCTCCGCTTTCGATCACGTACAGCGTGGAGCTGGCTACGGACATTCTCAAGCGTCGCAGTCTCACGGCGATCGGGTACTCGTGGGATTTCGACGGAGACGGGCTCGAGAACGATCGCACGGTCATCCCCCTTTCCACGGGTGTCTACGAACGGTCCGGAGCGTACGTGGTTGCGGTAACGATCGAACTCAGCAACGGAGAGAAGCGGCAGATTGCACGCCGCATCACCATTCCGCGCGCAGTTTTCTCCTACTCGCCCGTCCGTCCCGGCGTGGATGAGCCCGTGCGCTTCTCCGTGGAGCACCTCGTGGAGGACGCGGGTACGATCACGGAAGTGCAGTGGGACTTCAACGGAGACAGCATTATCGATGCGGTCAGTACTACGCCGGAGGCTGCGTACACGTACGTGCGCACCGGCAAGGCCAAGGTATCCGCGGTCGTGAAGCTGGCGAACTCGACTCAGGTGCGCTACGAGCGGGAGATCGAGATTTTCGAGCCGCAGCCGCCGCCGTTTCCCGTGAAGATCATCACGGAGCCGGAGAATCTGATCGGTCCTCCGCCGCTCGGTGTCATTTTCCGTGTGGAAACATCCGAGCAGGTGCAGGATGTCGTCTGGGATTTCGGTGAGGGCGGTGAGAAGGTGCGTGGCGAGCGTGTCAGTCATAACTTCCAGAAGCGCGGAGTCTTCCAGGTGACGGCACAGGTTTCCACGGAGAGCGGCGCAGTCGCGGAACTCACGAAGATGGTGCGCGTGGTCGACACATTCACTCTGTCGGATCTTGAGTTCCAGGGGACGCCGACCGTGCAGGGGACCTCTTTGGGCGGAGAGGTTCCGGTCACCGTCAACCTCACGCCGGTCACGGCGATGCCGCTGATTCACTTCTACTGGGAGGCGCCGGGTGCCACGACGGTCGGGTCGACGGAGACGACGCTGCAGGCGATCTACCGGCGTTCCGGCAAGTTCACGCTCACGCTCATCGCGCAGGATCCGGATGGAAAAGTGATGCGCAGGCCGCTCATCCTCACGGTGAATCCGCCGGCTTCCGCCGTCTCCATGCGCATGAACCCGGATGGCGGTGTGGCTCCGCTCTCCGTGCACTTCGATGCGTCGGAGACGATCATTCCCGGAGAGGAAATCACGGGATTTGAGTGGGTGTTCGGCGACAATCGCGAGGCGCCGCAGCAGCGTGGTGCCCAAATCGAGCACACGTTTGAGAAGCCGGGTACGTTCGATGTGGAGCTCCGTACCTTGACGACGAGCGGCAAGGTTTACAAGGAGATCAAGACCATCGTGATCCGTGCGCCCATCCTCGATGCGTGCGCGCTCCCGAGTCGTACGACGGGCAAGGCGCCGTTGGGTGTCAGCTTCGACATGTCGTGCACGACGGGGAACATCCAGGAGGTTCTGTGGGACTTCGGTGACGGAGCCCAATCCGATCAGCGCAATCCCGTGCATGTGTTCGAGGAGCCGGGGACCTTTGCCGCGACGCTCAAGGTGATTGATACGATTGGCGCGGAGAGTACGGAGAGGATTACCATTACCGTAGAAGCCAAATGAAACGCAAAAGCGTCATTCGCGCACTCTGCATCATCGGCATCATCGCGGTCCTCCTCGGAGCGATCCTCCCGGCGATCAGTTCGTTCTAGAGAATCGTGGGATGGCCACCTACGGTGTCCCTCCCACGAACCCACCCTTCCCTGAGAGGTGGCGCTTAAGTCTGGCAGAGCCTGCCTTCGCGCAATTCATCGATTGCTGTGGCAAAAGTGTCGTCGTCTCTCGCGGAGAATATATTATTGGCTCACGGCAAAAACGAAATTGGCAGGCAGCGAAGCGGCTGTCTCGAAGGGGACGTATGCGCCTGCACCGTGTTCCTGATGTAGGAAGTATGCTGCCGCCGCAACCATTGCGGCGTTGTCCGTGCAGTAGGCGATGCTCTTCGGTGAGCGCAGTACACGCTCCCCGATCTGCTCTTGCACGAGAGTGCGCAGGTGGATGTTCGCGCTCACGCCGCCGACGAGATGGACTTCGCACACTTCGGGGTGGAGGCGCAGGGATTTCCCGATGCCGGTCAGGAGGTGCATGCAGAGTGCGTTCTGGTACGAGGCTGCGACATCACAGCGTGTCTCTTCGCTCATTTCTCCGAGATCCCGTAGGAGGTATTTGAGAGATGTCTTGAGCCCCGAGAAGCTGAATTCCACGGATTTCTGATCTGAGAGTGGTGAGGGGAAGGGGTACGCATGCGGATCGCCATGCCGGGAGAGGGCACTGATCGCCGGACCGCCGGGGTAGGGGAGCCCTAAGAGCTGGGCTCCTTTGTCGAACGCTTCGCCCGCAGCGTCATCTCTCGTCGAGCCGAGCAATTCACCGTCCGTATGGCTCCTACGCAGCCACAGCTCCGTGTGTCCGCCGGATGCGGAGAGGGTGAGGATCGGGAAGGGGATCTCCTCCGAGGTGTCGAGCCATGGAGAGCTCAAGTGGCCGAAGGTATGGTGGATGCCGATGAGGGGCTTGCCCCACAGACGCGCGAGCGTGCGCGCGACCGTGGAGCCGACGAGCAGCGACTGGAGGAGCCCCGGTCCGCGCGTGACGGCGAGGGCATCGAGTGCGGCGGGCGTGCAGCCGGCTTCAGTCAGAGCTTTCGCGATCACCGGGTGAATGCATGTGAGCTGCTGACGCGCCGCTGCTTCCGGGATGACGCCGCCGAGTGCGGCGAATGTTTCGCTGGAGCTGGAGATCACATTGCTCAAGACCTTCCTCCCGTTCTCCACGACGGAGGCGGATGTTTCGTCACACGATGTCTCGATGGCGAGGATACGCATGGATGCTTCGGCAGTCTGCACGAAGGACAACGGAAAGCCAAAATACTTAAATATAACTATTTGCAGAAAATATCAAATTATTATATAATATCAATAAATGACATCCATACACAAACGCGTCCTGCTCACCGTGATCGCGGCTTTCCTCTGCGTCTTCTCCATTGTGCTGTGGACGATTGTCGTGGGGCGGGATATGCGGACGTATTCGACCCCCGCCAGCGTGACTGCGGACATGACTGCGGAACATGCAGCTGCACCTCTTATGGCAGAGGATGATGAGCAGGCGGATGTTGCCGAACCCCTGCCGGAGGAGGGGGTAGTTGAGCAAGACACGGTGCTCATTCCATCGACGGAGACGCAGGAAGTGCAGGAACCGGGTGTCCAGCGCCTGGAGCTCAAGCAGTGGGGTCTCTCGAAGCGTTACGAGCTCTCCATACCGTCCATCGGTCTCCATACGGCCGTGTACGTCCCCGATCGACGCTACTGGGATGCGCAGCAGTGGGATCTTCTTGAACGGCAGATGCAGGTGGGTCTCCTTCAAGGGGCAGCGGCGTACCCGCATTCCGCTGCGCCCGGAGGCGCCGGAGCGTTGATCATTGCCGGACACAGCAGTCCGCCATCCGAGCAGGCGCGTCTGAGTGCGTTCGGTACGCTCTTCTCCCGCCTCCCGGACCTTTCCGTCGGCGATACGGTTGCCCTCCTCAGGGACGGTCAGACGATCACGTACCGCGTCTCCGGCCGCTCTGTGGTCGAGGCAACGGCAACGGAGGTCCTCTCGCAACCGGATGAGGGCAGCATGCTCAAGCTCATCACCTGCTATCCGATCGGGACGGATGCCAGGCGACTGATCGTGACGGCGGAGTTGGTCGAAGGATAACAAGCAGAGGCTACTATTGTTGCTGGGTTCAAAAGTCATTCGGATGGATGTGGCATTGAGCCTTCTTCAGCTTCCTTCTAGGCTGAGGACGTTCAATGGAACAATCTCTCCTCGACAGGCTCCTCTCAAGCGCACGCACCTACCTCGGTCCCGTGCGCATGGTATCGGCGTCCGATTGCACGCTCGACTATGCCGCGTGGAACGATGTGACGATCCTTCGCATTCTCCGTGAACACGGCTGGAAAGAGGGAACGCGCATCGCGTACCTCTCGACGTACTCTGCCTCCTACACCCGGACGGAAACGTTTGTGGCTCTGCTGAAGCGAAACGGTATCCCCGTGGATACGTTCATTGAGCCCAAGCGGTACGTCCGCTTCTTCTTTCGTCTTTTCACCATACGCAGGCGCTATGAATTCTTCATTGTCGGCTTTCGCGGACACGAGATCCTTCCCTTCGTTCGCCTCGTCCTCGGGCGTGGGAAACATATCCTCTTCGACGCGTTCGTTTCCGCGTATGACACTCTTTGTTTCGATCGCCGCGTCTTCCGTCCCGCCTCCATCGTCGGCCGGTTCCTTCGGTGGTATGACCGATGGCTCTGTCGGCTCGCCGATACGGTGTGCGTGGACACGCGCGCCCATGCGCGCTCTTTCCGGGATACCTTCGGTTGCCGGAACGTGGAAACGCTCTACGTCGATTGCAATCGCTCGCTCTTCCGCAGGCAAGAGCCGAAGAAGGGAGGAAAGACGGTCGTGCTGTGGTACGGGAGTTGCCTTCCGGTGCAGGGGGTAGAGAAGATTCTGAGATGGGCCAAGTCCCTTGAGTCTCGATCCGATTTCCTCTTCCGTTTCATCGGGCCGGTGGAGCGCACGTACCGGAAGCTCATGACGGAGCTTGCGCTCATGAATGTCGAATGCATCCCGTGGGTTCCGTACGAAGATCTGCCGCAGATCATCGCTTCAGCGGATATCTGCCTTGGGGGACCGTTTGGCGACTGCCCAAAGGCCTCGCGGGTGATCGCGGGGAAGACATACCAGATGCTCGCGTGCTGCGACCGGGTGATCGTTGCGGATACGGAAGCGAACAGGGAGATATTTGGGAAAGGGGAGTGACCGTACCGCCCCATTCCCATTTTCCGGTCGCCTCGCGTATAGTACGTCTCAATGATGTTGAAAGAGATGCGCGATCGACGTTTTCTGTGGGTGGCGGTGCTCCTCCTGCTCGCTTCGGCGAAGTTCCTCTACCCGGTCTTCGCGTTCGATCTCCCGCTCGGGTACGATCCGGGGATTTACCGGTACTTATTTCTCAAGTACGCGCAGGTGTTCCCGTCTTTCTCGATACCGGATCTGAAGCCGTGGGCGCAGGAGTATCCGTACGGACTTTTCCTGTTTGCCGCACCGCTTCTGAAGCTCGGGGTACCGGTGAGCTGGTTCCTCGGCTGGATCTGGAGTGCGATGGCCGTTGCTCTTCTGGCTCTCCTTGCATGGGTGTTCGCACGCAGGGAGGGAATGATCACCGGCATCCTGATCCTGCTCACGGGAACGCTCTCTATCGCTTTCTACGACGGATTCGCGGCGATGTACTGGAAGACGTTCTTCTCCCTCTTCTTCCTCGTCCTCACGTTCCATTTCTTCGAACGGAAATCGCTCTGGATGATGGTACCCTGCGGTGCGCTCACTTTTCTCTCCCATAACCAGACGGGTCTCATCCTCGGTCTGGCATTGGCTGCGTGGTGGGTGCTCAACGTACGCTCAAACTGGCGTGATCCGTTGTTTAGGAAATGGACGATTGCCTTCACGGTGATCGCGGTGCTCGGACTCATCTGGTACGCGCCCATCTGGTATCGCGCGTTCTGGGCGCCGCTCAAGTCTGTTTTTCTGCTGCGGGGCGAAGATGCGCCCAGCGGGGAATTCCGCGAGGCGATATTCTACATCCGCTACGCAGGCATTCTCCTAGCCTTCGGCATTGCCGGATTCATCGCTAATTTCCGCCGCGAGCGTTTCACGGTGTGGCAACTGGCCGTCCTCGTTTGCGCCGTCTTCATCGTCTTCAAGCTTGTCTTCTACAAGCGCTTCTTCCTCCAACTCGATTTCTTCCTCCTGCCGTTTGCAGCCATGGGCCTGAAGGCCGCATGGGAGCGGTTTTCCAGTCCCACAGGGAGGGCGATCCTCGTCGGTCTCCTCGTCATGCAGGGGTGGCTGAGCATTCAGCAGATGCTCTACTGGGAACCGCGGTACGATGCACGGATACTCGCATCCATCGAGGGTATTCCGCAGATCGTTGAGAAGGATGCCACGGTCATCGCGCTCGAGAACGAAACGGCGGTGTGGCTGCTCGGTTGGCTGCCGGATCTTCAGACCGGAGGCCCGGGACTCTTCGACGAGCCGGCATGGACGTACCAGCAGTGGGAGGAGCTCCTCTATGGGACGCATGTCCAGCGTCTCGCGCTCCTCGATGGGATGACGCGGCCGCTGTACTTCGTCGCGTCGCCGCTCTTCTTCAGCTACTACGGCGACGCGGTGAAAGGTTTCCTCGCCGATTCGTGCCTGAAGAAGGTGGAGGGGACGATGCTCCTGAAGGTCGTGTGCGAACCGCGGAAAAGCTCCAAGCCGTGAGCTTCCGTTCGAAGGATTACGTCCTCCGTCTTGTCTGGTATGCTTTTCATGTTCATGATCGAACTCTTCCCGTCTCCGACCGTCGCTCTCACGCTCTTCGGGTTTTCCGTGCACTGGTACGGACTCATGTACTTCGCAGCGTTCCTTTTGGCGTTTTTCCTCCTGCCGAAACTGCAACAGTATCGTTCTCTCACGCTCACGCAGGATGATTGGGCGACCATCCTGTCATGGGCGATTGTGGGCGTACTCGTGGGCGGGCGCCTCGGCTTCGTGCTGTTTTACGAACCGTCCTATTTTCTGCGTCATCCTCTCGAGATTGCAGCGGTGTGGAACGGCGGCATGTCTTCGCACGGCGGCTTCATCGGGGTAGTCCTCGCGCTCGCGTATGCCGGGAGGAAGAGGGGCATCGCTCTCCTCGCGCTGGCGGATATCATCGTCGTTCCCGCTGCGATCGGCCTCGCGCTCGGGCGCATCGGCAATTTCATCAACGGGGAGCTCTACGGAACGGTGACGAATCTGCCGTTGGCCGTGGCCGCAGAGGGCCTCGAGGGACTGAGGCATCCGGCTCAGATGTATGCCGTGCTCAAGGATCTGTTCCTTGCGTGGGTGTGTCTCCGGCATCTGCTCGCTCCGGGAAGCCTGCGCGGACGCACGTTCGCGCTCTTCCTCGCGCTCTACGGTGCGCTGCGGTTCGTCGTGGAGTACTTCCGCGAGCAGCCCTACGGCTTCATCGATCTGAAGATTGTTTCGCTGAGTGTGGGCCAGCTCCTCACGATTCCGATCATCATTGTCGGCGTTTGGCTGTGGTGGAAACTGGGGAACGTGCGTCGTGTGGACCACGCGCAGAATCCGGATGTCCTGTAGCGGATGAGTTGGCGGGGGTGATGGCATTTCGCAAGAACGTATGCCGATGCAGGACGCACGGGCCGAAGCGTTTGATGGCACAGAAGTGTTCCTCGGTCCCGTATCCTTTATGTATCTCGAATCCGTATGGTCGGAAAACCCGCGCGCGGCGGCACATCAGGCGGTCTCGCGTCACTTTGGCGACGATGGATGCCGCGGCGATGCATGCTTCCAGCGCATCTCCGTGGATGATCGAACTGTGCGGATAGTCGAACCAGAAATGGTCGCGGCCGTCGATGAGCAGGTAGGTGGGACGAAGCGTTTGTTCGAGCATCGTGACGGCTCTCTGCATCGCGCGCTCCGTAGCGGTGAGGATGCCTTCTGCATCGATGTCCTGTGCTTCGGAGAGTCCCCAGCCGTACGTTGCTTTTGCTTCGATCCAGGCGAAGGCTTCCTCGCGCTGCTCGGGCGTGAGTTGTTTTGAATCCCGGATGAAGCGGGGGATGTGCATCTTGGGAAGGATGCATGCGCCCGCCACCACGGGGCCGGCGAGTGCGCCGCGTCCGGCTTCATCGATGCCTGCGATCACGGAAGTCGCTGGAGTCGGGGCTGAGCGAGTCATTGACTGATAAAACAAATGATTATACAATAATTATTGGCTCTTTCACGCTACAGGAAGATCGACGACTGATCACCGAAGTCGCATTGCGAAAAGTGGTGATTGGTCGCGGCTTTTCCCGCAGGGGGGCGATCGAAGGGTATGGAGATCCCGCAATGAACCTACTCCAACCGTTGATCAACTTCTTCAAGGAGGAAGACGGATTCCAGCATCTTGCTGTGATCCTGATCGCCCTGGTTTTCTGCGTCGTAGCGCATATCTACGACAAGCGGAAGAACCACTAGGGTGAAGCCAAATGGGGGCCGCGCTCCGCGCGGCCTCCTTCTTTAATGCATTCCTGCCTTCATTGTCCTCAATAACTCCCTCGTAATCTCTCGCTCGTTCCACGGGATCTGGCCCTTCTCCGTCCACATCGTCGTATCGCTGCCTTTCGCGCAGAAGATGACCGCATCCCCCGCCTGGGCTTTGCGCAGAAGAAACCGCATCGCCTCGCGGCGGTCGAAAATCTTGTAAGCATCGCATTTGCTTCGATCCACGCCCGCCCAGACTTCCTCAATAATGCGCTCGGGATCCTCGGTGTAGGGATCTTCGTTCGTGACGACGACCACGTCGGCGAGCGTGGAGCAGATCCTCCCGACTTTTGGCCGCTTCTCGCGCATGCGGTCGCCGCAGCTCCCCGTGAGCACGAGGATGCGCTTGCCGGGGACGATCATCTGCCGGAGCGTTGTGAGGGTTTTCTCGTATGCTGCGGGCGTCACGGTGAAGTCCACGTACACGGCGAACGGCTGCCCCTCGTCGATGGACTCGAACCGCCCCGCCACTCCCGGAAATGTCTTCAGTGCCGCAAGACACGCATGCAGATCCACGCCGGCGGCCCGCGCGCAGCCGATGGCACAGAGCGCATTCTCCAGATTGAAGTCTCCCGGAATCATGAGCTCCAGATCGACGGTAGCGGATTCTCCGGCAATGTGCAGAGAGGCGTGCACCGATTGTGCATTCACCTGTTCGTCCGTCAGCCAGAGATCGGCTTGCGTGGAGCGCGAGTAGGTGACGGTCGATGCCGTTGGAATCGAGAGGTACGGCACATAGGAGTCATCATCACGATTGAGGATTTTCGCCCCCGTGCCATCGAGCAATCGGAAGAGCAGTCCCTTGTCGCGACGGTACTGTTCCATCGTGCCGTGGTAGTCGAGGTGCTCGGGTGTGGTGTTTGTGATGCCGGCGATTCGCGGCCACGTGTAGTTCAATCGTCCTTGGACCAATCCGTGTGACGACACTTCGAGGACCGCGTGCGTGCAGCCGCTCTCCTGCAGGCGCTTCAGGAAGCTCTGGATGATGAAGGGGGAGGGTGACGTCTTCTGCGTCGCATTCCACTCCATTGTGCCGTCGACCTTCACGAAAGCCGTTGAGAGCGCTCCGCACCGTATGCCTGCGTGTTCGAGGATATGTGCCACCATCGCGACGGTGGTGGTCTTCCCGTCTGTTCCCGTTATCCCGATCACAGAGAGCTTCTTGGCCGGATATCCGTATTTCCACGCCGCGAGCCACGCTTTGGCACGATGCCACTTCAGCCGCAGCGGATGACGGTGGGAGATGAGTTTCTTGAGTGCGGAGAGCACGCTCATGGCTGCGCAAGGATAGCACGCGCTTGCGCCATATCCATCGCTATCTGGGCTTTCAGCGCCTCTTCCGTCGCGAAGGATCGGACGGAACGCAGACGCTCAACCATCTCCACCGTGAGTGATGAAGCGGGAGGAGGGGGGGAGTCGAGCAGGTGGACTTCGAAGGAAGTGCTCTCTCCGTGAAACAATCGTGGACCGTAATGAACGACTGCCGGCAGGCGTTGCCCATCGAGGGAGGCATACGCTGCGTAGATGCCCTCTGAGAGATCAGCGGGTACGGAGGGGAGGTCGAGATTGAACGTCGGCACGCCCATCCGCTTGCCCCGTCCCGTTCCGGGGACGATGCGAGCGGTGAAGCGCGTGGCGGAGGAGCTCATTGCTGGGCCGGAGCTGCCTTGGCTGCTCTGGCGGAGTCTGCCATGTTCTTCGAGAGGATCTGGACCTGCTCGGAGATATTCTTGAGCGTTGGACTCAAAGACAGAGCTTTTGCGGCGGAATTCCAAGCGTCGCCAGCGAGCTTGATAACCCCGTCGAGATCGCCGGTCTTGCCGGTCTTGTAGGCGTTCACGAGTGAGCGGAAGGCCTCGGCGATCTTCACGGCGCCCTGCACGACCGGTTCGGAGGAACGCTTGAGGTGAGCACCGCGAGCCGCGACGAGTGCACGGGCGGAAGCGAAGTCAGCCTGCGCGACATTGTCCGCTTCCAGCATGTTGAGCGTGATGATGATCTCATTCTCCGCTTCGGAGAGGAGCGCCTGAGTGCGGCGGCCCTGCTGGTACATGATGAAGCGGTGGAGGAGGAGAGCCGTGTCACCGCGGGTGAGTTCACGGGCGGGACTCAAGTCCCCCTCGGTGGAAATCATCGTCATGGACGAGGCCAGCGCGTAGCGCATGTACGGGTAGAACCAATCACTCGTGCTTGCGACGTCCGTGGCAAGAGGCAGGGCGATATCACTGAACGAAGCGAGCGGGTCGACCTTATAGGCGAGCTCAAGCATCTTGAGGAACTCCGCCTTGATGACGGGATTCTCGCCGAGGAACCTCGGTTTGGCCGGCGGCCCGTCGACGATGGCGTTCATGCGTGCCGCTTCCGCGTAGGGCAGGTACCAAGCGGTCGAGGCAATGTCTTCGAATGTGGTGACGGTGAGGGTTGCGAGCTGTTCCGGTTTCACGAGTGGTGCGACGATGATCTTGAGCGCCTCCGCACGGTTCACTTTCCGGTCGGGCTTAAACGTTCCATCCGCGTAGCCGGAGATGATGCCCGCGGACTTCAAAAACTCCGCCGCTTCGTACGCCGGGTGGCTTGGCGGGACGTCTGAGAAGGACTGCGTCGTTTGCTGGGCACTCACGGGGCCAACCGCCGTCAGGAGCAGGGTCGTGGAGAGAAGGAGAGAGGCGAATCGACGACTTGAGAAAAACATGATGGAGATGGGAATGAGTTGTCATCATAGCAAACCCTTTCGGATGCGCAAACGGCGGCTTCCACGAGCCAAAATGATATTAAATGTTAGTATAGACAAATAATCAAAGTTAGGCTATAATATTATGAAACACTCAAACAAACTCACATGCACTCTCTCACTGCTTCCCGAGGCCTCGCGTTCACCGCCATAGTGCTGCTATGGGGGATCGCGCCGCGTGCGGCGGCGGAACAGAGTGCGTCATACCGTCTCTATCACGAGGCGCCGAATTATGCCGCGCGCGGGCCCGGGGCGGCGGCCGATTTCCGGATGAATGAGGACGGCGTCACGTGGATTGCGATGCCGATCGCCTCGTCCAATTTCCAGATCGTCGGCGCTCCGCCGATTGTTGCAAGCAGTTCATCCAGCTCCTCCAGCAGTGAGGAAGGTGGGGGTGGGGGTGGGGGCGGGGGCGGAGGGGGCGGCGGGCATAGGGGGGATGAGTCCATACCTCCTCGATCGTCGTCTTCCTCCTCGGTTCCGATGCATCCCTCTGCGCAGGAACCGCCGGAAGAGGAGCCATGGCCGTCGTTCCAGCCGCTTCCGTCGACTCATGAACATCCTGCCGGTGTGCAACTCGAGTATGAGTTGGCTGCAGTATTCTCGCGCATGACCGATATCCGTTACATCGACGAGCCGCGCTTCTTCCGTCTCGTGGATGAGATGCAGACGCGGGCGAAGGTCGCCATCACCGCAGCGGATATCATCATGGCGCTTCAGGGGTGCAGAGATTGGCGACTGCTCATTTGGGGATTGATTCTCCTCAACGTTGTTCAGTTCGCGGCGCTCGTGAGGTGTGTCTTTCCTCAGTGGTTTAAGCGATCGAAGAAAACGTTCCATTCCTCTCGCTTGCGCCCATGATCGTAAAACAGATCGCCTGCCGGCTGTTCATCGCATTCCTGCTCGTCGCCGGAGCGCTTGCGGTTCCGGGTGCGCTCGCGGCGCAGACCACCGCGCCACAGCGCATGGTCTACAACGGACATCTCCTCGATGCGTCAGGGAATGCCCTGACGACCGCGCACTCCGTGCGTTTCAGCTACTGGAAATCCGCCGATTACATCACCGGAGATATCACGGCGACGGGATCCATCGATGTCGGTGCGTCCAACTATGCGGACTGGCAGGAGGTGCACACGGTGACGCCCGACAGTTCCGGCTACTTCACGGTGGAGCTGGGAAGCGTTACCGCTCTTCCGGATTTCTCCACGATGGACGTGGCGACCATGCTCAGTCTCTACCTGCAGGTGGAAGTGAAGGTATCTACGGCGGCGGATACGACGTACGAGGTGCTGGATGTGAATGGCTCCGACGGCGCCGTCGATCGGTCACCCCTTCGTTCCGTTCCGTTCTCGCTCAATACCGACTTGCTCGACGGACACGACATAGGGACGGCAAGCGGCTCTATCCCGCTTCTGGGGAGCGGGGGAGTCTTCTCCACGGGGCTGATGCCGTCGGGTGTGAATGCCGATGTCTTCACACTCGATGCCGATGATTCCGCGGCTGCCGCCGTCACCCTCACGTTCGGCACCACCCTCGCCAAGACGCTCACCTATAACGTTTCACAGGGGCGCTTCATCTTCAACGCAGGCCTCGAAGTGCAGGGAAATATCGTGGCATCCGGCGGGGTCCAGCTGGGATCGTACGCCCCGTCGACGGGGACGGGAGCCGGTATGTTGCGTTGGACGGGCACGGATTTCCAGGGGTACGACGGGACGGGGTGGAAGAGCCTCTCGAAGGCCGGCAAGTTCGCCGGCACGACGACGTCGGGTACCACAGGATCCGTTTCGACGGGCAGTCTCGTGGGATACAAAGCCGGGAATGAAATTTGCGCGCACGAGTTCACGGGGAGCCACATGTGCCAGGTGGACGAAATCATCGCGACAGTCGAACAGGATATGACGGCCTTCTCCGGAGAGGAGAACGGGTGGGCGTCCATGGGGGCGCCTGGTTATACGGCGGATGCGAATGACTGCGCGGGATGGACATCGGCGGACGAATCCTACCTGGGTTCATGGTGGGAGTTCTCCTCCGACGGAGGGGTCACGGTCGCGCCCGGAGGAGGGAAGGGCTTCCTCACCAACTGTGCCGTTTCCCAGCCCATTGCCTGTTGCCGGTAAATTATGGAATTGCGCATACGCTCTCCCATCGGCATAGGAAAAACCGCGGTGATCGCCGGGCTGCTTCTCGTGAGCATTCCGCGCGCGGGGGCAACGATCACGGCGCACTACGTAACCGATCCGTCATCGTGTCCCGTGGAGGATTCTCAGTTCCCCGGCCAGAAGTGTCCTTCGGGACTCCAGATCTGCGGCGTGAACGGAAGCAGCATCCCGCAGTGCTATGACAATGCAGAGATCGCGGCGCCGCTGGCCACTGCAACGTCGAACACGCAGTACACGGCGAGCATCGGCGGAGGCTACATCATCGACTGTTTTACCACTCCATTAGATTCCGCCGCTCCGTACTGCGATGTGAACGGTGCCTGGCTCTGTAACCGCGACAACAGTTGTTATAGTGCGCCGGTCAATAAGGCGACGACCTGTACGGGACCCGGAACGTATACGTGCGGAGATTGCCGCTCGGGGTACCAGGATTGCGACGGGGTGACTACGACGTGCGAGGTACAAACGAGCGTCACCAATTATCCCACGGGTGCGAACAACAACTACGGTGCGAGTTGCGCGGCGCAGTGCGACACCAATTATCTCGACTGCGATTCTTCGGGCGCCGGCGTGGGCAACGGCTGCGAAATCCTCGATGGCGGCACCTGCGATACGCATGCGATCTACGACGGTTGCAGCGCCGCCGCCGGGAACTGTCAATGTTCGACCGATTATTACGACTGCAACAGCGATCTCGGTTTGAGCGGTGACGGCTGCGAGATTCATCAGGGCGATGCCTGTACGTCGGGCGGCGTCGCGGGCACGTACAACGGCTGTACGTGCGTGCCGGAGAAGACGAACTTCGAGACGAGCACGCTTTCCACATTCAGCGCCGCCGATCCGCTGCTCTGGGGAACGCAGCTCGGAACGGGTAAACTCTTAAGCTTCAGCAATGCCATCGGCGAACGCTTCGCTGTCTTCAACAGCGGCGCCATCAAGATCGGAACGACGACCACCGAGGAGGCCGGTATCATCCGCTGGACGGGCAGCGACTTCGAGGGGTACACGGGGACCGAGTGGGAGAGCATGACGACGGGGGGCGGGGGCACCGCGAGCGACAGCCGGTATGTGGATACGGCGGGGGATACGATGACGGGCTCTCTCATCCTCGGAAACAGCGCTCTGCTCAGCGCTTCCGGGACTCTCAAGACCGAGAGCGGCATCGTCCTCAATGCCGAGAACGCCGCACAGGATTCCGTGCTCGTTTTCGGAAATGCCTTGGGGCAAGAGACACTTAAATTCCTGAATACGGAGCACCGATTCGAGTTTTCCGATGATGTCGCCGTGGCAGGGAGGCTATCAGCGAGCGGGGGGCTGAGCGTCGACGGACAGACGTACCTGAATAACAGCGCGACGGTGACGGGCGACCTCACGGTTTCCGGACTCATCAACGGCATCGACCTCGCATCGCTCTCCGCGAGCGCGGACAATACTCACCTCAAGGTGTCCAGTGGTGCGGGGCTCACCGTGTCCATCGCCGCAGGTGATTACCGCCTCGGGGGTGTCACGACGCGCTTCACGGGAACGAGCGGCATCCTCCTCGCGGACGATACGACCAACTACGTTTATTTGACCTCTACCGGGCTCACGGTCACTCAAGCGACTTTCCCGACCGATCGGGCCGTCCTTCAGCTGGCGAGTGTCGTGACAGCCGGCGGAGGCGTGAGCTCCGTCACCGACCGGAGAGTCTTCAATTCCAACGATTCACAGCACACGGATGAGCGCGTCTACGAGCCGACATTCGAGGGTGCCGCCTACGACGGGGACGGTTCGGAGAACGTCGGCCAGCTCACGGCAAGTCATTCCGGAGCCCTCATGAAGAACTACTACCAGTGGACGTCGACCCGCCCGACACTGCAGGACTACGACGTCGTCCTGAAGGTGCCGCTTTCCTCCGATTTCATCAGCTGGGCGACAATTCCCATCACCGTTGCCTATCGCTCCAGTTCTGCGGATAGCGCAAACAATCGGATGGATATCTCCGTGTACGATACGGCCGGAAACGCCGTCACGCTCGTCGGTTCATCTACGGAGCTTGCGAGTGCGACCTGGACTACCACCACTCTTTCGTTTGCCGGGGCACCGACCTGGACTCCCGGTGGGGAGCTCCTCCTCAAGATCAAGCTTTCGGCGAAGGATACCGCTCAAATGCAGCTGGGATTCGTGAAGATTCAGCAGGTGGAGAAGCTCTCAGAGTAGTCATAGGACTACACTCTGGAGATTGGTCAATGTCTCCTTAATGTCAGAAAACCGAATTTCTGGTAGTATATTGAGAAACTTACATGATTCAAACCCACACAATTATCAGGCGGAAAGGCACGAGGGCCGCTGCGCTCCTCGCGGGGTTTGTCCTTGCCCTCTCGATTTCTCTCGAGGCGCAGGCGGCTTCCAGCTGGAAGCCTACGCTCTTGGTGAATACGGAGTCCTTCCAGACGATCGACGAGGGCGACTCGACGACGAATATCGAGCTCAAATTCGGCGACACGCTGAAGGAGAGCTTGTTCTACAACCGGACTGCTGCACGGTTCCAGTTCACCCGTTCGCTCTACATCCAGGGGGATCTCACGGCGACAGGTTCCACGAGCATCAAGCAGGTGATGTCCGGCACCCATTTGCGCGTGGATAAAAATGCCGATATCTGGGGCAATCTCGCCGTATCCGGAACCACGCTCGTGGACGGCAACATCTACGGCTCGGGTTCCTTGTTCATCGAGTCGAATGCCAATATCACGGGGAACGAGCTCGTCGGCGGCAACATCGCCGGTTCCGGTACCCTCTCCATAGAGGGGGCGTCATCCCTGCAGGGGGCGATCACGGCCGGCTCCACCCTCGATACGGTGGGTTCCATCACCACGGATGCCGATCTCACGATCAACCAAGACAACGGCGCGGCGGATGCCGTCCTCACTTTCGGCAACGACGCGGGGGCGGAAACGCTCAAGTTTAACAATACAACGAACCAATTTGAGCTCTCCGATGATTTGGCGGTGACGGGAGCGCTCTCCGCCTCCGGCGTGCTCTCCGTGGACGGAACGGCATACCTCAATAGCAGCGAAGTGGTGACCGGCACCTCTACAACGAGCGGCAACATCTACGGCTCGGGTTCCTTGTTCATCGAGTCGAATGCCAATATCACGGGGAACGAGCTCGTCGGCGGCAATATCGCCGGTTCGGGGACACTCTCTATCGAAGGGGCGGCCTCCTTCGGCTCCACCGTGAAGCTCAATGGCGTCGTCTACACCTTCCCGTATGGCGATGGTGCCGCTTCCGGCAAAGTGCTCAAGACGGACGGCGCCGGACAGCTCGTATGGGCGACTGATGCAGGATCCGTCAACGGTTTGAATTACGATGACGGCGACAAGCGCTACGTGAACATCTCCGGTGACACGATGACCGGAGCGCTCAATGTGCGGGGGCACCTCTCCGGTTCCGCACTGACCGTGGATGGAACCGCGGACATCTTCGGGAATCTCGGCGTATCGGGAGCCACGCTCGTGGATGGCAACATCTACGGCTCGGGTTCCTTGTTCATCGAGTCGAATGCCAATATCACGGGGAACGAGCTCGTCGGCGGCAACCTCGCCGCTTCCGGCACCCTCTCTATAGAGGGGGCGTCATCCCTGCAGGGGGCGATCACGGCCGGCTCCACCCTCGATACGGTGGGCACCATCACGACGGATGCCGATCTCACGATCAACCATGACAACGGTGCGGCCGACGCCGTCCTTACCTTCGGAAACGATGCGGGGGCGGAAACGCTCAAGTTTAACAACACAACGAACCAATTTGAGCTCTCCGATGATTTGGCGGTGACGGGAGCGCTCTCCGCCTCCGGCGTGCTCTCGGTCGATGGTACCGCGTATATCAACGGTGCTGCGGTCTTCGGTTCTACGCTTCAGCTGAATGGCGTCACCTACACCTTCCCGTACGGGGACGGTGCGGCATCGGGCAGGGTGCTCAAGACCGACGGTGCCGGGAACCTCTCATGGGCCACGGATATCGATACCAATACGAATGCTCAGACGCTTTGCGCCGCTGACGAGTACCTCGACGGCGACGGCAACTGCGTGGATGTGATCGAAGAGGCGGAACTCAACACCTTCGCCGAACTGCAGACGCAGATCACGGATGCGACTCTTCTGGATCTGACAGCGTCCGACAATCGCTACGTGAACAGGTCCGGTGACACGATGACGGGTGCGCTGCAGGTTCGGGCGAATATCTCCGGCTCCTCGCTGCGTGTGGACGGCAATGCCGACATCTGGGGCACGCTCGGCGTGTCGGGTGCCATCAAGCTCAACGGCCAGTCCTACACGTTCCCGACGACGAACGGGGATGCCAGTCAGGTCCTCACGACGGACGGGGACGGAACACTCTCATGGTCTTCCAAGGGGATCGGCATCGGGAGCGGCGGCGTCTTCTCCATAAGTCCCGAGTATCCCGATGCCGTCTACACGGCGAGCGGCTCCGCCTACATCGGACAGTTGACGTACGATTACGATGCGACGAACAAGGAGAACTACTATCGTTGGACTTCCTCGAAGGCGGCGTTGCAGGACTACTGGATCGTCATCCGCGTTCGGGTGCCGGACAACTACTCCGCGTGGGACAACGTGCGGCCCATCCAGTTCCGTTACCGCACGACGAGCGCGGATACCGACGTAAACTCCGTTTCCATCCGCATGCTCGACACGGCCGGCAATGCAGTTGCTCTGACGGGCGGCGAGAAGATCGCAGCCACGGACTGGACGACGGCGACCGTCACGGGTTCCGAAGCTGCCGGTACGTACACTCCGGGTAGCTTCATCACGGTCTTCGTGAAGGTCGTGACCACGGTCGCAGGCTCTGCTGATGCGGGCTTCATCAACTTGAACTGGGAGACGACGGCGCCGTAAAGGGGAGGTAAGTGAAGAAGGGTGGGGGATTGTGTGATGTCTGTTTTTGGCTAAGGGAAGCTGTTTCATAGGTTATCGATTCTTCTTCAATTCTATTCGCCACCTTTGCCCGGCGGCAAAGGTGGCGCCAAAACGCCGGCGCGCCAGAGCCTCTCCACCCGGCCCTGTGCCTCCTCGTCGACCCCTCCAGGGATTCGAGGTCGCCTCGTCGGCGCGCTTCGCGCGGCAGGGCCTTCCCCTTCACCCCCCGTGGCGCGCCGTCCAACTCATATAGTAGAGGGGAAGGGTGGGATGGGAGGGAGGGAAACCGTAGGTTTCCCTCCCAGCTTGGGGTTAGGAGGGTAAGGGGGGTGTCGGGGGGCTTAGGGAACTTAAACAAGGTGCCCTAGCCCCCCGACGAAGAAGAATCCATAACTATGCACCAGTATCCAAGCGTCTACTCTCAAGCAAGCTTCCCTTTTTCCCTACCCCGATTACACTGCTTATATGACTTCCCCCGTATCACCCACCGGCTGCTGTGACCCGTTCGATCCCGTCCCGTGGCAGGACAGGGAGGTATCATGGAAGGACAAGCTCTTCGTGAAGGATCATGTGACGAGCTTCCTTCATATCCCCTTAAACTTCGGGCAGAAGATCGTCAAGAACATGCGGCTCATCGAGCGTGCCGGGGCACAAGGGGGGAAGATCATGCTGAGCGACGAGACGTCGCTCTGGGGAGCGGATATCTCTATCGATGTCGACCGGCCCGTCCCCGGAGCCCGGATGGCCACTCTTTCGGGAACCTTCCTCACGAAGGTTTTCGAGGGGCCGTACAAGGATGCGGGGAAATGGGCGAAGGAAATGGCGGCGGTCGTGCGGGGGAAGGGAAGGAATCTCAAGAAGATCCTCTTCTTCTACACCACCTGTCCCAAGTGTGCGAAGGTGTATGGGAAGAACTATGTGGTGTTGCTGGGACAGGTGGAGTGATGGGTGACCCTTCTACAGCCGCGCCCGGGGACGGGCGCTCTGGGTGATGGAAACAGCAATGTCTCCCGCAAGGCACTCTTTTGGCATGGTGCTTCTCTTCCCTCTCCCGACGGGAGAGGGTTAGGGAGAGGGGGTCGGGTTGTCTGGTATCCTTTCGTTATGCTTCGCGATACTGTTCGCACTGCACAAACTCCTAAAGTGTCCTTTGCCCGCCATCTTCGCAAAGATCAAACACCGGGTGAGAAAGTTCTGTGGAATAAATTACGTGCCAATCGCTTTCGCGGATTCAAATTTCGCCGCCAAGTTCCCATTGGTCCATACGTTGTGGATTTTCTGTGCGTTGAGAAGAAACTCATCATCGAAATTGATGGAGATTCTCATTATGAGCAGGGAGTTCACGAACGTGACAAGAAAAGAGAACGCTATCTTCAGACACATCGGTTCAACATCATCCGTTTCGGAAACAGACAAACATGTGCATCAATCGACGATGTTCTCGCGGAGATCGCGCGTGTGCTCGGTTGTCTTCCCGATTGACCCCCTCTCCCTCACCCTCCCCCAATGGGGGAGGGGAATGACGCAATCTTCTCTCTTAGATCGATGCCTTTATTCCCTTTCCCGACGGGAGAGGGTGGAGCGACCCCGAGCTTGTCGAGGGGGAGCGAGGGTGAGGGGGTTTGATTGTCTGATTTGTTTTCACCGTGCTCCGGAATACTGTGCGCACTGCTTCGATAGCATGTAAACATACACATCGATCGACGATGTTCTCGCGGAGATCGCGCGTGTGCTCGGTTGTCTTCCCGATTGACCCCCTCTCCCTCACCCTCCCCCAATGGGGGAGGGGATACTTCGCGGTCTTCACAACTAAAGTTGGTGCAGCTGCCCCTTCCCCAATGGGGGAGGGAATTGTGTGACGCTGTGAGTGGGTGCTCCGGGTGGCGAAAGAAGAATGACTATATCTCCGCTACCCTAAGCCAAAAATAGACACTGCCACCTCTCGCTTCTTCACCTCTTCCCCTCTACTTCAGCAGCATCAGAACCTCCCCCTGCGCGCCGGAGGATGCCTCGAGAGCCGTGCCGATGACGGGGCGGTCCCAGGCGGATGCCCTGCGCGCGGCTCCGTCGATGGAGGCCGTGGTGAGGCTGGAGCCGATATCGATGGTGCCGCCCTCTCCCGTGACGCGCACGGAGATCTTCCCGGAGACGCGGATGCGGACAGAACCATTCTTGTTGACTTTGGTGACGACGCCCATGAAGGTCTCACCGCCGAGTCCGAGGCAGCGCGTGACGGAATCCTTGTGCTTCGTATCCAGGCACATCAGCTCTCCGGGCTGCAGCCCCATGTCGACGGAGGAATACTCTTCCTCGTCCGTCGCATTCGACGGCTGAGCGGTCTTGATGGCCTCCACTTGAGCCTGCAGAGCCTCGATCTCACCTTGCTGCTCCTGGATGGCAGCGATGGCGAGTGCGGTCATCTGCGGGTACTTCACGCCTGAGAGCTCGTTTTCCTTGTTGTAGCTGACGAGCAGGGGATCCACTTTCTCCGTTTCCTCCGCGATGAAGCCGAGATCCGGTTCGCCGGAAGACTTCCACGTGAAGCGCACGGGTCGGAGCTTCATCGCTGTTTCCAGTCCGAGTCCGAGGTCTTGAATGTCATTCTTGTACTTCTCCAGCGAAGTGCAGTTCGCGAGGCGTCCGGCGCTGTTGTAGCACACGTAACTCAGGTTATCCCCCGTGTCCTCCGTGTAGGCGAACTTGTCGTCCGTCTTGAGTACGTTCGCCGCATCGCGGAAGAGATTCACATCGAAGGTTCCCTGGTAACCGAAGAGGAGGTGCGGCGCCGCATTGCTATGCGCATTCATGTCGATGGCGAGGCCGACGGCATTCGTCGCCTCGGAGTCGAGGAGCATACCGGTGCCGTTGCCGTCCATATTGAGGAAGATCGCTCCCGTACCCATGGTCTGGCTTGTGGAGATATTGAGTCTTCGACCGGACATGGTGCCCTGCGTTTCCAGTGTCGTCTCGGCTGTGGCTGTGGAAGAAAGCTTCGGCCCCACAACCAAGGCGCCGGAAACGGAGAGCTTAGCGCCGGGAGTGGTCGTGCCTATTCCTACACCCCGACCCGCGGGAGGCATGAGAACGATGTCGGCATTGGGTCCGGTCGAGGCAAGCGTTGCCTTACCCGCGTTGGTCATATACAGGTCTACGTAGTAGCCAGTGTTCTCGCTGTAGACTTGCCGGATTCCCGTCGTGTTGCTGCTGCCGTCACCCCATACTTCAAGTTTTGCATTCGGGCTTGCCGTCCCGACGCCCACTGCCTTCGCCGTCGCATCGTAGACCAATCCTCTCGTGTCCACGACGAGGATATCTCCCGTCCCGGAGCCGGCGAGTTTCTTCAGGGTGAGTGCCCCTTGGAAGAAGGAGGCGCCTTCGACGGAGAGCGTGCCCGATCCAGCGATATTCCCCGTCGTATTTTGATTTCCGGTGATGATGGTATTGCTATTGAGATAACTTGTCCCGTCGATGGAGAGAGCTCCGGAGGACGTCAGGCGATCCTGTGCGTGGACGAGACGACCGGAAGCGGTGCCGATGACTTCGAGCTGTGTGTCGGCTGTTTGTGATGCCGCGAGATTGTTCCCGATGAGCGTGGAACCCGAAACGGAGAGCTTAGCGCCGGGAGTGGTCGTCCCGATGCCGACTCTGCCATTTGCATCAATCCGCATTCTTTCTGTGTATGTTGCCCCATTGTTGAATATCAGATTCCCGCCGGCACTTGTTCCGACATTCAAGTTGTTGGAGCTGTCCAATTCCAACGTTGTCCTTTCGATGCCGCCGGAATCTTTGAACCGGATCTCATAGTTGTTGCTGAGCAACATATGCCCGGCGTTCAGCGTGAGCTTCTGAGCGGGATCTGCCGTTCCAATGCCGATTCTGTCGGTGCTTGCATCCACAGAGAAGAGGTTCGCATCGGTGTCTCCTTCTATGCGGAAGTCCACATCGCGTCCCTGTTCATTGAAGATCGCCGCTCCGTCTGTGCCAATGGTGACATTGGAGCCGGCAATAGAAAGTGAGGCGCCGGAAATTGCCCCAATCACTTCGAGCTTGGTCTCCGGCGTACCCGTCACCCCGATCCCGACATTGCCGTCGAGGATCGTGGTGCCGCTCACCGCGAGATTCCCGAAGATGTCCGCGGTCTGATCCACGGTCAGCGTGGAGCCCGACAGGTTCGCCCGCACTTTGAGTGCGCCGGTCATCGTATCTCCTGCCACATTCACATACCGTGCATCGGCACTGGTCTGTGTGAGGCTTCCGGTGACGAGACTCGAGGCATTCGCCCAGCTCAGCTGTCCAGCTGCATTCGTTGCAAGCACTCTCCCGGAGGCCGCCCCGTCCCCGTATGGGAAGGTGTAGGTCACCCCGTTGATGCGGATGGTGGACTGCAGGGATGCCGCTCCCGTGACGGAGAGCGAGCCGGAGGTGGTTAAGCGATCTTGCGCATGGACGAGACGACCGGAAGCGGTGCCGATGACTTCGAGAGATGTGTCCGCCGTGGTCGTCCCGATGCCCACGCGTGCGTTCGCTCCCGTGAAGGAGCCGCTGCCCGTCACCTGGAGCTTGACCGTGGGGCTCGTCTGCGCAATGCCGACGTTGCCTGCTGTATCGATCATGACCTGCGTGCTGTTCCCGCTGTTGTTTGAGAAGGACATCTTCTTCTCCTGCGTGCGGAATCCCAGATCGCCCGGCGCCATGCCCATAATCGGATTGTCCACGGCACTCGACGTTCCGATGTAGTCATAATTTGTGCCGTTACTGTTGAATTGGATGAGTACGTTGCCGGATGGCTTATTCAGAGTGAGGAGATTATCGGGCGTTGACGTCCCGATGCCGACTGTCCCATAGACCAGTCGTGTAAAGATCAACGGGGTCGTCCCCGTTCCTGTCACCTGCAACGATTGGCCCGACATCGTCCCCGCCACTTCCAGCTTCGTCTCCGGCGTGCCCGTCACCCCGATCCCGACGCTTCCATCCAGGATGGTGGTGCCGCTCACGGCGAGATTCCCGAAGATGTCTGCCGTCTGATCCACGGTCAGGGTGGAGCCGGAGAGGTTTGCCTGGACTTTGAGCGCTCCCGTCATGGTATCTCCCGCCACATTCACATAGCGTGCGTCTGACAGGGTCTGCGTGAGGAAGCCGGTTCCGAGCGTATTCACATTCGCCCAAGAGAGCTGCCCCGCTGCATTCGTCGCGAGCACGCGTCCGGAGGCCGCTCCATCTCCGTAGGGGAAGGTGTACGTGACGCCGTTGATGCGGACGGTGGACTGCAGCGACGCTGCTCCGGTGACGGAGAGCGAGCCGGAGGTGGTCAGGCGATCCTGTGCGTGCATCAACCGACCGGATGCCGTGCCGATCACTTCGAGCGTGGTATCCGGAGCCGTCGTCCCGATGCCAGTGTCTCCATCCGTATCAATGGTCATCTTTGCCGTGTTATTCGTATACAAACGCAATTGATGGTTGGAAACTGTGCCGATTAAACCAATCGAGTCGGTGGATTCCATCCAAGTTCTGACAGTATTGGTCGTATCCTCAACTTTTATTGTTGGAGTGTTTGCCGTACTTAAAATAAGGTTTCCAGCTATATCCAACGTGTCCTGTGGACTCGCCGTTCCAATTCCCACCCTCTTGTTCGTCGCATCGTAGACGAGACCCTGCGTGTCCACGACGAGGGTATTGCCTGTCGCTGTTCCCGATGCCTTCTTGATCGTGAGCGCCCCCGTCATGGTATCTCCAGCAGTGTTTACGTAGCGGTTGTCCGCATTGTCCTGCGAGATCCCGCTCGTTCCCCCCGTCTGATCCGTTCCGCAGGAGAACTTCTTGGTCGTCGCATCCCAGAGCAGCTTGGAAGTGGCGGCAGTGTCGCAGTCCGTGAGTCCTGCACCCTCGAAGGTGGAGGAGGCATTGATGAAGGCACCCGAGAGGGTAGAGCTCACGTAGAGCGAGTCATCCGTCTTGAGGACGTTGGCTGCACTCCGGAAGAGATTCACGTCGAAGGTGCCGAGGTAGCCGAAGAGGATATGCGGCGCAACACCGGTCTTTGCGTTCATGTCGATGGCGAGCCCCGGCGCAGTGGTCGCCTCGGAGTCGAGGAGCATGCCCGTGCCATTGCCGTCCATGTTGAGGAAGATGGCCCCCGTGTTGGTCGTTTCCGATGTGGAGACATTGAGTCGTCGACCCGACATGGTTCCGGCGACTTCCAGTTTCGTCCCCGGAGTCGTCGTCCCGATGCCGACGTTGTCAGCGAAGTAATTCTTCCCGCCAGCCGAATAAATACTGTAGTTATTGGCAGCTCCCGTGATGTTTTCTACATAGACGCCATACTGATTGGTAAACGTGCCAGGAGGAGTGTTTCCCCAGCTTTTCACTCTCAGGCCGGCAGCATTGCTGACTGCTGCTCCTGCGTTATATCCGTAACCAGTGTAAGCAAGTGCCCCATTGATCGTTCCAACTGTTACTGCTGCGTCGGCGAGTTGTGGGATCGTCGCCACGCCGTTGTAATTTGTGGCGTTGTTTGCAACCGGATGAACATAGAGCCCCTGATATCCAAGACCAACCAGATCAGCCGAACTGGTTCCTGTGACTGTCGTAGCCATGTCTACCCCGTTTTGAACCGACGATGTGCCGGCCACGGAATCGATGACATGTAATTTAGAGCCTGGTGCCGTCGTCCCGATGCCCACGCCTCCATTGCCTGCGAAGAAGAGCGGACTCGCTCCTGTTCCCGAGATGTAGAGCAATTGCCCCGACATCGTCCCTGCCACTTCCAGCTTGGTCTCCGGCGTGCCCGTTACCCCGATCCCGACATTGCCGTCCAGGATCGTGGTGCCGCTCACGGCGAGATTCCCGAAGATGTCCGCCGTCTGATCCACGGTCAGGGTGGAGCCGGAGAGGTTGGCGCGGACTTTGAGTGCTCCGGTCATCGTGTCTCCCGACGTATTCACGTAGCGGTTATCGAACATGAGCATCAACGCTCCCGTGTTGCTCTGTC
>Ga0208373_1001718_pt1 | contig 27570 bp, 22 predicted proteins | sample RifOxyC2_FD_184036 | JGI IMG/M metagenome (GOLD analysis project Ga0208373, IMG submission 184036) | Soil microbial communities from Rifle, Colorado - Rifle Oxygen_injection C2 (SPAdes) | ecosystem: Environmental > Terrestrial > Deep subsurface > Rock core/Sediment | place: Rifle, Colorado... | reverse complement strand
GAGGAATTAGGAGCGAGCGGCCGCAGGAGCCGCGAGTGACGGTCTGCGCGTACAAGTGGGCGTAAGCGCTTGACCAATAACGTGCAAGATAAGATACCCGCGTCAAAAATATTCAAAAAATAATTTAAACTATGAGTACAGTATATATCGCACTTGGATCAAATTTAGGAGAGAGAGAAAAATACCTTCAACAAGCCATTGAAGCATTGAAGAAATTGGGAAGTGTTGCTGCTGTGTCTTCTTTTTATGATACAGAACCTGTTGGATATACAAACCAGCCGAATTTTTTAAATGCAGCTATAAAATTAGAAACAACAGTATCACCGCAAGAACTCATTCAAAAAACAATACAGATCGAAAAAGAACAGGGGCGAGTACGAGATCCTCAGAATCAAAACGGCCCAAGAACCATCGACATTGATATTTTATTATACGACGATCTTATCATTTCAGAACCACAACTTACTATTCCGCACCCACGCATGCATGAACGCAAATTCGTCTTAGAGCCTCTTGCCGAAATTGCTCCAGGTGCTGTTCATCCAGTGCTTCACAAAACCATTTCAGAATTGCTAGATACATTATTATAGCCCGCGTAAATCAACAAGAAATACAGTAGAAGGATCATACGCACCACCAATCATTTGAAAGAGTGCCCATTGCTTATCTTTTGTGAGTACGATTGGACCAAGTTGCCATGAGAAATCTTCTCCTTCGGTATAGATAGTGTGTCCATTATATGTAAGGGAGTTGCATGATTTTGGTATTTCATCAATATTTTCTGGTAAATCATATTGGGAAAGGTCACACTTAAAACCAAGTGTTGCAAGAGTATTTCCGTAATACCCATCTGACCAACTTATTTGTTCTGTAGATTCATCTTTTTGTTTTGTGAGACGGTATTTTTTGATAGATTCTATATCAGAAAGGATGAATCGATTCCCGGAATTTTGATTGATGAATAGTTGGTCGCCGTCAGAAGCAATCGTATAATGAAATGCGTGACCTTCATCAGCATTGAGAAATTTTGAAAAATGATACGCAGGTCCAAGTTGCTGTTTCTCAATAATTGTCGCAATAGGTACGACAGGAACGTGCCATTCAAAAGAGCGTTTCGGTATAGGTGAAAAAAATAGCATTGCAATAGTATAGGTAAATACTATAGCTGCAAGATAGGGGAATGAGCGTAATTTTTTCTGCACAAATTTTTCATATATATATCGGCTGATGTGCCATAGAGAAACAATACAGACACCAAAAACGATAGTAAATACTATATATTGAATAGTGAGTATAGAGAAAAAACCTCGTAATAATATGGTTGAGACAATATTCAGGAAAAATAGGAAGAAGTTTCCAATTTGAAATGGGAAGAACAATACGCGAAGAATCGTTGAGGTTGCCGAGGGTGAAGGAGTAGGGCTACCAAAAAATGGTTGCGTTATCCAATATAAGAGATACAACAATACCAAGCAAAGCATACTGAAAGGAAACCAACGAATTTGTTTATTCGGCATGTGGATGTTTTTATTCTGAAAAAGTTGCTGTTCTTTTTTTTGAAAAAAGGCGAGTGATATTCGTATGGCAATGTATCCAATGAACACGATGATGCATCGATATAGAAAGTATAAGGCGGTTGTTGCAAGTGAAAGGAGAGGATGTTCAGGATCTAAAAAAGTAGAGTTGGTTGCTTCAGTGAAGCTCAATACAATAGGAAGCAAAATTGAATAGACAATAAAAAGAAATGGAATACTTAATAATAGAGCAAAGATACGGTATCGACGTTTACTTTCAATAATATCTTGGTAAATATTTTTTAAAGTGAGAATATAAAATAAGAAGCAAACAATACAAGCAATCGGGATAGCAAGTGCAAATGCAATAATTTGATTATATGGAATTGAAGAATCAAATGATAGTAAACCGTTGAGAGCAAAGAAGTTTTGAATAGAGGTTGGGAGCATTATCAATAAAAATAAATAGAGAGGAAATGACACAATCCAAATAAGGAAGAGTTCGCGATAAAATGTAGGTTTTTGCAGTTTTTTCATAGTTATATTGTAGTTGTTAGCAATGTGATTGGGATCACCAAGTGATGTAAGTGCTTCTTTTTCAGCTTGTTGTTCGTTTATGCCTTTGATATGCCGGTCATACAGCGCATCATCAAAATGATCCGCCAACTCTTCTTTAAGGCGTTCGTTATAATCAAAATTTTCTAATCCTTCTGTGACAGAGTAAAGAAATTGTTCTTTTGCTGATTGTTTCATAGAGAAAAAGATAAAACGTGTTTGAGACCTTTCACAAGAGAGCCAAGTTCTGCTGTACGTTGTTTGAGCGCACGTTTTCCGGTTGGAGTAATACTGTAGTAGCGACGTTCTTTTTTGTTTGGTGCCGTTTTTTTTGCACTGGAAATCAGTCCCTTAGCTTCAAGACGATACAGCAGGGGATATAATGTTCCTTCTTGAAATTCAAAAATGTTTTTGCTGGAGTGAGATATGGATTTTATGAGTTGGTATCCGTACGATTCACCATTTTGTTCGAGTGTTTGCAGCACAATAATTTCTGCAACACCTTTCATAACTTCTTTTGAAAATTGCATAGTTGTGGATAAGTTAGTTGTTTTATACTATTGACTAGATACTATTTTACACATAGTATAAATATTGTCAATAATGAGTTTTACACAGCATTCATTGATTCGGAAATATATATGCAGTAGTATGTACAAACATTGTTATCTATTATTTATGAGGAGGCATGAGTAATCATGCTTTTTTGTTTGAAATTGTGTGTTCTGTGTAGCGGAATGTATTGAGGAATATTCCGTTGGGCGGAAAACTGGCACTTTTACAACAACAATGCAGAAAGAAATGCAACGCCCAATCTTACCTTTGTGCGCAATGCACAACTACGCATTTCTTTTTGTGAAGAATTTCAATCGAGGAGTATGTTATGCTGCAATATCGAATTTTTGTGCGGATGTCCTCCATTTTTTTGTTTCTTCTGCTTGGGGGGCAGGAGGAGATGTGTCCAACGACCGATCTCGACGGAGATGGTATAGCCGTCGAAATTGGGGATTGCGACGATACTGATGACACGGTATACCCCGGAGCCCCAGAGCTCTGCGACGGCAAGGATAATGACTGCGACGGCGTTGCAGATGAAGGCGTCGGATTTTTTCGAGACGCCGATGGGGACGAGTACGGGGTAAACACACTCACGACGTGTACGGAGACGGCCGGCTACGTGCGTTTGAACGGCGACTGTAATGATGCTGACCAGAGCATTCATCCGAATATCAGTGATGACACCTGTGACAACGTGGATAACGACTGCGATGGTCAGGTTGACGAAGAAGCGTGGTTTTTCACCGTATATCGCGACGATGACGGTGATGAGTATGGGACAGAAGAGAGCTTGTACATGTGTGGTGAGGTGTCGGAGGGATATGCGTGGAGTAGCTGGGATTGCGATGATACAGACCCCAGCATTCATCCGGGCGCGCCAGAGCTTTGCGATGGCATCGACAACAACTGTAATGAAGGGAAGGATGGTGACGCCGATGGCGATGGCTGGACCAGCTGCGGCGGTGACTGTGACGAAACGCGTGACTGGGTGTATCCGGGTGCTGCAGAGAGTTGTGATAGTGTGGACGCCGATTGTGACGGCAGCACGAGTGATAATGATAGGTCTGTATCCTACCGCGACGCCGATGGTGATGGGTATGGCGACAAAAATAGTGTATCTTATGCCTGCCCAAAGCCGGAAGGTTACACAACCGTTATTTATTTTGATTGCGATGATACGGATGCGGAGATACGTTACGGCGCCGAAGAGTTGTGCGATGGTGTCGACAATGACTGTGATGGTAAGATCGATGAGAGCCAGGATGGCGATGGTGTGGGCGTTTGTATGGACTGCAATGACCGAAATGCCACTGTCTATCCGGGTGCTGCAGAGACGTGTGACAGCAAAGATAATGATTGCGACGGTGCCGTCGACAATGGTGCCGTAGGGACCTATTATCCGGATCAGGACGGCGATGGGTATGGCGACATTACACAGCAGGCTGTATATACGTGCCCAAGGCCTGGCGGGTATGTTTCTGTCGCATATACGTCACTAGCGGATTGCGACGATACGAACCCCAACACCTATCCGTATGCCATTGAAGTGCCATACGACGGCATCGATCAGAGTTGCGATGGCTCGGACCTCACCGACGTGGACTGGGATGGATACGACAGTACCGTTGTAGGTGGTTCTGACTGCCGAGATGAGGATGAATATTCATATCCAGGCGCGACCGAGGCCTGTGACGGGCTGGATAACGATTGTGACGAGATCGTTGACGGCGGCACATACTCCATCGATATGGATGGTGATGAGTATGGAGCCACCACTTTCGATGGGTGCCTTTCGGACTGCGACGATGCGGACACCACCATTCATCCCAACCAGGAGGACAACGGTGGTGAGGACCATCGAACCGACGAGGACTGCGACGGTACGGTTGGAGAAGATGATGAAGATTAGCGGGTGACGCCGGAGGGGAAGGCTCTGGCAATGCGCATATAAGCGCATTGACGGAGAGCCCGCAGGCGGCAGGACCCGCTTATCACCGACAGTAACGCCCGCCCACAGCGAGACCAACCTCGCTGTGCGCCAAACCAGCGGCACATTGCCAGTTTGTGCACGCTCAAGGTTTGGCAGAAGCGGGTAGTCAGAAGATTTTCATGTCTTGACTACCAGCTTCATTCCAGTGAGGTGAATATAAAAATTATTCACCTTAGCGGAATGTTTATCTCATGGACACATCTTCCATATCTTCATCTATTTTTCGGTGAAAAAGAGACTCCACGACATAACAGATGAATTCTATAGTACACGCATGCTATTTCGTGATAGAACAGACGCAGGAAAGCGTCTGGCTCAAAAATTACAATCGTATGCAGGAATGAAAGATACGATTATTATTGGGTTACCTCGCGGAGGTGTTGTTGTTGCCTATGAAGTCGCAAAAACATTGCAATTACCACTTGATATTATTGTGCCACGTAAAATTGGAGCACCCCATAACCCAGAATTTGCCATTGGTGCCATAACTGAAGATGGCGCACACATACTGAATCATGAAATTGTATCTGCCATTGGTGTCTCTCATGAATATATTCAAAAAATTTCTCTTCAAGAACAAACAGAAGCGCAGCGACGATTAAAAATGTATCGTGCAGGAAAACCACCACTCGATTTACAACACAAAACTGCAATTATTGTTGATGATGGGGTTGCTACAGGCTACACCATGCGCGCTGCCATTCGGTCGGTAAAAATAAAGGGCGCACAGCATGTTGTGATCGCCGTTCCTGTTGCGGCAATTGATTCTGTTCAAGAATTACGATTATTGGTTAATGAAATGGTTGTTGTTTTTTGTCCTGTTTTTCTTGGATCAGTGGGTTCATTTTATGAATATTTTGATCAAGTAGAAGATTCAGAAGTTATTCATTTACTTGATGAAGCGAACTATGTGAAACCCACTGCTGACGCATCTTCATAATCAGAAGAAATGTGCCAATGCCCATCATATCCATGCTTACATCCAATAAGGTATCTGCACTACCTCCCAGCCTGTTGGAACCGGTCATCATATCTTCGGTAAATTCTTCCAACTCATAGAGTAGACCCAAACTGATAGTAAGTATTGCTGTTCCAAATAATACTAAAGAAGTGTATTTGGAGGAACGTTCAGTAAAATGATACAAAATATACCATAAGAAAAATGCTGCAATAGCAGAACCTAAAAAATGTAAAAATGTATCGTAGTGTTCAATAGTTGTATAAAAATGCAGATAATCTCCTAAAGCATCGAGATAGATATCAATAACAACGGGTGTTACCGCCCACCAGTGAATAGCGTGTTTTTTTTGTTTAAATTTATAGTGGATAACTTCTATAAACGCTAAAATGCCAGCGTTCGTAATAAATAAGCCAAAATTTGTATACACGGGTTGTACAGGGAACACTTGCAGTATCGCCAATAACTCAAATACAAGTAAACTGCCGAGCGGAAAACGCCAAAAAAGTGATGACGAATGTGTATTCATGGGAAATTTGTTATATACTATACAATAATGTAGGTATGGGGGAATATTCGATATGAAATTGTCCTATAGTGGTGAAAAGAGATGGGACAAAAGATAGTTATTTATGAAAATTGTTACATTAAGAAAAATCAACAAAAGTCCATATACGTATACATTCCATCAATGGAAAAAGCAACTTCTTATCATAGATAAAGTAGTCGTTTTGTTTTTATTTTTACTTTTGGGTGTGTTTCGTGCTGATTATGTAGTAATTGCCGGGTATCTTTTTTTATTTTTCTATTTAATCATCACGCATCGCACTTCGCTTTTTTATCATTTACTTGTCTCATCCATTTTAGCTCTGCTTTGGATGTTGTATGCAAAAGGGGAGTATGGATATAACAGTACATTTTTAACATTGTGGGGAATGAATGTGTTTTCTTTGTTTGCGTGGGCGAGTGGATTATTAGCAGTATATATTCTCTTTTCTCACTACGAACATTTGTTGCATACACAGCATATGGTGTTTCGAATCATTATTTTTTGTTTATTTTATTGGATATTGCTGATTTCTGTTGAAACAGTAGCATATTATGTATTTCATATTCGAAATGTGGCATCTGCAGCATATAGTGGCCTTCCAGTGTGCCAATGCATTCATGCTCCACGATGGATGCAAGCCGCCTATTTGTTGATGGGACCACTGTTTTACGTATTATGTTATTTCTTGCGTTTAGAAAACCCGCACATGTTAGAGTGCACAAATAGATACATCAGTGAAGTCAAGAAACATTAGAACACATCCGCTATTTTGTAAGCATCATTACTCCATCCCGGAACTGATGCGTGCAAATTGAAAGAATAGTGCGGAGAATGCAATGATCATGAGTGCTGGAGCAATGAAAGAAATAATATTTCTTTTACCTGGTTTAAAGAAGCGTAGAAGAAGAGAATTACCAACGACTGAAATGGAACTTAAGGCCATCGCAAGTCCTGCAAGTTCTGGTTTTAATACAAGTCCTGCAAACGCAAAAATACGAGCGGCGATCGGAATCCCCATGACATTATAGAAGAGCGCAAAAAACATGTTCTGCTTTATTTTTCCCATGGTTTCTTTGGAAAGCTGCAATGCGGTCACCACATCTTGTAAATCACTTTTCATCAGTACTATTCCACCTGTTTCCATGGCAACATCTGTTCCGGAACCCATGGCAATACCAAGATGTGCTTGAGCAATAGCTGGAGCATCATTAATACCATCTCCAACCATTGCGACCATTTTTCCACTTTTTTGCAGTTTTTTTACTTCTGAAGCTTTATCTTCAGGCAATACTTCAGCAAGCACATTCGTAATCCCAACCTGTTTTGCAATAGCAGCAGCAGTGCGTTGGTTGTCACCAGTTATCATATATACTTCAATACCTTTTTTCTTTAATCCTTCAATTGCTTGTGCTGATGTTTCTTTTACGGTATCTGCAACAGCCATAATACCAATGAGTTCTTGTTTTGTTGCAAGAAGCATTGCTGTTTTACCTTGTTCCTCTAAACGCGCAAGTTTTCGATTCATTTTTTCTATTGGAATGCCAACGACATCACTCATGAGTTTTCGATTTCCAAAGAAATAGGTTGTTCCATTAATATCACCTTGCACGCCGTGTCCAGGGATAGCTTTAAAATTCTCCACGGCATCTAATTGCATTCCTTCTTCTTGTGCATAGGTATAAATTGCTTCAGCTAACGGGTGTTCTGATAATTTTTCTATACTTGCGGAAATCGTTAATACATCATCTTCATCTACTGTGCTTAAACTCACCACATCAGTGACTTCAGGAGTTCCCTTTGTAATGGTTCCGGTTTTATCTAAGACGACGGTATTAATTTTTTGTGCACGTTCCAGCGGTTCCCCGCCTTTAATGAGAATGCCATGTTCAGCGCCTTTTCCAGTGCCTACCATCAAAGAAGTTGGCGTTGCTAAACCGAGCGCACATGGGCATGCAATCACAATGACAGCTGTAAATGCCATTAACGAATAGGCAAGTGGCGCTCCAAGAATCAAGAACCATGCCAAAAAGGTAAGTATGGCAATACCAATAACCGCCGGTACAAACCACGCAGAAATGCGATCAGCAAAATTTTGAATAGGCGCTTTTGACCCTTGCGCCTCTTCAATTAAACGAATAATTTGAGCAAGAGCTGTTTCACTTCCTACGCGTGTTACCTTAAACTCAAATCCTCCTGTTTTGTTCACTGTTCCACCAATGACAGAATCGCCACTATTTTTTTCTTGCGGTAAACTCTCACCGGTAATCATTGATTCATCAACAGCAGATGTGCCTTTCACAATTTTTCCATCCACTGGAATTTTTTCTCCCGGTCGAACTATCACTACATCACCATGAAGCACTTCATCTACTGGGATATCTTGTGTTTGACCATTGCGCACCACACGCGCTGTTTTTGCTTGCAAGCCCATGAGTTTCTTAATGGCATCAGATGTTTTTCCTTTTGTGCGAATTTCTAACCATTTTCCGAGAACGACAAAGGTAATAAGGAATGCTGCTGTTTCAAAATATAAATCAGGAATTTTTGCTCCATCGATACCAATGACAGAACCAGTACGTATAGTATAAACAATAAAGTTCACGACACTATACAGAAAGGCTGTCGATGTTCCAATGGCAATTAAGCTATCCATGTTGAATGTTTTCATTCGTAAACTTGAATACATTCCCTTGTAAAAACCAGCACCAATAATGAACTGAATAGGCGTGGTTAACAGAAGAGAAATGAATCCAATATAGGGCATCACCATTTCTGCCCCAGAAAGCCAGCCGGCAAAATCAAGGAGCATGAAATAAAACATGGGTAGACTTAATATAAAACTTACCCAGAATTTTTTTCGATAGGATGTCATTTCTTTTTCCCGTTTTCGGTGTTCATATTCTGTATCTTTGGCATCAATTTTTTCTGCTTTATACCCAGCGCGTTGTATTGCTTTTATTAGCGCATCCGTTGTTGCTAATGTTTCATCAAACACAATCGATGCTTTTTCAGCTGCAAAGTTCACATTCGCTTGTTTTACGCCTGGTACTTCTTTTAAAGCATGTTCAATCAGTTGTGCACAAGAGGCACAATGCATTCCAAAAATAGAAAGTTGTGCTTGTTTGTATTGTGATGTAGCCATATTCTATATTTTATTGAATAACAATAAATGATCCGGTATACATTCCCATTGAACAAGAAAAAGGAATTTTACCTGTTTCTGTTGGAGTGAATTCGATATTGTTTTCACCGGCAACTAAATTTTTTCGAATATTCAATTTTGGAGCCACTAAACTACTTGCACAAGAATAGGGATCTTGCGCAGTAATCACCCAACGCACGGGCATGTCTTTTTGAATAGTGAATTTATTTGGGGAATAGCCGCGAGAATTTTCTGTCATGTGTACCACTTGCACACCATTTTCAATAGTCACATTTGGATCATTCACTTCAACATTGCTATTTCCACGAGCAGCCAATACAGCATTAAGATTGATGCCGGCAAGATTTGAACCATTATTAATATTAAAGAGCGCAAACAACACTACAACAATTCCGGCAAATTTAAAGAATCGTTGCGCAAATATTCCTTTTACCGCAGAAGTGAGACCGCCGATGCCAAGTAGGCCAGGAGCAGTACCAAGTGCAAATAAGCCCATAATAAGACTGCCTTGTACAAAACTTCCAGTACTTACAGCGAATAGTTGCATAGCCTGAGTGAAACCGCACGGTAAAAAGAATGTGAGTGCGCCAAGAAGCGCAGCGCTTGTATGGCTATATTCTTTTTCATGTTTTTTTATCCCAAACAGACGGCTGATACTTTTAGGAAGGGTAAAATTATATTGTTGAAGACGTGGAAAAATGCCAGTAAGTTTCAAACCCATCAGAAGCATAACAATACCAACACCAATAGTGAGAATTCCCAAAAATGAGCTTGAAAGCTGGAGAACCGAACCAAGGGCACCTAATAAACCACCCAGTACTGTATACGAGGCAATCCTTCCAAGGTTAAAAAATAGGTGTGGTCGAAATTTTTGTCGCATTGTTGCTTCAGGGTGTTTTTCTGCGTGTCGAGCTGAAATACCTAAGATTAAGCCACCAACAAGCGCCATACAGGTTGAAAAACCTGCAGTAATACCAATGAACAGAACAACTGGAAGGCTTGAAGGATTAGATGATGGACCAATATTTATGCTTGTTAAACCAAGATTTTTGAGTACAAGATAGATGCCAAGCAGAAAGAGAAATGCAACACCTAAGTCTTTATAGTCACTTGTATGCTTACTGAATAAAGGGAGTTTTCCGGTTACTCCAATAGTATACCCCGTTTGACGAATTGCTTCTTCAACTTCATCATCATTTGGTTTTTGTGTGGTGTAGTAAATTTCTGCAGTGCCTTTCGAAAAGCTCACTTCACTTTTATTCACTTCTGGAATTTCAGAAAGTTTTTTCTCAATAAGGAGTTCACATGATTTACAGTGCATGCCAGCAATAGGAACAATTATTTTTTTCATAGTGCAATTACAATAAATAATTTAAATATAACAATAATCCTCTTGCAAGTATGTATTATAAAGCAAGGGGAGTTTATATTCGCACTATTTTATTCACGTTTCACTATAGAACGTATTGATGGTTGTTCGGGCGGTGAGAGAGAAAGTGGAGGAATGTATGGGACAATATTTTGAGAAAGTTGTTTTTTTGTTGGAAATGTCGTGAAAGGAGTTATGCTATCAAGATCTGTATCTTGTTGATCATAGGTAGATGCTGAAATAAAAAATGCTTGTTCTTTAAAACAGCATCTCATCGCACCTTGCTGTGGTTGTTCTTTTGTTTCAACTACACCATTATGAACATCGTGCTGTGTGTTTTGTTGAGTTGTATGCGCGTCACATTCAATAATTTGATCAGTAGTAGAGACGGTGTGTGCCGAAACTTTTTGCGCAAATACCGCTGTTCCTGTCACAATAATGAAGGCGCTGAGTATTAATACCAATGAGTGTATTTTTTTATTCATATACCTGTGTATAAATACCCTATAGAATATCATTTGTCAAGCTGATGAATCTATTCTATACTATGCATATCTAATTAAAAGAGGAGGAATGGCAACACATTATTGCCTAAAAATTAAACAATATACTATGAAGAACTCATTCAAAGGGTGGGTCCAATTTTTATGTATTGGGCTCATGTTTTTTAGCGTTTCATTTGTCGCTAACGCTTCGACAATTGATGATCCATATATCACAAGCGTTTCTGTTACTGATAGAACAGAAACAGCAACCAGTGCAACAAATGTAACATATGAAATTAGTTTCGTTACATCACACGCTATTTCAACCGGTGAATATATACACATATCGAGCCGTCCAACAGCCTGTTCAGAACAAACCTATGATAATTGTTTAATGAATTTTGATTCAGTTACCATAACTGGCATAAGTGGTGACGTTACCTACGGAGCATATGGGTATCTTTCTTTTGTCACTTCTGCAAATTTTGCAGCCGGAACACATACGATTACTCTTCAACACGTGAAACATCCGATAGTTGCAGGTTCGCAACGTTTTCTTGTAAGCACATCAGCGCACGGTATGCAACCATCAAGTAATGATGACACGTATGGTACACCAAGCGACCCGGTTGTTATTGGTTCTCCTTTAGTGACGGGTGCAGTAACAGATGCGTCGAACAATCCTGTTTCTTCTGGATGGGCACAAGTATATAAAGAAGATTGGAGTTTGTCTGCCGGATTTGGCATAGATGAATGGGGGGCATATGCTGTTGCAAATCCCGGGTTTGTCAATGGAGACATTGTGCATATTTCTGTGTACCCAGACGCAAGTACTGGATTATTTACTACACATGATTCATTTACCTATAATGGTACAACAGCGACAAAGGATATTGTATTACAAGAAGCAACAAAAACTATTACAGGAACAGTTACCTATGAAGACACAGGAGATCCAGTTACTTCAGCATCAGTAAATGTGAATGGAGGCAGTACATGGGCAGGGACAAATCCTGATGAAAATGGTCTCTATTCTATGAAAATTACCGGTGGCGACTATGAAGTATGTTTAGGTGATCAATGGAATGAAAATGGTCGTGTGGCAAAAGATTGGTATTTGCAAGGAGATGGACAGTGTCAGCACGTTTTATTTGCTTCGGATACTTCCGAAGAAATTGAAACTCTTAATTTTGAAGTAAAAAGAGCAGATGCGCATGTCGTCGGAGTGATAAAGAATCCAGACGGTTCATATCCGGAAAATGGAGGTTGGGTTTCATTTTCCACAAAAGATGGCATGTGGTTTGGGAGCGATGTTAATAGTGAAACTGGAGAATTTGATGTAGCACTCGTTGGCGGCACATCTGAAATTACGGCAACATCACTCTCAGCACGAGCGGTTGGAAGTACGACCTATCAAGTGCAATATTCGGCACATAGTCAAGATGAGCATACGTTTTGGGATGAGAGTACGGTAACAGTGAATGCAGATGAAACAAAAAATTTGGGTACTATTATTTTAAGTGAACGGGATGTAGTGTATACCGCAACCGTTGTTGATACAGATGGTAACCCTGTTCCAAATATTCATGTCAATGCTTGGCAAGAACAAGGTGGGTGGACAGATGCAACCACTAACGATTCAGGAGTTGCGTCATTATATTTATACGCAGGCAGCTGGTTTATTCGCCCATCAATTTGGGGAGATGTTGCATCAGAATACATTTATGCCGGAATGGATGAGAAAGTAACTTTTGCATCTGGCGATACCGGAAACGGCACATTCATTCTTACTCGTACAACTCTCACCGTTACAGCAAACGCGCGCGCAGAAGACGGGAGTCTTGCCGCAGTCAATGGTTGGGCAAATTGTTGGAGTAATGATGGATATGGTTTTGGTGGGCAAATTCAATATGGAACAGGAACATTTGGTGCAGTTGGTGGTGACTATCACTGTAATTTATGGATGGAAGATCAAACCTATCAAGCAGCTGGCGAACAGCAATATACGTTTACTGATGGAGAAAACGAAACCATTGAATTCACTTTGTTAGAACGTACAGCAACAGCAACGATCTATATAAAAGATCAGGACAATAATTTGATCACAGCATCAAATGCTCGGGCAACAGCAAATAGTATGGATATGGGGCATATTGATTCGCCGGTTCAAAACGGTGTTGCAACCATTCGCCTTGCTCCTGGCACCTATAATTTTGGTGTATGGTTTGAAGGTCAATCAAATTATATTTCTGTGTGGGGCGGTGGACCGGAAGCAGGCATAACTGTTGTTGATGGGGATTCAGTTACCCATACAATTACCGTGTATGAAATTTCTGGTACACTGACAGCAACATTAAAAGATACTGAAGGAGCTCCTGTTGCAAATGCACACGTACACTGTGGAAATTGGCCAGAATTAGAGGGAAAAGTATTGGGAGACTTTGACGGTGGTAAAGTTATTGAAAATGGATCTCAGTCTGGTGCAGATGGTGTAGCAGTTGTTGGATTAGTTACAAATCATGAATATGAATGTTGGGTGGGCATGCCTTCGAGCAAATCAAACCTTATTGGTCCTGCAGCAACACGCATTGACCTAACGAAAGAAGACAACGTTTCTCAAACATTCATATTCCAGGAATCAAATGCAACCATTAGTGGTACTGTGTCTTTTGAAGAAGGTTCTGGTAAAACTGCAGATGATATGAATATGCTCTGGTGTAATGGTTGGGCAGATGAAGGATATAATTCATTTAGTGATAGCTTTTCCAATACCTATTCGCTGAATGCGCTGAAAGGAACATGGCATGTATTCTGTGGAACTGACATAATGAATCAAGATGGCTCGCGTTCATGGTTTTCAACACAATGGGATACAACAGTCAATGTGACCGGCGCAGGATCATATACACAGAATTTAACGCTTCAAGAATCATTTTTCATGATTCCCGAATCATTTAGTGAAACATTTGATGCGACCCAACCAAAGAATATTGTATTGCCAGATGGATCAAAGATTAATATTCCAGCAAATGCCTTAGCAACATCTGGAAATGTAACGATTACCGCAGACCCAGAATTAAAAACAGTGAAAACTTATACCGATGCACCATTTGGTTTCCCATGGAATTTTGAAGCCTATGATGGCAGCAATGTACTTATTTCAGGAAATTTTAATAATGATATTACGTTAATTGCTCCGTATAATCAAGAGGCTCTTGATGCATTAGGCATTGATGAAACAACCATTTTACCGAAGTATTATGATGATGAAACAGGGGCATGGCAAAATACCAATAATGCAGCTCAAGATATTGATGCTAATACTATTACCTTTACATTAAGTCACTTTTCACAAGTGGGGTTAGTGTATAATCAGCGGCTTGCTAATGCACAAGGTGAAAAACCAAAAAAACCACGTTCCTTAAAAGCCAAAAAAGTGACGCGTACATCAGCGCTCCTTACATGGAAAAAACCGACAGGGGACACAACAGTAACAAAGTATAAAGTGCAGCTTCGCAAATACAAGGTAAAAAAACAAAAAAGATGGAATAAATACAATAATGTTGAACTCAAAAAGAAAGCAGTAAAAAAATTGAAAGCCAATACTCGTTATCAATTCCGTATAAAAGCATGTAATACTGTCGGATGTTCAAAATTCACAAAATGGAAAGCATTTAAAACTAAAGTGAAAGCATAGAGTTTATTTGAACAAAACAGTCACACAAACCACCTTCTACACATGAGGGTGGTTTTGTTTTTTTGCCATATGTGCTATAGTAATGATAGAAAAAGTGAGATGCTAATAGTGTTACCATGAAAAACCGAATCATTTTTATGACTGCCGCATGTATTGCATTGTTTGCATTACCCGCATTTGCTGACACATCTTTTACAAATCCTATTAGTACAAGTAATCCAACACAGTTGATTGCTTCTGTTATTAAACACGTATTAGAATATTTGGGAGTGATTGCATTGTTACTCTTTGTATACGGAGGATTTTTAATGCTTATTTCTTCAGGTAATCAAGAACGAGTAAAAACAGGAAAAGCTGTTGTTACATGGGCTATTGTTGGATTAATGATTATTTTTAGTTCTTACGGCATGGCAGATTTACTATTCAAAAAATTTGGTGGTGAAAGTTCCGCTCAATCAACCGAAGCAACAACAACTGAGACTGCGAGTGAAACTCCTCTACCCACCCCAGTACCATAGTAATCACATGGCAGCTTCTTATCCTACATTGAAGTTAGAATCGAAAAGAGCAACAAGTGTGCAATATCATCATCCCTGGATTTTTTCTGGTGGAATAATACGAAATGAAACAGAGTTTCCAATACATGGTGCGATTGTTTTTATTTGTGATGCGCAAAATCATATTCTTGCGACCGGTACCTATTCAGCACATTCACAAATTGCTGTACGGGTATTAGAATTTGGTGAAGTAGATATTTCGACTCAATGGTTTATCAATAAATTTCATAATGCCGAACGTGATCGCGCAATATTCGGATATGATTTATATACTGAAACAACGGGTTATCGGTTAATCTTTGGAGAAGCAGATGGTATTCCAGGATTAATTGTGGATCGATTTGGAGAAACGATTGTTATTCAAATTGCAACCGCAGGAATGGATCAATTACGACAGATGATTATTGCTGCACTTATTGAAGTGTTTCATCCGAAATGCATTGTGGAAAAGAGTGATATAAGTGAACGAGAAAGAGAAAAATTACCGATTGTGCGTTCTGTTGTATATGGTTCTCTTCCAAAATGTGGGGTTCAGTTTCAGGAATATGGAGTAACCTATATTGCCGATGTGCTTGCAGGTCAAAAAACAGGATTTTTTTTAGATCAAAAGGATCTACGAAATTTTGTGAAACGTTACGCAGCCCAAAAGCAAATAGTAAATCTATTTTCTTATTCTGGCGCAACAGGCATTTCTGCATTTGTTGGTGGCGCCACTTCTATACACAATGTTGATTCTTCTGAGCAGGCGCTCGCGTTATGCGCGCAACACGCACAACTACATCATATACCAGCAGATCGTTTTACTTGTGAGAATGCAGATATATTTCAATGGGTCGCACAAAAACAAAAGCAATTTGATATGGTTGTTATGGATCCTCCTGCACTTATTAAATCACAAAAGCATATTGATGCTGGTATAAAAGCGTATCATTTTCTTAATCGAGCAGCGTTGCGTTTTGTAAAAAAAGGCGGATTATTTGTTACATCCAGTTGCTCACAACATCTTACTCAAGAAGAATTACTGCGTATAGTGCGAAAAGCATCTATACAAAATAACCAGCAAATACGTATACTTCATATAATTCACCAAAGCCCAGATCATCCAATATCCGCCTATTTTCCAGAATCTTTCTATTTAAAAAGTATTATTGGTATGGTAACATAAATGCACATACATAATTTATTTTATTGATTTTTATTATGAATACACTCAATTTGCAAGATGTCATTCTGCACTTTCCTCAACAATTTGAGCAGGCGTTAGAATGTACAAAAAATATCAAAATTTCTCCCCAACCGCAAGTAATTATTTGTGGAATGGGCGGTTCGGCATTGCCGGCAGATATCATTATCACATATCTTGCATATAAAAAAATTCATTTACCAATTGTAGTTTGTCGAACCTATACATTACCTTGGCAAGCAAACAAACAGAGTGTCATATTTATTTCATCCTATTCAGGTAACACGGAAGAAGCGCTGAGTTGTTATAAAGAAGCGAAAGAAAAAGGGTATTCTATGGTTGGGTTTGCAAAAGGCGGAAAATTGGAAGCGTTGTGTATCCAAGATGGTGTACCTTTTGTAAAGTATCCTGATGACGGTCCAGATTTTCAACCGCGTTTTGGTTTAGGATATGCGTTTGCAGCCATGTTACAAGTATTGAGTAATTCTCATATTATTCCTGATTGTACTCAAGAATTACAAATGCTTGCAACTACTATACATCCAAAAAATTGTGAAACACAAGGGAAAGAGTTAGCAAAACAATCAAAAAATGTTGTTCCTATTTTTTATTCATCTGATGTATTTGGTGAAAGTGTAGCACGAATATGTAAAATTTTAATTAATGAAAATAGCAAAACGTTGGCTTTTTGGAACGTGCTTCCGGAGCTGAATCATAATGAAATGGTTGGCTATACCAATATTATCGGATCATATCATGTTATATTAATACATAACAGTTATGACCATCCACGAGTCATGAAACGATTTTCTATTTTACATGAACTTTTTACAGAGAAGGGAATTGCAGTTTCAGAATTACACATGCAAGGAAATACCACGTTAGAACAAATATTTAACACGATTTTTACTATTGCATGGATGTCCTATTATTTGGCATTGGAATATGGGCAGGATCCTGTGCCTGTTGTATTGGTAGAAGAATTTAAAAAGAAAATGGCATAAATGCACGTGTAGTGCAGGGCTATTTTGTTAGTTCAATAATTTCTGCCATAATTTGATTTAACTGTTCTTGAGTGAGTGATTTTCTCATTTTTTCAAATATTTCTTTTTCTTCTTTCGCAAAATGTCGCTCCATATTTTCAAATAATACAGTAAAGGTTGGTTGCCACTCTTCATGTTCTTTTGGCATCTCATCCAATTTATTTAATAAAAAATTTAATACAAAATGTTCTTCATACGATTCAAAGCCGAGTTCTCGTACCTCTTCTGTCCGTTTTGCTGTTGGATAAAAAATTTTTTCTTCAATTTTTTCGTGTTTCTCCACCGCTTGTTTTATGTGTTCGAATGTATTGATTCGTGATTTAATCGTTGTATTTTTATGTTGTAGGAATTGTCGAAATAATGATAAAATATGATTATGATCATGTGTTAACCATATAAAAGGGTCGTTGTTTGTTGTAGGAGAGTCTGTTGGTCTATGCATAAAAGTTTAATATAAAGTTTCAAAAATTATTATTTACTACTTGATTTCGGTTTTTGAAATTCTACAGTAATGCGCCAAAATTCATTTTTTACCGGATTATGAATAGTAACTATTGGTTGATATTGTTTAAACGCATGTTCAACATTTCGAGCAATGCTCAGAGCGAGATTTTTTTCTCCCATACTGTATCTAATACTATCAGATGAATTTTCTTGCTTAATTTCATCATCAGCATTTCCATGTGCAGTAATAATATTTTGAATGTGACGAATTAATTCTGTTGTATTGTGTAAAAAATGAACATTTGAGAACAGTACAATACTTGCTTCTACTATGTGATTATTTTTTTGCTTTTGTGTGCGATCTTGATCATGCATGGGATTGGAACGTTCATGTTGACTATATTTTTTATGATTCATCATATAAACGTATTACTTTATCTTACTTTTTTATTTTATATGGAATCGTATACTCTATCAAGTAGGAAAACATCAAAAAAACAAAAGAATTCATATTCTGACGTATATGATTGAAAATGATAATTGAAATTTGTATAAATATAATATATATTTTTGGACAAATATAAGAAGATTAGTATTGTCTTATCCATTTTTTTTATTTATAATACATAGAAGTTTATAAATGAATATTTATATCAATCTTTATGGACATAATTACTAAGAGAATTATTGAAAATTTTAAGAAACTTTCTCTTAATTTTAGTATTGTTGATATAGAGGGACATAATATTTTTTCTACTACACCGAAACAAACATCATTTGATGTACAGGCTTTAATTAAAGAGCAATATTTGGATATTTTTGAGTTAAAACAAAATCAACTGCTTTCTGGATATGTTATTTTACATGATAAGTTAAGTGTGCGTGAAAAAGACATTATTCAACAGTATTTAGTGCAAATTCATGATTTTGTGAATCGCGAGCATGAGTTAGTCACTCATGAGAGTAAACAAATGTTTTGGAAAAATGTGTTATACGGAAATATAGAACAAGATCAGCTCAAAGAGTATATGAGTAAATTTAATATTGCAAAATCAAGTCGCTACGCACATGCATTGTTAAAGATTACACCAGAATTAGAAATTAAATCAGAACACTTGGAATTCATTCAAAGAATATTGAAACAATATATTGGAGATTATACACTTATTCATGCGTATGCTATCGGATTAGGAGAGGTGGTCATCCTCTTGGAGTTGTCACTTACGAAAGAATCTGCTTTGAGTCAAATAAAAAAACAATTCAAAGTATATGATGCAGACATTATTAAACAATTGAAGAGCTGTTCGGCTTTTCAAAATAAATCCATTATTCTTGGATTAAGTGAAAGTGAGTACTATATTGAAGAGCTCTCTGTTCCTTTTTTACCACTACTTGATTTTATTCGCACCGCATATCAACTGCATCCGTCATCACGAGTGATTTTGTATGAGAATGATCCAATGTATATGTTATTAAATCATATCCCTTCATCTGTTGCAGCGGGTTTTGTAGAAAGAGTACTCAAAAAATTACGAGCTAAAAATAATCAATCCATCGAATCGCTACAGGCATTATTTAATAATGATTTGAATGTCTCTCGTGCTGCACAGAGCTTAGGTGTTCATCGTCATACATTAGAATATCGTTTACATATTATTCAAAAAGAGACAGAAGCTGATCCACTTAAATTTAATGATGCTCTTGAGTTTGCATTGGCAATTTTATTAAAAGAACTATACAATTTGTAGCATTTATCATATTGCAAAAGAATACACAAAAACAGAGGGGGGAGTACCCTATCCTCTATTTTTGTGTGTTTTTTATGAACGATGATGTGCCGCACGACCGCCTTTTCTCCCCGCAGCTTTTGCTTCTTCGGGTGTAAATTCATGGGCAGTACCTTTTTGATGGGCAGCCTTGCCACCTTTACTGGAGATTTGACGTTGTTTGCCGGGATCCATTGATGCAAATCCTCGTCGTGCAGTTCCTTTTGTTGCCATATGCATTTTTATTATTTATTAGTTGTTTTTGATACAATTGTGTGTCTACATCAAAAACAACTATAGTATATGGTGCTACTTTATCTGTTACAATATAAAAATAGCCAAAGGATCACCTTATTTTTATCCATTTTTGACTAACCTGAGCACGCACTGCATAAATTATTTTATTATAGTTCCTAATGAATACTCTATAGTAAGGCAGTGCTTTGTTTTTATGAGCGAGTGCGATAGTTGCGGCGCCAATGGTGCGTATGTTTTTCTTTCATTTCTTTTTCAAGTGTTGGACGGTACAGAATATCAACATATTCTTGTAACATGCGTCGAGATGAAAAGTAGCCCCATACAGCGATCATCGTTTTTTTCATGCGATACACCCATTCTTTTGAAATGCCTTCTGCATCACGTTCATAATACAGCGGAATAATTTTTTGCTGTAATAATTGATAAAGCGAATTTATTGATTGTTCATTGGATATTTCCCAGCCAATTTCTGATAATGCAACTTCATCCATCCAGCCGTCGCTCACTGAACATTGTAATACACCGTTTGCTCCTGATTTCATTCCACTTGTTCCAGAAGCTTCGTTACCTCGAATAGGAGTGTTTAACCAGACATCTGATCCTTTCACTAAAAAGTCAGAAAGCGTAATAGTATAATTTTGAACGAATATCACCCGGCCTTGAAGATTATATTCTTGTATTGCTTTCAATATTTGGTGAATATATTCTTGACCTGGAATATCGTGCGGATGAGCCTTTCCTGCAATGAGTACTTGCAATGGCATTTTTGTATCACTTATGAGCGATTGAAGCATTTTCATGTCCTGGAATAGTAAATCCGGGCGTTTATATGAGGTCATTCGTCGTGCCCAAGTAAGAATGAGATGATCTTGATTTAATTGATATCCTGTTTGATATTTTACTTCATCAATGAGACGATGTTTCGCCATATGATGTAGTGTCCACAATTCATCATCGGATATTGCTTCTACATGATCTTGATCAAATTCTGGAGTTTGCACTTTAATATCAGCACTGATCCATGTAGGTAAGTGCACGCCATTTGTTATGCTGGGCATCATTGCTGATGGCCAGAGCTCTTTTGCTTGTTCACAGTGTATTTTACTTACGGTATTCATGCGGCATGCCATAGTAATAGCCAATTGCGTTAATCCAAAATGTTCTGAGTTGTTTGGCATAATTCCGTGTTTTAACATATGGTCAATAGGTACTCCCAGTTCATTTGCATACGATTCTACATACGAAGCCACCATAGAACGAGAAAATACTTCATTTCCGGCAGCCAGTAATGTATGATTTGTAAAAACAATTTTGTTTTTACCATATTCATATGCTTGATCAAAGGTCATCTGATATTCATTCATATAATGATGAATGATCTCGAAAATAGCAAAAGCAGAATGGCTTTCATTCAGATGATAAATGGAAGGATGAATACCAAGCGTTAATAATGCACGTACTCCACCAATACCAAGAACGATTTCTTGTAAAATACGATTATCATAGTTTCCACCATAGAGTTGGCGTGTTATAAAACGAAAAGAATTATTATTGGCAGGTATATCTGTATCTAAAAAATAGACATATACATCTCCTTGACGATATTCCCAAATTTGCGCATACAGTGTGTCACCTTGAATGGGAATGGAAATCAAGATCGGTTGGTCGTCTATATCAACAATTAACTGAATAGGAGCTCGTTTGATGTCAAGTGGTGTATATTCTACGCGTTGTTTTGCTTGATGAGTAATCACTTGAGTGAAATACCCTTCTTTATAGAGCAGCCCAACGCCAACCAGGGGAAGGCACATGTCATTTGCTTCACGAATCACGTCTCCTGCCAGAACGCCTAAACCACCGGAATACATAGGTAGGCGATCATCAAGCGCAAATTCAGCGCTCATATATGCAATAGGATGTTGACCAAGAATGGATCTAAATTTTTGAATATACATATTTCTAAAAAAATAAAAAATCAATGCCTCAGCTATAGTATAACATATTTTATAAAGAATTACCTGTAGTTTGAGCAGAAAATTTTTATTATTATAAAAAAATGGTATACTGATCAGTAATATGCATTCAAAAGAACTCACTATTATTTCAGTTTCAGCAGAAGTTGCCCCATTTTCCAAAACAGGGGGCTTAGGAGATGTGAGTCGTTCGCTACCGAAGGCATTGCATCATTTAGGACATCGCTTAATTGTGATATCGCCTTTATATTGGTGTATTTCACCAAAACAGTATAAATTAAAAAAAATCCCTCGCGTATTTGAAGTCAAAATAGATAAAAAAAAGACACTCAATTTTTCTGTTTGGGAAGGTTTGATTGAAGATCAATTACCTATTTATTTTATTGATTATCCGGCTTTTTTTTCACGTTTACATGATATTTATCATTTTCAAAACGCCAATCTTCGATTTTACACGTTTTGTGCTGCAGCTCTTAAGTTTATTGCAACAATGAAGTTTCGTCCCGATATTATTCAGTGTCATGATTGGCATACAGGAATTATTCCTTATCTGATGCGTAAACAGTGGAAAAAAACATTTAAAGATACCGCTTCCGTGTTTACTATCCACAATCTCACATTTCAATTAGGAACGGCGTGGTGGGGGATACCGGTTCGTTTACGTGATCGTGGTACATCACCACTTCCTCAATGGAAATCGAAACAATGGCAGCGTATCAATTTTGCAAAGCGAGCCATTTTGTATGCTGATGCCATTAATACGGTTTCTGAACAGTATGCGGAAGAAGTGCTTACAAAAGAGCTGGGGAATGATTTGCATTTATTATTGCGACATCGGAAAAATAATTTGTTTGGTATTGTCAATGGCATAGATTATCATGAATATAATCCAGCAACCGATCCAGGATTATTTGTGCATTATACCGCTCATTCACTGCAATTAAAACAAGAAAATAAAGCACAATTGCAACGCATGTTCCATTTGCCTATAAAACCAATAATTCCAATGATTGGCATTGTTGCGCGTCTTACTGAACAAAAAGGATTTGATTTGCTTATGGATGTTTTTGAGCCTCTCATGCGTTTGCGGTTTCAATTAATTGTTATGGGTGATGGTGATCGAAAATATATGAATTTTTTTCGAATGCTTCAACGAAAATATCCGAAAAAAGTTGGCGTGTATTTACAATTTAATCAAAAAGATGCAACTAAGGTGTATGCCGGTTCAGATATGTTTTTAATGCCATCACGATTTGAGCCTTGTGGGTTAGGGCAATTGATTAGCTTACGTTATGGTGCGATTCCTATTGTGCGAGCCATTGGAGGACTTGCAACAACAATTACTGATTTTAGCGTTAATACACGAAAAGGGAATGGCTTTGTATTTCATTCGTATGATTCTCGCGATTTTTTGGTGGCAGTCGCTCGAGCATTGGAAATATATAAATGTGAACAAATGTGGAAAGAACTTACGATACGAGCAATGCAAGAATCATTTTCTTGGAAAATTCCAGCCAAGCAGTACATTCAATTGTTTCGTTTCGCTTTAAAAAATCATAATACAATATCATGATTCAGTGGACACCGATTTTTCATATATATCAACCTCCGCAATGGGATCGGACTATAATCGATCGTGTTGTTCGTGAAGGATATCGAAAATTTTGTGCTATTATTCGAAGAAATCCAGAGTTTAAATGCACGGTAAATGTTACAGGGTCTTTAACAGAACAATTAGTACAATACGGATATCAAGATGTGATTGATGAATTACGGGCAGCTGTACGGAGAGGACAAGTAGAACTCATTGGGAGTGCAAAGTATCATCCAGTATTGGCATTATTGCCTGATGATGAAATAGTTCGACAAATTGAATTAAATGACAACATTAATCGATCGGTATTTGGTGAAGAATATCATCCCAACGGATTTTGGATACCCGAATTGTGTTATAGTCGTCGTGTTATTCATGTTCTGGAACAACGTGAATACAAATGGATTATTGTCGATCCCATCAGTGTTGATCATGAATTACCATCTATTCGTGAACGTTTACAATTACACAATTCATCATTGTCTGTATTAGTACGAAATCGCGCCGCATCTGATGCATTTTTTATTCCGACCATCAAAACAGCACAAGATTTTTTTGCATATCTTCATACACACATGCATCATGAATCAAAAGTTCCGCTTATTACTGCAATGGATGGAGAAAATATTGGGCATCATCGTCCAGAAAGTGTTCAGTTATTCACTGATTTAATTCATTCAAAGAAATGTCAATTTATGACAGGCTCAGAACTGTTGAGATCCTACAGAAAAACAGCAGTGATTCGGTTGCGAGAATCAAGTTGGGCTTCTCAAATGAGCGAAATACACAATCATATTCCATATGTATTATGGAATGACTCTACAAATAGCATTCATCACCATTTATGGAAATTATTGCATGACGTGCGCGCAATAATTTTGCGTCATAAGCATGATGCAAAGTTCACTACTGCACGTACAGTACTGGACGAACGTTTAATGAGTGATCAATTTTGGTGGGCTTCAGCAAAACCATGGTGGGATGCACATATTGTGTGTTCGATGATTCGTAAAACAGCAGAAGTACCACGTATATTACAAACAGTCTCAGCTGAAGAATTGATGCGTATTCAGCAGCAAGAAGATTTTCTTATTCGTCATGTGTTAGAATGGGAAAGTAGTGGGCGAGCGAATCGTATTCGTTCAGAATATCTGAAAAATTATGTGACTTATGGATTTATGGCTGGTAAAAAGATTCAATAATATTTGAGAATCAGCCTGCGGCAGCGTCCATTCAATTCAATGCAATAGCGTAAGCGTGCAGTGAATTGAATGGCGCTCCATCAGGCCGTTACTCACTCATCATTATAGTATGTTCACACAAGCAAAAGAAAAATTTATTCGATCGCTTCATACAAAAAAGGGCAGAGTAGAAAGTGGAAAATGTTTAGTTGAAGGGCGTAAAGTGGTTGAGACAGCAGGAGCAGCAGTAGAATATACATTTACAAAAGCTGATTCTTCTCGGTTTGATTCGCTTGTAACCACAGAAGAACCGCAAGAGATTGCAGCAGTTGCTCGCGTTCCACAATGGACCATGCGTGACATTCAAAACTATTCCACTGTTGTTGTTTTAGATGGAGTGCAGGATCCGGGAAATGTTGGTTCCATTCTTCGTTTATGTTTGGGTTTTTCTGCTTCTGTATTGCTTATTGATTCTGTTGATGTTACAAATCCGAAAGTAGTACGAGCATCTGTTGGCGCGCTATTTCAAGTACCATGGATGATCGTGTCTCGTAAAGAAGCAGTTGAAATTTTAGATACTTATAAACGCCCAATCTATCGACTGGAAAAGCCAACACATGCACAACATACAGCCATTGATGTTACAGAATTATCAAAATTGCAATTTGATATATTGCTCATAGCTGGTTCTGAAGGAAAGGGAATACAATTACCAATAAAAGGTACATCAGTTTTTATTCAACACACCATACAGTTAGAATCATTAAATATAAGCCACGCTCTTGCAATCGCATTATTTGAGCGGGTGACGACGCACTAAGCAGAGCGAGGAAGTGTTCGGCTTTCAGAACGTCAGGAGGCCAAAGCGGGCACGGTGTCGAACCGTGAAACGGCGAGACGAGCGAGGCCGAGTGGAGAGCGCAGTGTGCCTCGCAGGGGCACACAAGCGGTTCTGAAAGCGAACACATCCTAAAGCTCCAATTTAATCTTTAATACCGCGAGCTTGTTTTTTTGCAAAAATAGGATCTAATGTTTTTTTTCTCATTCGGATATTTTTTGGTGTTACTTCAACCAATTCATCATCTGCAATATATTCCAATGCATCTTCTAAACCAATCACTTTTGGAGTTTTAAAATGTTCATCAACACCATCTCCTTTTGAGCGCATATTGCTGAGTTGTTTTGCTTTACATACATTCACGTTTAAATCTTCCTTTCGGCAATTTTGTCCGACAATTTCGCCCTTGTATACGGGTATACCCGGACCAAAAAATAATGTTCCGCGACCTTGAACATTAATTAGTCCGTACATATTGGTTGTGCCATTTTCAAACGCAACCAGTGATCCTCGATCGCGTTCCTTCCATTTTCCAGGATCTTGTTTATAGTCTTCAAATGCTGAGTTCATGATGCCCAACCCTTTTGTTTCTGTTAAAAATTCATTTCGGTAACCAAATAACCCACGTGTTGGAACAATAAATTCTAACGAAGAAATACCGTCTGTTGATTGCATGCGTTGCATTTCTGCTTGACGACTTCCTAGATTTTGAATAACGGCTCCTGCATATGCATCAGGTACTTCAACCCATAATCGTTCATAAGGAGTCATGGTTTTTCCATCAATTTTTTTGGTAATTACTTGTGGTCGTGAAACTTGAAATTCATATCCTTCGCGTCGAATGCGTTCAATAAAAATTGCAAGGTGTAATTCTCCACGACCCGAAATTGTCCAATCACCAGTATTGTTTTCTTCAATGCGCAATGCCATATCTGTTTCCAATTCTTTGAACAAACGTTCACGAATTTGGCGTGAAGTACTAAATTGTCCTTCTGTTCCAGCAAAGGGAGAATCATTGATACTAATAGTAATTTTAACAGTGGGTTCGTCAATGTGAAGAACGGGAAGAGCAACGGGTGTCGTTGGATCTGCAATTGTTTCACCAATATTGATATCAGGAATGCCCGCAATGGCTACAATGTCTCCTGTTTGCGCTATTTGTGCTTCAGCGCGTCCCAGCCCTTCGAAGGTCATTAACGACATGAGTCGATATTTTTTCATTGCTCCTTCTCGGTTAATATGCATAATTTCTTGACCAGCATGAAGAATGCCATTTCGTATTCTGCCTGTTGCAATGCGTCCTTTAAAATCATCGGCACCAATAGTGGTTACCAAAAGTTGTAATGGTGCTGTTTCATTACCCGCTGAAGCCGGAATGTATTGTAAAATGGCATCAAAAATAGGGAAGATATCATTCATCGTTGAAAGATCGGGCGCATTGCCCGCTTTACCCTGTTTTGCAGAAGCATATAATACAGGAAAATCGGCAGTGGAATCATCTGCTCCTAAATCAATAAATAAATCAAATGTTTTATTGAGAGCCTCTTGAGGATTGGCGCCTGGTTTATCAATTTTATTAATAATAACAACTATTTTATGTTTCATTTCCAACGCTTTTTTTAATACAAAACGCGTTTGTGGCATTGGACCTTCTTTTGCATCTACCACTAATAAACAACCATCAGCCATTTCGAGCACCCGTTCTACTTCACCACCAAAATCAGCATGACCCGGCGTGTCAATAATATTCACTTTTACGTCATTCCAACGAACAGATGCATTTTTAGAAAAAATAGTTATTCCTCGCTCTTTTTCAAGCTCATTGCTATCCATGATCAAATCATTTGCAGTAGCTTTTTTATTTAATTCTGTTTGAGATTGTCGCAATAAGGCA
>Ga0208373_1001715_pt1 | contig 27621 bp, 30 predicted proteins | sample RifOxyC2_FD_184036 | JGI IMG/M metagenome (GOLD analysis project Ga0208373, IMG submission 184036) | Soil microbial communities from Rifle, Colorado - Rifle Oxygen_injection C2 (SPAdes) | ecosystem: Environmental > Terrestrial > Deep subsurface > Rock core/Sediment | place: Rifle, Colorado... | reverse complement strand
ACAAATAGAACTCCCGTCACTTCCATACGCACTCTCTGTGTACTATGTGCTTATGCCTGCTGAGGTTTCCTCCAATCTTGCACGTTTCGATGGTATTCGTTATGGTCTTTCTGTGGAAGCAGAGAAACTTATTGACGTGTACATGAAGACGCGCGGAGAGGGTTTTGGTAAAGAAGTCCGCCGACGCATTCTCCTTGGCACCTACGTGCTTTCTGCGGGGTATTATGATGCATATTACAACAAGGCTGTTGCCGTGCGTCGCACCATCACTCGCGAGCTCGAAGAAGCATTTAAGGGTGTTGATGTTATCGCAACGCCGACTTCGCCTGTCCCAGCATTTAAGTTGGGAGAAAAGACGGACGATCCGCTCCAGATGTACCTCGCAGATATTTTTACAGTTCCCGCTAATATCGCAAGTATTCCCGGCATTTCAGTGCCATCGGGGACGGTCGTGCGCGACGGTGCGAATCTCCCTGTTGGTATTCAATTCATGGCTGCACGTTTTAACGAAGAAGCATTGTTTGCTGCAGGTAAAAGTGTCGAAAAGACACGCGATGATATCGTATGAATGGGGACAAAGTTACATCAACAATAGGAGAGTTGCTGTTAATAATATTGGTGATCCTTACTATCTCCGGTGTGTTTAATTTTCTCTCGGGATTATTCACGGGAATCAATGTGGTACCTTTCTTCTCGTCATTCTTTTCGAGTCTTAAAGTTGTCGCGACATTTGTTTCGATGCTCGCGCTTGTGATCATCATATATTCATTCATGCGTATCTCTGAACTCTCCGCGCTTGAGAGTAAGAAGCTCGGCCTCGCACTCAATTGGTCTTCGGAACGGAAGCAAAAGAACGAGCGCTGGGAGCGCGTTGAGCAATACATGTCGTCACTCAATGTCTCTGATTGGAAGATCGCCATCCTTGAGGCGGACAACATTCTTGATGATGTGATCGAACGTATGGGATATAAAGGGGCGAACCTTGGTGAGCGCATGAAGAGCATCGAGGCGAGTGATTTTCCATACCTTGAAGAGGCGTGGCAGGCGCATAAAATGCGGAACACTATCGCACACAAGGGTACTGATTACGAGCTTACGCGCAGTGAAGCTGAACAGACGATCAATATTTATCACCGCGTATTCAAGGAGTTGGGGTATCTCTAAAAAAGCCTTGTTTTCCACGCGCCGGCGCGTGATATAATTAGTGCCATCGTAAGGCGTTGATTTAACAGAATAAATTTATCATATGGATGTACTTTTTATGTACGGAGGAGCGTTTCTTTTGACGCTCATCATTGCAAGTATTAAGCAGGTGAATCAGTGGGAGCGTGGAGTGCGTTTCACGTTTGGAGTGTTTACCAGTATCGCAAATCCTGGATGGCGTATTGTGATTCCCGTTATTCAAAGCATTCAAATGGTTGATGTGCGCCTGAAGACCGTTGATGTTCCTTCTCAAGATGCGATCACAAAGGATAATGTGTCTGCAAAGATAAACGCAGTCATCTACTATCAAGTGACCGATGCGGCAAAGGCGGTCATCGATATTCAGAATATCGATTACGCAGTGCTTCAGCTTGCACAGACAACGATGCGTAACGTTGCTGGCTCCGTCACGCTCGATGAGCTTCTCGCAGAGCGCCAGAAGATATCTGATCAGATCGAGGAAATTATCGACCACGCGACAAAAGGTTGGGGGGTTGATGTGGCATCGGTTGAACTCAAAGATATCGAACTTCCTCCCGATATGGTGCGAACGATCGCAAAACAAGCTGAAGCAGAGCGTGAGCGCCGCGCAGTGATTATTCATTCTGAGGGAGAGGTCTCTGCAGCAGAGAATCTCGCAAAAGCAGCGACAATACTTTCTCACAGTGATGGTGCTCTTCATTTGCGTACGCTTAATTCGATGAATGATATTTCTTCAGATCAATCGAATACTGTTGTTTTCGGTCTTCCTCTTGAGATCATGCAGGCATACGCGGGGTATGCGAAGAAGTAGACAGGTTGTAGGATTATTAGAAACAGAAAAGCACCCAATAGGGGTGTTTTTTGCTCAGCGCTAATTTGTCCATCTTTTGACAAAAAAATATCTTGTGTTAATAAAAGATCAGAGCCAATCCTGAGGCTTTGTTCGGGAATTACAAGGAGACAGTGATGTCTATATTGTATAAGAGGGTCAAATTGTTGGTTTCTCGTCATTATTCACATGGAGGCGACGGGCTTGAGCGAGGAGGGTTGGTGTTCTTTCGTTCGATGCATGAATATCAAAGACTTGCGAGTGAGCGGAACTGGAATGACCCAACAGGTAAATCGTTTGGAACAAGCTGGTGCGTTAAACCTATCGAGGTCGAAGCGCTCATCCAGCATAAGCACCATGTGAAATTCTTATCAGGCGAAGCTCTTTCCTTAGATAAAGTATTCTTCGCGGGAGCGAATGTTGATATGATCAAAAATATCGGAGGTTGGTGAAGAGTGGGGCTGCTTGTAAAAAGCAGTCCATTTTTTATAGATTGAGAACCTTCTTTGTCGAGATATCAGTGATTGAGGGGACACAAAGGGAAAACTTGCTATATCAATTCAATATGTATTCCGATCACGCCATACTTACCCTCGTCCTCTTTGCTGTAGTATTCATAAATAGAGAATAGATCTTCTTTTGTTGACTCACCAAATAGAGATGGTTCATGCGAAGAAAATAGTTGATCAAAAGTTTCATAGACATCTATGTTCGTAACTTTTGTAAGTAAAATTTCTTCGCTTTCCCGAGAACAAAACTCAACCTCATCACCAACTTGTATTTTTTGCCTTTTCTCGTCAAACAGTCGTGATTCGATCTTTTTATTTCCCGACTTGATCAGGTCAAAAGGTTCTTGATGAAGATTCATTGTGTGTCTTGTCATTACATTCATTATACCACTTCGGAGTGGCGGAATAGGAACTCTCTGCTACCGCCGCGGGTGATATTCAATCTCGAAGCACCACAAGAGTATTTCCATTTTTCTAAAAAGAAGTAACCTTTAAGAAAAATTGGTCACTCGATAATGAATATCCTTTCGAGTCCCGCATGGAAGCACGCAGAAACTAGGAACTCGGTCACGAATAATTTCTTCGTCGTCACTTAGAAATTTTCGCTACCCCGACTCGCGACCTCGCCTGCTAGCTCGGTATCCGCTCCGTCTTTCGAGTCCCGTCCGCCGCGTAAAAAATAATCCCCATTCTTTTCAGAAAGGGGATTATTTTTTACATTTGCGCGGCGGACGGGACTCGAACCCGCAACCTCCCACGTGACAGGCGGGTGCTCTAACCAATTGAGCTACCACCGCAAATGAGGCACAGAAACCTTACGCGAAGCGTATTTTTCTGCGCCGAAGACTGGGAAGATGTTTACATATTCTTCAGGTTTCGGGGCAGAAAAATGATTAAAGGTTTTTCGCCGAATGCCGCGGTGGCAAGAAGTCCTCTTCTTTCGACCGCAAATGATTCTTTGCGACGACCGCAACAGTTTCTTTCTTCTGATTTATCTATTGTACAGATAAATCAGATGGTGTCGACGGGGGAACTTCCCCTACGGGGACGGTACAGGCTTCGAATCTCGTTTCGTCCGAAGACGGACTCACTACGATGTACTCAGCCTCATCGTTCCCTCCCCGTGAGCAAATAAATTTGCTCACTCGTCGAACCGAAAAACACTTATGTGTTTTTCTTGTGTCGACGGGAGGGAACGATCCTCCGACCTCGGGCTTATGAGTCCCGCGCTCTAACCAACTGAGCTACGTCGACAAATGAGGCACAGAAACCTTACGCGAAGCGTATTTTTCTGCGCCGAAGACTGGGAAGATGTTTACATATTCTTCAGGTTTCGGGGCAGAAAAATGATTAAAGGTTTTTCGCCGAATGCCGTCGAGGCAAAAGGTTTCCCGATTACGTCGACAGTAAATTGTCACACCATCCATTATAGACGATATGAGTATTCTTATCGAAGTTACGCTCTCGGTCGATTGCTGTCACTTCGACAATACCTACCTTGTTGCGGGACCTGGAATCGAACCAGGGCCTTCAGGTTATGAGCCTGACGAGGTACCGCTCCTCTATCCCGCTATGCTTTATTTTGTGATTTTTCAACGTTCCCTCAGGTTATGAGTCTAGACTGAAATCGAGGTGCCGTTTACTTATCCCGCTATATTTACCCTCAGCTCATGAGGCTGTCATGATACGAGGTACTTTCTCAACTATCCCGCTCTTTTTCTTCTTTTAAGAATATGAGGATTATAGGCAAAATATGCTTTTTACGCAAGGTCTAGGCTTATTACATCAATCGGGTATGATGTATCAATGGAAAAAATGAAACTCCTTGCACGATCTCATTTGGTGAATATCGCTATTTCAGTATTGCTTGCCGCGGTATGGGTTTCATTTGCAATAAAGCACGTTGGAGCATTTCAAGATACGGGGAAGTTCGGATTTCTTCTTTTCTGTTTCTCGGAAACACTCCAAGCTTTTTTCTTTCTCATTCGTAAGATTCCCAAGAGTGTTTCTGTTGACCCGTTCGATTGGCTTGTTGGCATTGCGGGCACCATGATCCCTCTTTTCTTTGTCCCTGGCGGGGAGGTGTTGTGGCGGCATGGCGAGACGCTCGTACTTCTTGGAGTGACCATTCAGGTGATCGGCCTCATGTCACTCAATAGAAGTTTTGCTATCGTTGCTGCGAATCGTGAGATAAAAACAAGCGGACTATATCAATTTATTCGCCATCCAATGTATGCAAGTTATCTATTCCTTTTTTCTGGTTACGCACTCTTTAATGCGAGCTTAATGAATCTCGGGCTCATTATTCTCGCATTCTCATTTCTCTTTTTGCGCCTTCATCAGGAGGAGAGCATTTATCTCAAGACCCAATATATTGTGAATATAAAAGTCGTGTTCGTTTCCGCTTGATACCATTTGTATACTAGGAATTGAAAAAAATACGCTGATAGGGTACGATAGCACGGTCGGTAAAGCTGTTACTGATATTACCGTCATAGCTGTTTTGGTAGGTAACATGAGAATCACGCCGTCATAGCTCAGCTGGTAGAGCATTTCCATGGTAAGGAAAAGGTCCCCGGTTCGATTCCGGGTGACGGCTCCAGAAGCCTTTTGTGCTTCGTTGTATTAAATTGACGACCATTTTTAGTGATTGATTTTGGTCGGCAATTAAGTTAGTATTATGGTATGCCACTACCAAGAATTCAAAGAAGGGGTTGCTTGAGTTGTGGTAAATTAACTGCTCGTGCGGGATATAAATACTGTAGCAATATGTGTCAGTTTAAGTATCAGCACGAGAAGTACCTTACTGATTGGAAAAGTGGAAAAATCAAAGGTTTGCAAAGTATGGGTATCGTCTCTACTCATATCAAGCGGTATTTAAGGGAAAAGTATGGAAACAAATGCTATTCGTGTGGATGGTCACGAGTGAATCCAAGGACGCAGCAGGTTCCGCTGGTCGCGGATCATATTGATGGTAATTGGCGCAATAACACAGAAGATAACTTGCGTCTCGTGTGCCCAAATTGTGACGCGCTGTCCTCGACTTATGCTGCATTGAACAAGGGAAATGGTAGGAAAAATCGTGTAATAAGCAAGAGAGCAAAAGAGGCTCGCTTGCTTCAGAAAAATAAGCCGAAGTAGCTCAGTTGGTAGAGCGGCGGTATCGTAAACCGCAGGTCCCCAGTTCGATCCTGGGCTTCGGCTCCAAAAAATAGTGAAGTTTTTCTGTATGTTTACGCGGAATGCTTTACTACGGCTAGCGAGGAAGAAGAACAAACTTTGCTTGTTCTTCGGACGAGCGACGACGTAGACAAAGATGCCTGCCCAAACATTCTTGGGTAGGCATCTTTACTTTACCTCTTTTTAATGTTACTTCATCACTATGAGTAAGCATCGAGAATTCTGGAATAAAGAGTATAAGACCGCCGCACACTTTGCGCTTTCTGAGGCTGTCGCGGGGGACCTTGAGAAGTTTTGTCGCTTTCTCGAGCGCAATTATGGAAAGCGTTTTTTGAATGTGACCACACAGGCGCTTGACTTGGGGAGTGGCAATGGTCGCAATCTTATTTATCTTGCAGAGAATTTTGGTATGCGCGGAGTGGGGTATGATATCTCGACCGAGGGTGTGAAGCTTGCGGAGAAGAATTCCGAGAATCTTCCGATCAAATATGTTTCACGTTCCATTGAAGGCGCTATCGACCTTCCCGATCAATCGGTCACACTTGTGCTCGATATGATGACCTCGCATTTCTTGAAAGCGAAAGAGCGTGAATTCTTACGTAGCGAGATCTTGCGCGTGCTTAAGCCGGGTGGATGGCTTTTCTTTAAGTCATTCCTTGCCGATGAAGATCTTCATGTGAAGCGTCTCCTAAAAGAGAATGCCGCCGAAGAAGAACATGCATACATTCATCCGCGTTCAGGACTCTATGAGTACACATGGACGGAGCAGGCAATGTATGATTTCTTCTCCCCATATTTTACGGTGCACAAGATAGAGCGTTCACACAAACATATCCGCGACGGAAAAGCGAACAAGCGTCGTTCTATTGTCGTTTACCTCGAGAAGCCCCTCTAGTTTTTTTACCGTACCGCAGATGCTGTTGCGTGGTTGCAAAAGTCTCACCTTTCTCTAGTATGTGGTGAGATGTTATTTTCATAGGTTGTTTCAGTTAAGGAGGATCTCATGGGAGATCAAGAAAATCTACCAAGTTTGCTCGTTGTTCGTCGCTCCTTCGTGCGTCGGTCCGCCGATCGTATGAAAAAGTATATGCGGCGCTCACTTATTGCCATTCCTCTTCTTTTTGTAGGTCTGTATATTGGCGTTGGTTTTTCACCAAAGGGCGCCCGCCTGCTCTATCATGAGTTTGCGGAATCTTTTCGTGAACACTATCACATTGATACGCAAAAAGTTGAGGCGCTTTATGGGAAATATTTCCACGAACAAAGTATCATCTATGCAGGTGACACGAAGGTCGCATGCTACTCATCGCCGGAACATCGGATACTTGTTGAGTCGTATGAAGATATTCCCGAGAAGATCCGTCTCGCCATTCTTGCGTCAGAAGACAAAGCATTTTTTGCGCATAATGGTGTTGATGGGTGGGCTGTTGCACGTGCGGGAACGCTTCGTGTGGTCCATGGTGTGATACCGCTTTTTTCGGGAACAAGATCGGGTGCTTCGACACTCACGATGCAACTTGCAAAAAAGTTGCGTGGACGTGAGGGGGTTCGAGCAACGCTCGACGACAAGATCGCAGAGGCGCTTATTGCTTTTGATATTGAGGATCGTTTGAATAAATATCAGATATTCCTCAAGTATGTGAATATGCCTTATTTCGGGCGTGGGCAGTATGGTGTCGAAGCGGCGAGTCGTTCGTATTTCGGTAAATCAGCAAAGGAGCTTGATTGGCATGAGGCGGCGTATCTTGTTGCACTCGTGAATAAGCCGGCACTTCCGGATAGAAAATCCATTGCTCAAAATGGTTTACCTAATGGAGGAAACGCAAACAAGCTTGCGGCGAAACATGGTGCACAGCGCGTGCTCGATCTTATGCGTGATCTCGAAGAAGATAGTACGGTCATATCGAGAGAGCATTTCACAAAAGATGATTATGCGAATGCTTCAACAAAGCTTCTGAATTTGGAGATACGGCCTGCGGGAAGTGGTTGTGCAAGTAGTCCTGCGCTTCGCTCGTATGTTGAGCAAGTGCGCGTGGATTACGGAAAACAACTCCGTGCGAAAAAACAAGAGGTGGCGTCGCTCAATGATGCCGGCCTGAGTATTTATTTTCCAAGCGATGAAGGAGTGAGTACTGAACTCGAACATGTGGTCTCGCTTGCACGCAATGTGTACGTGAAGCGGCATAAAAAGGATGCCGACATTGATCAGTTGCGTGCGGGTGCGGTCGCGATGCGTCTTGATGGAAGAGTGCTCGGTATCGTTGGAAACATCGATACGGGGCGATATAAATTCAATGTGATGACGCAAGGGTATCGTCAGCCTGGTTCAACGGCAAAAGCTATCACGTATACAGCATATGATGAGGCGCTGATGGAGAGAATTCTTTCTTCACCAAACCCTCCTCGGACACTTGATGAGATGGTCGATGCACTCGACAAGGCGTGCGTGATACTTGATGCTCCGATCATGATCAGTCGCGGGAGGGGGAAACCTCCGCATGTGGTCCAAAACTTCTCGCGCTCAAAGCCGATGTATTTCATGAAGGAGATACCATGTGGACTCGCGGTGGGTGAGTCTCGTAATACCACTGCAGTGCGTGCGGGGCAGAAGGCTGGAGTGAATCGCATGGTGGAAGTTGCACGTCGATTGGGTATCAAGGAAGATGCGCGCCACAAACTTGAAGCGTATCCGACGATGGCCATTGGTGGTTTTGATGCGCGTCCGATCGATATTGCTCGGGTATTTGCGGTCATTGCGAATGGTGGGTTTGAGGTAACTCCGTCGTTCGTCGAGGATATTTGTTCGAAGGATGGAATGTCTATTATTCACTTTCGCGAAGATCCGCTCAACGATGATGAAAAGGAGTCGCTGCCGTGCAATCCGAGTGGTGCGTCTCATCTGCATAAACCTGAGCGGATACTTAATCCCGCTGTCGCTCGTCACATGATCCAACTTCTGCGAAATGTTGTTGACGGTCCAACGTCAACCGCACATTCGCTTCGTAATGGGGTTGTTCTCGGACAGGATCCATTCATCTATGACAACAAGTCGCCGCGGCTCAAATTTACACTCGAAGATTCGGGTGAAATAGCTGGAAAGACCGGCTCAGCAGCAAACGCTGACCGTTCGGTGACTGATGCGTGGATCGTCCTTGTATTGCCTGGTCCTGTTTCAAAACCGGAAGAGGGTGTTGTCCTTGTGTTTTGGATGGGTAAAGACAATAAGCATTCTTTGGGCTCTGGGGAGACGGGTGGACGTATTTGGACAAACTCCGTAGTAAGCATCCTTGATTATCTGAAGAAAAATCGTGGACTTCTTGCGGCGGGGAATACATTTGTTCCGCTCCATCCGCTTTCGGAAGAAGAGCTGTCGAGATATATACCCGTGCAAAAACCGGAAGCATTGCCAGACGAAGATGCTCCTTCAGTCATCGATCCATATGACCCGAGTACCCCACTTGAATCACTCGAAGGCGTTCTGGAGAAAGGTGAACTTGAATCTGGAAAAGGTGTTGATGGAGAAACCCCACACGCTCCACGGAATGGTGGTGGAAATGGTGAACATCCTCCCTTATTAAAGGATCCTGAGCAGAAGAAAGATCCTGAATTCCAATCACAACCTGATTTGTACCTTTTGAAGACTACTCCGTAGTCTATTGACCCCGCAAGAACGATATTTCATCGTATTCTTGCGGGGTTTTGTTTTTCTACTATTCCTATACTCTGAAAGAAGGATAGTTATTTGAAAAGAGAGGTAGTTCATGAAAATTCTCTCCGGTGTTTTATTGATCGGACTGCTCTTCGCTCCTTCTCTTGGTGGAGCAGAGGTTACTCATCCCATAAAAGAGTGGAGGGCACTTCCGCCTCCACCTACGCGCGCAGAGTATGTTTTAAAGAAGGTCGCCGAAGCAGACGAATTGTGTGCTGATCAAAAACTCTCTTTCATTACCGAAGAAGGGAAAGTAACCACTACCGTATTCAAGAATGGTAAGAATGGAAAGCGAGTGAAGAGGCGGTACGTCTCTCGAGTAAATCGCATTGTCGCTCGTCCGGTGTATCTTTGTGCGTTTAAGGAAAGTGATCAAACGTGGCATGTTGTAAAGGTCTTTGTGAAATATCCCGTCCCTGCGACATATGAGAAATTTCCTGCATGGGTCTCAACCGAGGGGTATGAGATCAAGCATGTTGCTGGGCGCGGTATTGCGCGGCTCACATTTGATCTTTCGCAACAAGGAGAAAGGTTGACCATCTATAGGTATCGTCATGCATGGTTCACAAAAGATCCGCTCAAGCACACTGCTCATGAGATCATTTCGAGTGCGCGGGCGATCAATTACACTCCGTATCAATCGGATTTTCGCGATAAAGAACTCAGGGATGTTGGCGCGAATTTTTTGCGGAGTGAACTTGATGCGGTATTTACTGACCTTCTTCATTCAAAGGTGTTTTCGCGCGCGTATCCTGCGAAGTTGGTAAGTGAGGTCATTCATCCGAAGCAGCCAATGATACTTGCGGCGATCGAGCAGACTGATGATGGGCGCTTTATTGCCGACCCCGAAGAGGCGACAAATGCGATATTTATCGAATATGCACTCAATAGAGGTCGTGCATTCAATTGGAGTGTATCGAGTGCAAACGCTATCGGTGCGCTGCAATTTACCAATAAGAATGGAAACGGTACGTATGACCTTGTCGTGCGTTCGTATCCAAATGCGCATATCCATCCTGATTTCGAAGACGGGACACGCGACTTGCGTAATGTGCTTAAGGCGGCGATCTGCCTTCTTGATCTTGAGCTCGCGCAATTAAGTGAGGTGCAGGATCTGTATCTGAAGAATCCAAAGCTCGGAGGAATCTATCCGGTGGCGGCATACAATGAAGGCGGAGGTGGTGCGCGACAGCTTTACGATCTTATTACAAAGCATAACGTTGATCTTGGGCAAGACGAGATCGAACTACCCAAAAAATTCTTCGAGCGTGTGCGACGGATCGTCACCCTTAAGAAAAAGAAAACACATGTGCATGCGAAAAGTGTTATGAATCACGAGACACATCTCTACATAAAGAAATACATGTACGTATGGAAATATTTGGACGGCCTGCCGCCCACTCATTCCACTCTATATTGAATTCATACCGGAGCATTGCTCTGGTATTTTTATATGTGGCCTAACTTTTTTTTGCTGTTTATATTCCTTGTGAAATATGCAAGAATAGCCATATGAACGAGCGTGAAGCACGTATTAGCGAAATTGAAGAGGCGATGACTCGTCATGATTTCTGGGCGGATGTTGGGAAAGCGCAGGCGATGATCAAAGAACTTCAGGAATTGAAGGATGCGCAAGAAGGTCTCGGAAAATATGATCGCGCTGACGCTGTTGTGACAATATTTTCTGGTGCGGGCGGTGATGACTCTGAAGATTTTTCCGGCATGCTCGTACGAATGTATTTCAAATACTGTGAACGCAGAGGATGGGGGTATCAGGTTGTACATGCAAACGAGAATGATCACGGTGGATATCGCAACATCACTTTTGAGATAGATGGCAAAGGTTCATATGGAGACTTGAAGGGAGAGTCGGGCGTGCATCGCTTGGTCCGCATCTCTCCATTTAATGCGAACGCAAAAAGACACACTTCATTCTCTATGGTTGAGGTTATTCCGCGTTTCAAGAAAGGGGAGATCACTCCGCTTCCGGAAGCCGAAGTGCGCCTTGAGTTTGCACGCTCGGGTGGTGCTGGTGGGCAGAACGTGAATAAACGCGAGACCGCGGTGCGCGCTATCCACGAACCAACGGGGCTTTCGGTACATGCATCGAACGAGCGTTCCCAGCTTCAGAATCGCGAACATGCGATAGATCTTCTCACTGCGAAGGTGCACCATTTGCGCGAGTCACTCTCTGACGCCGAAAAAGAAAAGATGTATATATCAAAGACGACACAGGTGGAGTGGGGGAACCAGATACGTTCATACGTACTTCATCCGTACAAGATGGTGAAAGATCATCGTACTCTTGTTGAGACGTCGAACGTGGATAAGGTCCTTGAAGAAGGTGATCTTGATGTGTTCATCGAGGCGGAAAAGAACCTTCCACAATCATAATCATAAGATTTCCAAGTTGGATAAAAAAAGAAGTCATGTGACTTCTTTTTAATTTTTATTTGAGTTCTTCTGCCCAGCTTGCGAGTGCGTGAGACATCTCTTTGGGTGTTTTCGCATCGTTCAATTTTTGCAAGAGGAGACTGATCTCATTTTTTTTGAATTTGCTGTTTGCAAGTCTTGTAATGAGCGGCACCCACATTGCGGAGACGATCGCCGCCTTGTCTTTCTTGTGCGTGATGAGACAGATGGATTGTTGCGTGCTTGCTTCGGTGATCGCTCGCTTGAATAGGGGAAGCAGGTCGTCACCCTCGAGAACATGAGAACGTTTCTTTTTCATTTTGCCCTCCTTGTTTGTACGATAAGTCTTTTAGAACTATAGCGAATGTGTCGTTTCTATGCAAAATGTGCGTTCCGCGTCTTTTAAAAAAGAGGCAATGTGCGGTATACTGTGTACTATGATTTTTTTCGACAACGTCACGAAATTGTATTCGGATCACGCTGCACTTTCTGATGTGACATTCGGTATCGAATCTGGAGAATTTGTCTCGATTGTTGGTCATTCGGGAGCAGGAAAGACTACGCTCCTCCGTATGTTGCTTGCCGAAGATCGTCCGACCTCCGGCTCAGTATTCTTTGAGTCGACGAACGTGCATCGCATCAAAGGGTCATATATTCCTGATTATCGTCGACGTATCGGTACAGTGTTTCAGGACTTTCGACTTCTTCCCAATAAGACTGCGTATGAAAATATCGCATTTGCGATGGAGGCTGCGGGTCGTACTGACGAAGAGATACGTTCCGACGTGCCTCAAGTGCTTGAGCTTGTGGATCTTTCGAGTAAGGCACTCCATTTTCCAAGCGAGCTCTCTGGTGGGGAAAAGCAACGTGTTGCGATAGCGCGCGCCATCATCAGTCAGCCGGATGTGCTCATTGCCGATGAGCCGACAGGAAACCTTGATCCTGTGAATACATACGACATCATTCAGATATTGAAGAAGATCAATGATATGGGTACGACGGTCATTTTGACGACGCACAATAAGGGTATTATCGATGCACTCAAGCGTCGTGTTATTACGATGGATGATGGGAAGGTCATCCGCGACGACAAGCACGGCAAGTATATCCTCTAATATTTCAGTGCATAACTTTGTCGCCTGCGTCAAAAGTTCGGTCGAAGTATCATATATACATCTCCCAAACATTTTTCCTTGCCTCCTCGTTCTGCCTCTGAAATATCAGAGGATAACAAAGATTTGGGCGAATTTCATTCTCCTCTGGGGCGTGAGAATATATTGTACTTTGTGATGCTTTGATGCCTTTTATTTTTTAACATTGCGACCGCGCGTCATTCATGCGAAAATAGTATGCATGTCAGTTTTCACGAACACTCGCCGCATCATTAAGGCCGGCTTCATTAATTTTTGGAGAAACGCGGTCGTGTCACTCTCAGCGATCTTTGTCACTACGGTCGCTCTTTTTGTTGTCGGTTCAACCATCCTTTCCTCGGTCTTTTTGCAGTCATCGCTCGAAGAGATAAAAGCTAAAGTCGACGTGAATGTCTATTTCAATCCCGACGCGCAAGAGTCTGATATTTTCATCATGAAGCGCGCGCTTGAAGATATGCCCGAGGTGGCACAGGTGGAATATGTCTCACGTGATCAGGCGATCGAAAATTTCAAGAAGCGCCACGAGAATGATTACCTCATGACCCAAGCACTCGACGAACTTGCCGACAATCCACTTGGAGCGATACTGAATATCAGCGCAAAGGATACTGCGCAATATGAGGCGATCGCAGAGCGTATCAAGAGTGATCAGGAATCTGCTGGTCCGGGTACGAATCTTATCTATAACGTGAATTACGGAAAAAATAAGGTTGTTATTGATAAGCTCACTGCTATCACTCATGGCGTTGAACGTGTCTCATTCGCAATACTCATCTTGCTTATCGTGATCGCGATCGTGATCACGTTCAATACTATTCGTCTTGCAATATACATTTCTCGCGAAGAAATAGCGATCATGCGCCTTGTCGGTGCAAATAATATGTTCGTTCGCGGACCATTCATCGTGGAGGGAATGATGTACGGCATCGTCGCAGCGATCATCGCAACAGCGCTCCTTTATCCTGCAACACTGTGGTTGAAGAGCGCAACGGAAAGCTTCTATGGTGGAATAGACCTCTTCTTCTATTATGTGGGACACTTGAATCAGATATTCTTTGTACTCGTGTGTACGGGAGTAGCACTGGGGGCAATATCGTCATTCTTGGCGGTGCGGAGATATTTAAAAGTTTAATGTGATCGCGGCGGACAGATCGTCGTTTCAAATATTATGGCAAAAGCACATAAGTATATTTTTGTGGTAGGTGGTGTGATGAGCGGGGTGGGGAAAGGAGTGGCGACATCATCGCTTGCGCTTTTGCTCCAGTCGCGCGGTTTTAAGATATCTCCCATCAAAATAGATCCATACTTGAATGTTGATGCTGGGACGATGAATCCCACCGAGCACGGTGAGGTCTTTGTACTCAAGTCCGGCCTTGAGACCGACCAAGATATGGGAAGCTACGAGCGCTTCCTTGGGCGTGATCTCGGCTCTGAGAACTACATGACGGGCGGCATGGTCTACAAAAGCGTCATCGATCGCGAGCGTGCACTTGGGTATGGCGGAAAATGTGTTGAGCCTGTTCCGCATATTCCCGAAGAGGTCATTGCGCGCATCAAAGCGGCGGGCGATGTGGATAAAAGTGATATTACACTCATTGAGATCGGTGGCACACTCGGAGAATATCAGAGTGTGATGTTCATCGAGGCCGCACGTGCACTTAAGATGGCAAACCCCGATGACGTACTCTTTGTGCTTGTTTCGTACCTACCTGTTCCGGGGAAGTTGGGTGAGATGAAGACAAAGCCGACGCAGTACGCAGTGCGCACCTTAAATTCATACGGTGTACAAGCAGATATTATCATCGCGCGCGGCGAAGTGCCTCTCGACACAAAGCGCAAGGAGAAGATCGCTGCATCATCGGGCATGCGCCCCGAGCAGGTCATTTCCGCTCCCGACGTGGACAGTGTCTATGATGTGCCGCTCAATTTTGAAAATGACCACATTGCGGAGACGGTGATGAGAATACTCAAGCTAAAGCCAAAGAAACCCGCCGATCTCACTCCATGGAAGTCATTCGTGCGCAAGGTGCATAATACGAAAGGAGAGCTCCATATCGGCATGGTGGGAAAATACTTCGCTACGGGCGATTTTGTGCTCGCAGACTCCTATCTGTCGGTCATTGAGGCGCTCAAATATGCCGCATATCATGCAGGAAAGAAGCCAATCATCGATTGGATCGCAGCAGACCAATTTGAGGGCCCACGGGCCAATCTGGCGGCACTCAAGAAGTATGACGGCATCATTGTGCCTGGAGGATTTGGCTCTCGCGGTATCGAAGGCAAGCTCCGCGTCATTGAGTATGCGCGTGTGCACAAGATTCCGTACTTCGGACTCTGCTACGGTATGCAGCTTATGGTCGTGGAGTATGCGCGCAATGTGCTTGGGCTCAAGGGTGCAAACACTGTCGAGGTCGACCCAAAGACAAAGTTTCCGATCATCGATATTATGCCTGACCAGAAGAGCAAGCTCAGAGATAAGGATTATGGTGGAAGCATGCGTCTTGGTGTGTATCCTGCATATCTTAAAGAGCATACGGTCGCTCGCACTGCTTATGGAGCTGAGATGGTCCAAGAACGTCATCGTCATCGCTATGAAGTAAACCCCGAGTATGTTGCCGCACTGGAGAAAGCAGGTCTCGTCTTTTCAGGAATCTCTCCCGATGAAAAATTGATGGAGATAGCCGAGCTTCCAAAGTCCAAGCACCCATTTTTCCTTGGCACACAGGCACACCCTGAATTCACCGCCCGTCCGCTCACTTCACACCCACTCTTTGATGCATTTGTGAAAGCTGCAAGCAAAAAGAAGTAACATCTCCGCATCACCCAAGTATCTCCATGGAAGAATTTAAATCAGATGAGCAACGTGTTTACGAAGAAGAGTGTGCACCAGGGGTGGATGTAGTGCATGAAACTATGGAGGAGTCCGTCGACCAAGGAAGGAGAAGATTTTTGAAAGGAATGCTTGGTGCTACTGCGCTTGTGGCCGTGGGAGGGCAACCACTGAAAGAGTTGTTCGAAGAAGAGGTTATTCCCGAGCAGCTCGAAAAAGAGCTTGCGGAATATCGCGAAGCATTAAAAGAAGAATATGGAATTGAGTTAGATTTTAATAAACTCGCTTTATCTGAAGGTTCAAGTCGAGAGCTGTCTCTCTCAGAGCAGAGGGACTTTGCGGAAGATATTCTTGGTGCGACACGACGCTATCCTAAGAATTATGTCGAAAAAGCAGGATTGCATCTTGTGAATGGGGTGAAGTGGTATGAAGATAAGAATTCCAAAGATCCGCTTGCGGTAACAAATGGTTATTTTAAATCCAGTAATCATGATCAGATCGTGATCAGTAAAGAGCATCCCATCACGTATGTAACAGAAAAATTCGGATGGGATAATGATTCGACGGTGGAACGCGTGTTTCACCATGAGTTCTATCATCAGTCCGATCCGCATATTCATGATCAAGAGTTTAACGCAGGATGGGCGGAGGAAAGCAAGCTTCAGGGTGCTGATTTTAGGGGTGTGACCGCTGCGGATGTATTTAGTATGCGCAGAGAAGGATTTCCCTCGGCGTATGCACGCTCAAAACCATCCGAAGATCGTGCAGAGGTCGCCGCATTATTGCTCACTGATCCATCGAAGGCCGAAGCACTTGCTGCGAAAGAGCCCGCACTCAAAGAAAAGATCGATGAGATCAAGAAAGAGTATTATGATCGCTCTCGCGGGGTGATGGATGAGACGTACTGGAAATTGCTTGGAGAAGGTGATCTGCAAAAAGTAAAAGAATATTGTGAATTGCGCGAACTCCTTGCAATACAGAAAAATGAGAAATAATAAGGCTTAATGTTGCTGCCTCCTTTTCTCCTTTCACATTCGGCGTATAATAGTGGGCATAGAAGTTAACCTTCAATTCCCATGGAAGAACGCATGCCACTGTCGATAAAACTTATAACTGGATTCTCTATCGCGGGCGTCTTGTTTGCGGGGTATTTAACTGCGGTACCCTTATTGACCGGAAGTTGTGCAGTGATCGAACGATGTCCGTATCTCCTCGGATTCCCCGTTTGTGTCTATGGCTTCATCTTTTATTCTGCCTTGACCATCCTTTCGATCTTGATCGTGAAGAAGCGGATAGATATGCATAAGGGCATGCTCGGCATCGCAGGTGTTTCGTTTGGAGGTATCCTCTTCTCAGGGTACTTCTCTGCGATCCAGCTTCCCGCACTCATGAAGAATGGTTTTGCCGCATATACATTCGGCGTACCCACCTGCATGCTTGGTCTCGTGATGTACATGATCATCTTCGCAACCGTGATGTTTGGTATCGCGCACCGCGAGCGAGAGTAATTTATTTTTTATAAGGTCTAGTCCTAATTTATATGAAGAACATGAGAATTCAGACGGTCACTCTTGGTGTGTTGGCGCTCTTCGCGTTCGCCCCACTTGCTCAGGCAGAACAAGGTGTCCCCATGCTTACGAGCGTTGACGTGCAGGTTGGTCAAGTGAGAGTCACGGAGACTTCCTCGGTTGGACGAGGTGGAGATGATGCTGACAAAGAAGAAGATGATGCTGTATCAACGGCGGATGATGGAACTCGCGGAGATGGAGAGGGGGAAAGAGAAAGAAACGAAAATATTGAGCGAGAACAGGCTGAAACCCCGACACTTTATAGTGAGAGTGACGACGTGGATGACGCGTTTGATCATGTGCAGTTTCGCATGGAGGAGAAAGAACTTAAGAGAAATGAGGATGAAGATCCCACTATCGGCGCTGAGGTGATGATGGAAGTACGCGCGGCAAAAAACGTTCGCACTGAGGAGGAGTTTAAGACCTTCGTTCGCACAAAGGCAAGGGAGGATGAATCACTGAAGCAAGTAGAAGTTGCTGATGGTGTCGTAAATGTTGAATATGATGAGCCTGCAGAATTTCTTGGTTTCATTAATACAAAGATCACCACGCGCGTGTCAGTGAATAAAGAAGGGGATGTTGCGGTCGCATATCCGTGGTATCACATCTTCATGAAGAAGCATGCGGCTCGTGAGTCGATCCAGTCAGACATCGCTCGTGCGCTTGCTACACAGAATAAGATGGAAAAGGAGGGTATGGCGTCGACAACCGTAACTGCGTCAACAACGCAAGCGACGATCGCCGCAGGACTCGGTATTCCAAATATCTTCGAAATCATTGCAAATAGTCTCAGGAGTGCACGTATCGCAGGGGAGGCGACCATGGAATAGTCGTACACTTGATCAAACAAGAAAGACCCGAATCATTGGGTCTTTCTTGTTTTACGCTCTTTTGATATGTGGGTCGATTGATCGATCCATTCAAAGAGTTTTTCGCGGTCCTCAAGGATCGTTTCGGGAACTTCGAAGTAGCTCATGACGACTTCCTTTGTGCCGTTTGAGTAGTGGAATGGCTTGCTCCCATATTCTTCATATGCTGCTTTGTTGCTTTTATCTACTTTAAAATAAAGAGTATTCTCCACGATGATGCCAAATATGATACTGTCTTTATAGAGTCCATACCCGCCGAACATTTTGCGTGTGGTGATGTGCGGGTCATCACCCATGAGATCATAAATGACATAATCGTGGAATTCGCTGCTCTTTGCCATGCTTAAAAGTATAACATTCCCGTATTCCTTGAAAAAAACAGAAATTTCAGTATGATAGGCAGACGCTCAGGTGAGTGATAAATATTGCGGGTTCGTCTAATGGTAGGACACATGCCTCTGGAGCATGGTATTGGGGTTCGAGTCCCTGACCCGCAGCATAAAATAGTTAAGCCCTGACGCGAGAGCGTTGGGGTTTTACTATTTTACCTGAGGCTAGGGGCTCGAAGGGCGGAGGCCGCGAAGCCGACTCTGGAGCGTAGCGTAAGAGGCGTTGGCCGAGCCGGGGTCGAGAGTACTTAGGATTTTACGAATACATGGAGTAAAATACTTAGTAACTCGTGACCGAGTCCCTGACCCGCAGCAGTCTAGAATAGGTTCGTGCTCCAAGGAGTATAAAAATATGTCAGATTGGGACATCTATTACAAAAAACATGCGGGCCGAAAACCAAGAGAGCAACTTGTTCGGGCGGTTTCTTTTTGTAAAAAAAAGAAGTCAGCCCTCGATATCGGTGCGGGGACGCTGGTTGAGTCAGCTTTTTTACTTGTGGATGGTTTTGAAAAAGTAACTGCGATCGATAATTCAGTGCAAACGAGAGTTTTTGCAGAAACATTAGACCCAGAAAGATTTGAATTAGTTATTTCTTCATTCCAAAATTTTGATTTTAAAGAGGATCACTACGATCTTATAAATGCTCAATATGCGCTGCCTTTCCATGGATCAGAGAATTTTTCTGCGTTTATCGAAAAAGTAAAAAATTCTTTAAGGGTGGACGGTATTTTTGTCGGTCAGTTCTTCGGCACACAAGATGAGTGGAATACTCCAGATACAAAACTTGTATTTCAAACGAGAGAAGAGGCACAAAAACTTTTATCAGGATTAGAGATTTTGGAATTTAAAGAAGAAGAAAAAGACGGAGCTACTGCCGTTGGGAGGGAGAAGCACTGGCATGTTTTTCATTTTATAGCTAGAAAATAACGATTCCGCCTTAAGTCTTACCTGTTTCAAGATATGTAAAGATGACTTTACGTATTCCGTTTTAGTATGTATAATCAATCTATTCAAAATGCATGCAAGAGAAGATTAAAAATGAAGTAAGCAAATACCGAGCAGAGATGGGCGTGACGCAGGAGGATCTTGCATTCAAAGTGAATGTTAGTCGTCAGACTATCATTGCTTTGGAGAAAGGGAACTACGCACCATCAATTTTACTAGCTCTAAAAATCGCTGGTTTCTTTAAGATGCCTGTCGAGAAAATATTCAAAATATCCTATGAAAAATAATCTAAAAGAGACCAGTGTTACTGTAGCCCTTGTGGTACTCGCAGTTTTACTACTTAATCCTTTCCATTTCTGGATGCCAGACATGATGGTGATGTGTATGCTCGCTGTCACTCTTGGACTTTTTGGAATATTCGCAAGCTTCATTCTTCGTGAGAATATGATTGACGAGCGTGATGGCCAGCACCGCACACTTGCGGGAAGAAATGCATTTCTTGCGGGAGCAGCGGTGCTCACCCTTGGTATTGTGATTCAGGGGTATACTCATGCCGTAGATCCGTGGCTTGTTATTGCTCTTATTGTGATGATCGTGGTAAAGATTGGTACTCGAATTTGGAGTGATAAGAATCTCTAATAGCCAATATTAAGGTTGTTCACTAAAATAAATGTAAAGTATACTTTACATTTGTTTTTCTTTTGTCTATACTGGTGGGTATATAAACAATAAAGAGTTAACAAATATTTTATGAACAAAAATATAAAAGTCATCATAGGAATTATTATCACTGCGGTGATGTCTTGGGTTGTTGTTATGGCAAATATCGGTGATACGATGGTGGACAAGAAAACAGATGATTCTGAAATAATGCAAAAAGACACTGGCTCCACAGTGGAAGACATCGCGATGAAGGGGGATGAAATAATGAAAAATGAGGAGGCAAGTATGGTGGATAAAGGAATGGAAAAGGGCGAGGCGGCGATGGTGGCCGGCACTTATGAAGCGTATACGATGGAAAAGGTCGCCCGAGCCGAAACGGGAGATGTTGTGCTCTTCTTCTATGCTTCATGGTGCCCATCATGTCGAGGTCTTAGCTCAGACATCGAAAGCAATGTGAGTTTGATTCCTCAAGGAGTGAGTATTTTGAAAGTCGATTACGATAAAGAAATAGAACTAAAAAAGAAGTATGGTGTTACCACTCAACACACACTTGTGCAGGTTGATAAAGATGGAAACTTGATCAAGAAATGGAGCGGAAGCCCTAAATTGTCTAGTTTGGTATCGGAAATAAAGTAATATGGTTTTCTTCATCATCTCAATTCTCGCGGGAATATTCACGGTGCTCGCGCCGTGCATATTGCCATTACTCCCCGTGGTTATTGGAGCGTCGGAAGAGGGATCTCGAGGAGTCTCAAAACGCGCGCTTACGGTAATTGGCTCGCTCTCTGTATCGGTTGTTTTGTTCACATTACTCCTAAAGGCGACCACACTATTCATTAGCATCCCGCAAAGTTTCTGGACAAGCTTTTCGGGAATAGTAATAGTTCTTGTGGGTATCGTGATCATATTCCCATCATTTTGGATGCGAATACCGTATATCAATGAACTAAGCCTGATCAGCAACAGGGCCGTTGGAGCGGGATATCAGAAGAAAAGTTATAAGGGAGACATGCTGATTGGGCTTGCATTGGGTCCCGTATTTACTACTTGTTCCCCAACATATCTCTTTATTATTGCGACCGTTCTCCCTGCAACATTTATTGTTGGCTTTCTCTACCTTCTTGGATTTACTCTCGGCTTAGCAATCTCGTTGCTCCTCATTGCGTACTTTGGTCAGCAGATTGTGAACAAGGTCACTGCACACATGCAGACAACGGGCACAATAAAAAAAGTATTTGGAGCACTCATTATCCTTGTTGGTATCGCCGTGCTCACTGGCTATGACAAGAAAATAGAAACCTTTATTTTGGATTCTGGTTATGGGGCAACGATCCAACTGGAGGATTCACTGATCGAGAAATTTGCTCCTAAAAATAATTCTATTCAAGAAAAAAATACAATGAATACCTCATACGAAACGATAACCTTAGCAGGAGGATGCTTTTGGTGTACTGAGGCGTATTTTCAGGAAGAGCAAGGAATCATTGATGCTGTTTCTGGGTACGCGGGAGGTGAGGAATCGAACGCGTCGTATCTTGCTGTTGCAAAGGGGACTACAAAGCATCGTGAAGCAGTACAGATAACATATGATTCAAGTATTATTTCGACTGAAAAAGTCTTGGATATCTACTGGTCTCACATTGATCCAACAAATACTGAGGGGCAGTTTGCGGACAGGGGATTTCAGTATACAACCGCGATATTCTATCAGAACGAGGAGCAGGAAATAATAGCTCGAGATGCTCGAGTGCGATTAGAAAAAAGTGGTCTGTTTAATAAAGCAATTGCGACAGAGATACTTCCGTTTACTACATTCTTTAAGGCTGAAGAATATCATCAGGATTACTACAAAAAAGCGTCTGACCATTATGAGCGATACAAAAAAGGCTCTGGCAGATCGGGATTCATCGAAGAGACGTGGGCAAAGGATGCTGCAATACAATTCTTGGAATCTGAACAGACAAAATCTATGGATAAAAACGAGGTATCAAAGAAGGGTGATTATAACTACTCTGATGAAGAGATCGCAGAACTGCTTAAGAATTTAGACCCATTGGCATACCACGTGGTTGCTGAAAGTGGCACTGAGTCGCCGTTTAATAATGCGTATTGGGATAACAAAGCCGACGGTATATACGTTGATGTTGTGACGGGGAAGCCGCTCTTTTCCAGTACCCATAAGTATGATTCTGGGACAGGATGGCCGAGCTTTTGGAGGACGATTGATGATGATTCAGTAACGATGCATGAGGATAATTCATTATCGACGACGCGGACGGAAATACGGAGTGATGCGGGGCATGTGGGGCATGTTTTTGAAGATGGTCCCCAAGAGGAGGGTGGTCGCCGTTTCTGCACAAATTCCGCATCATTAAAATTTGTTCCCAAGGAAGAGATGGTGAGTGGTGGGTACGGAACATATCTGTATTTGTTTAAAAAACAATAGACAAAGCGGTGCTCGGGTGTCGCTCCCGAGACGGCACAAATTTTTTTTGTGGTAACCATCAAGAGTAGCCTCGGATGACTGGAAATAGAAATAGGGATGAGTACGGTATTCTAGTAAATCTCATGGCGTGATATAAATCATGCCTCACATGAACCACTTCGCCATCGGCGACACCATCGATAATGAAGACACCTTGTCGGAGGCATGCCAGAGCGTACGGGCGGGGGACGCCATACGGAAGGGATCATTGAGTTAGGTATTTGTCGGCAAACACCGCTTAAGAGAGTATGGTGCGTACATCTGGGCGTCCGAAGAGGTTGTGATACTTGTTGCAACACGCAAAAAATGAAAATACTGTACCTATCTCCGTTTTCCGTTTTTAATTGAGTGTGGTCCCTTGGGTATTTCATTATGGTAAGTATGGTAAAAACAAGAGTCTGGCAATATAAAAAGAAATTGTCACTTTTTGATGCTTGTTCGACCCTGAAAAAGTATTATAGTAAATAAAGTTCGCGACCGCATTTTGCATGTCGTCGCAGGCGAATCTAGTGGTTATGACTCCAACAAGAATATGATGAATATAAAACACACAAAGGTAGTATTTGGCATGATTGCGGGCGTCGGCGCCGTGCTCGTGTTGGCGGCGCTTGGATATATGAATTTACTCAAGGAGCAAAACCCAAAGATTCCCATGGTTGATCAAGTTGCGTCATCAACCGATATTATCTATGAAAACCCGCTCTATGGTTTTCGATTTGTTCTTCCGAAGACTTGGGACGGCTACTCGGTAAGTGTGGATACGTGGACCGGTTCTCGTGCGGGGGATGAACTCGGGGAGGTGCCGTTCACCCAAGGACCAGTCATTTCCATTCATCATCCGAAGTGGACCGGAGGAACCACGCGTCAGGATATTCCCATCATGGTCTTTACGCTCGATCAGTGGGACTTGCTCGAGCAGGAGAAGTTTCATATTGGCGCAGCTCCCATCGGCCCAAGCGAGCTGGGTCGTAATACTCAATATGTTTTTGCTCTTCCTGCGAGATATAATTATTCTTTTCCTCTTGGATATGAGGAGGTTGAGGAGATACTTCGCTCACACCCTCTCGAAGTCATAGAGGCACGCTAATCTCTTTCTTGTTTGAATGAGTGGAGGATCCTTTTTCAGTACTTTAGAGAATGATGAATATCCAAAAAAGGAGTGCTGCTACGATGCGGTAAATACCGAAGGGGATGAAGTTGTGCTTTCTGATGTAATTAAGAAGGAATTTGATGCTGAAGATGGCGACGATGAATGAGGTAACAAATCCCACTGCGAGAACTCCAAACTGATCTGTCGAAAACGATGAGGCATTTTTGATAAGGTCGAGTCCGCTCGCGGCAAGCATTGTCGGGACGGCGAGAAGGAAAGAGAATTCAACGATGGTTGTGCGGCGAAGACCAAGGAGAAGTCCTCCCACAATGGTGGATGCGGAGCGTGAGAGTCCGGGGATGATGGCAAGTGATTGGAATACCCCGATGAGTGCCGCTTGTTTGTATGAAATGTTCGCAATGTCTGCCGTTGCTGCGTCTTCTTCTTTATGCCAAAGCTCAAAGAAGATAAGCGCGATGCCTCCCAAAAGGAGAGACCATAACACCACATGTTGATTGCCAAGAAGGTAAGTTTTGACGACACCATAAAGTGCGAGTCCTATTACTCCCGTGGGGATGAATGCGACGATGAGTTTCTTGATCGTCGCGATGTTCCAAAGTGTTTTCCAATAGAGGACGATGACGGACAGAATTGCACCGAGCTGAATGATGATATCGAAACTTTTTTGAAAATCAGTTGCGGGAATGTTCAGGAGTTCGCCTGCTAAAATGAGGTGTCCCGTCGAAGAAATGGGGAGGAATTCGGTGATTCCTTCAATTACGCCCAATATAAGCGCTTGTAATATGTCCATGATGGGTAGTATAACATTTGTTTTCATGTGATTCACGATTCGTTCATTAATTGCCTTACTCCGTTCGGGTGTCGCGTGTGTTTTTTGAAAATTAAAGAAAAAGGAGTATTATGCCTACCATAAAGTATTTTAGTCATATATTTCCATGTCATTTTCATATCCAACCATCCGCGCGCATAACATCTTTCCTTTTTTGGAATGGAGAAAAAAGATAACAAAAGAGACATTATACAAGGATGGCCTTGCGGGGTTTGTGGGTGCGTTTGCGGTACTTCCTCAAGCGGTCGCATTTGCGACTATTGCCGGATTGCCTCCGCAATACGGTATTTATGCAGCTATCGTCCCCGCGATCATTGCAGCACTATTTGGTTCTTCTCGGCATTTGGTATCCGGCCCAACAACCGCAATATCCCTTGTTGTATTTGCGTCTTTGCTTCCATATGCAACCCCAGGTACTACCGAGTTCATCGGTCTTGCAATCACACTCTCGTTTCTTGTTGGTGTCATGGAGCTTCTTATGGGATGGATGCGTCTTGGCTCACTGCTTAATTTTATTTCACATACCGTAATCGTCGGATTTACCGCAGGCGCTGCGATCCTTATCGCATCAAGTCAAATAAAGAATTTCTTCGGAATTCCTATCCCTCAGGGGAGTTCTTTCTACGAGACCATTGCGAATTTCTTTGCTCATCTGGGAAATATTAATCCATATGTGACGCTCGTCGCGCTCACGACACTTCTGACGGGGGTCCTATTTCGGCATCATTTCAAGAAAGTGCCATACATGATTCCTGCAATATTGATTGGAAGTTTATTGGGTTTTGTTTTTAATCATTTTCTGACTCCCGCGGTCACTGGACTTAAGACTGTTGGCGCCCTTACAGCATCGCTTCCTCCGCTCTCGTATCCACATCTTGACCTCGAGACGATATCACTTCTCGCTTCCTCTGCGTTTGCGGTGACATTGCTTGCTCTCACTGAGGCCGCAGCGATCGCACAGGCGGTGGCGTTGCGCTCGGGGGATCGTATTAATACAAATCGTGAATTTGTCGGCCAGGGACTTTCGAATATTTTTGGAAGTTTTTTTTCTTCATATCCTGTGAGTGGCTCATTCAATCGTAGTGGTTTGAATTACGAGGCGGGTGCGCAGACGCCGCTTGCGTCAGTGTTTGCTGCGCTCGCACTTGTTGTTATTGTACTTTTCATTGCACCACTTGCGGCATATCTGCCACTTGCAGTCATGGCAGCCGTGCTGTTCTTAGTTGCATGGGGACTCATCGACTTTCATCATATTCATGGAATATGGAAAGCGAGTTATCGTGAATTTGGTCTCTTGATGATCACGTTTATTTCAACACTTTTTATTGAACTTGAATTCGCGATCTTCGTTGGTACATTCTTCTCTATCGCACTTTATCTCCATCGTTCCGCGATGCCTGCGGTCCTCACCTATCTTCCTGACCCAGCGCATCATCAGCCACGTTTCTCGACACGCACAAAGGGTCCACGTTGCCCGCAGCTTTCCGTGGTGCGCATCGAGGGTGCGCTATTCTTTGGTTCAGTAAATGAGGTCGAGACAAAAATGTATGACCTGAAAGATGTGCACCCCGATGAAAAATATCTCCTCCTTGTTCTTGATAGTATGCCTGTTATTGATCTTGCGGGACTAGATATGCTTTTGCATGAGCGAGAAGCTCGCCAGAAACAGGGTGGTGACCTATTCATAACGAACTTGAGTACAAAAACTCATGAGATGTTTGAGCGTTCTGGGTATATGGACAAGATCGGCCGTGATCATGTTTTTGAGTCAAAGAATGAGGCACTAAAAAAGATCATTGCACTACTTGATGAGGATATTTGCCGTACTTGTCCCGCACGCATCTTCAGGGAGTGCCCAAAGAGGGATGTTTCAGTGAGTCTATAAGAAATAATAAAAATCTCACGCGTGCGGAATCATTTTATCTTAATTATGACTCTACGCCTTCAGGCGTTTACCATAAAGATTTCTCATAACAAGTAGCGTTGCATCAAAAATAATATATTCCTTAATTGCCCCGTCTTCCTTGCGTATTATTTTTTGTGTATATTTATTACAGCTTGCGCATTTTGTGCGAGTTCTTTGAGAGGGAGGTTTTGAATGAAGCGTTTACTTATGGTGCTCATTGCGAGCATGATGGCATTTTTTGCACTGCCGGCCTTTGCAACAAATCACACGGGTATCGATCAGTGGGGGCACTTCACGGCACACTTCGAGCAGATGATCTTCTGGTTGAGCCAGGGGCAGTGGTCGCTTGCGTTCTATCAAGCTGATTGCACGCAGGATGCAATGACGAAACTTCTGTTCGTTCATGGCGGCGTGCTGTGGATCGCCATCGGCTCCATCGCTGTTTTGCTCTTCGTGTTTCGCCGATCTTTGGTGCCGGCGCGTCGTCGCCTTGCGTGATCTTTTGCGGGGTCTTCAGTGTAACTGAGGCCCCGCTTTTTCTTACTATTTTTTGTGTATGTTTATTGCTAGAATCTGTCTATGGGTGATTTTTCCATGGAGCAACTTCCTGACTGGTCGGGGTATGTCAAATATAAAGAAAAAGATGAACTCATCTTTGATGATGGAACGGCAACTGATCAAGTCTATGCAGAATTTTTTGAACAAAATATTAATGGGCGAATTATCTCTGTCGGTGTATTTTCACACAATAGACAGAAACTTTTTTGCGCGTGGGGATATAAAGACGAAGAACATTGTGCGATGCATGCCGTGATGGGGGGTAATGGAGATTGGAGTGCTCCAGTGCGGGGGTGTCCGATAAAGATCGCAATAAAAGAAGGCGGTAGGAATATTGGATTACAGATGCCTGTTGCCGGTGAAGATCGAATGTTTCTTTTTTCTTTTTAGAGTAGGTCTTTTGCTCGCATAGCATGTTCCTTCTCTTTTATTGATGATGTGCTAGGTTATAAAAAGGACGTTCATGCGAAATACCTTTTTGACATGCTACTA